>Ga0080004_1079715_pt1 | contig 13166 bp, 15 predicted proteins | sample WasSprMetagenome_FD_69207 | JGI IMG/M metagenome (GOLD analysis project Ga0080004, IMG submission 69207) | Sulfidic aquatic microbial communities from Washburn Spring, Yellowstone National Park, USA - WS (SPADES assembly) (version 2) | ecosystem: Environmental > Aquatic > Thermal springs > Hot... | reverse complement strand
AGAGTGTTAACTGAAGCTATTAATTTAAGTGAACTGTTATAAATTTGTGGATGGAGTTTCTTTGGTGGTTTTGTTTGAATTTATGGGATGTGGATGTTGATGTGGTGTCATGAAGAGTCTTAAGTTTTTGATTCATTATGCTTGTGATTTGTAGATTAAAGTTCGTGATTCTAGGGTAGTATTTTGGGGAAGAGTATGGGTTGAGGGCTTTGCATAAGCTTCTTCATGTGCTTTCGAAGGTTCTTTTCTATCTTGCTTTGGCATCATCATTTCAGCCTTTAGTTCAAGTTATTCGAAACTATGGGTTGGCATGCTTCTACTTTATGATAAAGTGATTTCCTATGCTGTTTCTTTGGCTTTTATCCTTATTTCATGGTTGTTGAATTGTATGATTGAGAAGCTGTCTGGTCCTGTGAATACTGTGGGAATTCCGTTTATACGGCATTTTGCTATTCATAATCCTCCTTTAATTATGAGTTTTGGTGCCATCATGCTCACTAGTTTTACGTTTTCACCATGCATTAAGACGATATCCACTTGGCCTATGAAACTTTCAGATAACTTTAGAACTTTCCTTTGTTGCTTTTTCTCATATTTCTTATAAAAATGATTAAAAATATACGTGGGCTATCTCCAAGAGGATATTTTACGCTCCATTAAAATTAATGTTCCATTTATTATTGCGCAAAAGATCCCAAAGCTGATAGTTGCAAGATACACGTATTCGGGCATAAGTTTCATTGCGTATAAACTAACAAGTCCGCCTATGCCTCCTCCCAATAAAAGTTCGTAGGCAAGTGATGCCACGAAGGATGCGGCTACCCCTACTCTAAAACCTCCAAATAAAATGGGGGATATATATGGGAAGACGACTTCTCTGAATATTTGTAGTCTACTTGCACCCATTACTTTGGCGACGTTAACGTAAATTTGCTTAACTCCACTTAACGCTGATATTACGGTTATGCATATCACAAGAAACATGTGTAAAGCGATGAATAAGGTTTTTGAAAGCATTCCTGTTTTGAAAAGTAATGTAAAAATTGGTAGGAAGATAATTTTTGGTGACATTTGCACGATGTTTAGATAGACAAAAATGGCTTCTCTAAGGGGAGGAATGGCTCCAATAAAAATGCCAACCCCTAAGCCTGCGAGAAGCCCCAATGTAATTCCCAAGACGCATGGATATAGACTATCAATGAGAGCATTAATGAACCTTTGTGAATAGATAAATCCACTGGACTTTAAGAGAGTTGAAGGTGAGGGTGTGAATAAGGGATCAAGCACCTTATAATTAACCAGCTGTTCCCAAAGTAAGATAAACGATACTATTATCATGAGATCAATGAAAAGAACTATTATTTTTAATTTGTTTTCTGGTTTCAAGTCATTTGCCACCTCAGCATCATCTTCTCAAGTGTTCGTAGTGAATAATGAAGACATGTGGATATAATGAGGATTATTGAAATTACTACGAAGAGCGCCCTTTGATTAAATAGGTAGGTTGCTGTGTTTATTAAGTAACCTAAACCTCTTAGCGACCCCAGCGTTTCAGCTAAAATCACACCTATAAACGCGTAACAAATACCTAGTCTTATGCCCAACAAAATGCCTGGCATAGCTGCTGGTATTATAACATATCTGATCAGTTGATAGCCTTTAGCTCCGAATAGTCGGGCTACTCTTATATAGCTTTTATCTACTTGCCTGAAGCCAGAAATGATGTATATTGTACATGGGAATATACCCACAAAAATACCAAATACTATCTTTGAAAGTTCACCGATACCTAAAATTAGCAAGAATATTGGATATAATACCAAGTTGGGTATAGCATACAATAAGTATATGATGGGCTCAAATATCATTCCAAAATATTTTAATTGACCTACACAAAAACCAATACTAAAACCTAATGGGAGCATTAATGCACAAGCATAAGCGAATTCTGAAAGTGTGGTAAGTAAATGTGGAGTGAACTTTAAGCCCATAATCTCATCTGTAATTAACACATTGAAAAATACCCTAATTACTTCTGTAAATGGGGGTATAATCAATGGGTTTACCAAGCCTATCCGGGGAAGCATCTCCCATATACAAATAACAATTGCCAGAAAATATATGGGGAGTATGGGAAGTGACCTAACTTTTCTAAGAAACATATCGTTTATGTGTATATGGCATTGGTTTAAAAAGGTTACTGTTGTGTGTACGAACGTGATTAAGTTTACTTTCTCTAACAATATGTAGGTATATAAGAATCCCAGTATAAGACGGACTCTTAAAATTCTCACTCTTGTTGAGGTTGATTGGTTATTATCTTGCTTGACATTTTTACTTCTATAAATTTAATGTAAGTCAACGATTGATTCTCCTTAAAGAAAGGAATTTAATTTAAAGAATTTTAATGTTTATACAAGTATTTGCTGTTCACCACCATCTAATAAGTTCAATTATTTGATTGACGATGTTAGTAAAGCGTTTATCGGTAAGATCTCTAGGTCTGGGTAATTCGACTTTTATTTCTTGCTTTATGCGTGCTGGCTTTTGAGTTAAAACAAAGATTCTATCGCAAACGTAAACTGCTTCTTCAATATCATGTGTAACAAACAGTAATGGGAATCCATATTTTTTCTTAAGTTCCACTATGAAATCTTCGAAGTTGCGTCGTGTTTTTGCATCTAGATGTCCGTAGGGTTCATCCATTAACATGATGTCTGGATTTATGGCAATAGCTCTCCCAAGAACTACTAGTTGTTTTAATGCAGCTGAAAGGTTTTTGGGGAGGAAATATTCGTAATCCCTTAAATTTAGCATATCTATAATTTCGTCTACTATTTTTTTACGCTCCCCAATAGGTATTCCTCTTATTTTTAGACCAAACTCTATGTTTTCTCTTACAGTTTTGAAGGGGAAGACGCTCTCCTCCTGGAAGATATAGGCAATTTTATGCTTTTTTGGATTTATCTTTTCATCTCCTAGATATACTTCACCAGATGTGGCGGGGATTATTCCAGAAATTATGTTTAGTAATGTGGTTTTTCCGCAGCCCGTGGGACCCACAACACCACATATCTCATCCGCATTTAAGTTGAAGGATATGTTGTCTAGCACGTGAAGTGATCCAAACCATTTTGTTAAATTAATTACTCTTAATTCTTTAGGTTTATTTCTGATCATACGCTTATCCCCTCCCGGTAGACTCAATCAATTCCTCTATTTTTACTCGTAGAGCCATGAATTCAGGATCCGTGCGGTTTCGTGGGACATTTACTTCAATTACTTCTTTCACTTTTGCAGGTTTCTTTGTTAAAACTATTATTCTATCGCTTAAATAGACGGCTTCTTGAACATTATTTGTTGCAAGTATTGCTGTTTTCCTATAAGTACTCCAAATATTTTTTAATTCGTCTTCTAGATACCATCTTGTTTGAGCATCTAGCTGCTCGAATGGTGCATCTAAGAGAAGTATTTCAGGGTCTACTGCGAATGCACGTGCAATACCTACGCGTTGTTTCATGCCACCCGATATTTGTGATGGATAATAGTTTTCAAATCCATCTAATTTTACTAATTTTAAATAGTTTCGGGCTATTTCTAATCGTTTCTGTTTTTCAATATTTCTGAGTTTAAGTCCAAACTCCACATTTTCTAGTACAGTCATCCATGGGAATATGCCAATTTCTTGAATTATTAAAGCCATATTCTTTTGAACATCTCTTACTTCTTTACCATCAATTAGCACTCTTCCACTTGAAGGTTTCTCAATTCCGCTTATTATGTTAAGGAGGGTTGTTTTCCCACATCCCATAGGACCAACTATAGATATAAATTCACCTTCATAAACAGTAAATGATATGTTATGTAGAACTTCAATCTTTTTATCGCCAACCATATAGTTCTTTGATACATTTTCTACAACTATCTTTGGCTTTTGCATGCTTGTCATATTGAAATAATAAGGATTAAGGTATAAAACATTTTCCATTAAATTTAGACGTGGTAAGCATTCTCGTAAAAAGGTAGAAAATTCTTCGATTTAACGTTTTAGATCCTTAAAAAAATTTCATGCCCTTTTAAACTATTTAATTCAATAATAGCCTTCTGCTAGCTTCACTTTTCCAGCTAGTTTTTCTTTAGTGTACGCTATTAGTCCCCCTTTGTTTATGATCTCCATCATAAAGCTTGGTAAAGGTGTAGTTTTGATCTGCTTGCCTGTAGAAATGTTTCTGATTAACCCTGTCTCGAATTCAACTTCAATTATATCGCCATTTTCGACTATTCGTGTTATTCCTTTGCACTCTAAGACTGGTAAACCAATATTAATTGCGTTCCTAAAGAAGATCCTAGCAAACGATTCAGCTATTATTCCACTAATCTTTGTAGCTTTTAGGGCTATGGCTGCTTCCTCTCTACTCGAACCGCATCCAAAGTTTTTGCCTGCAACTATGATATCTCCAGGTTGAACATTTTTATGGAAGTTTGGATCTAATCCTTCCATAGCATGTTTAGCCATCTCTTCTGGTGGAAGAAAACTCTTTAAGTAGCGTCCTGGATATATCAAGTCAGTATTGATGTTGTCGCCAAATTTCCAAACGCGACCCCTTATCATATCAGCCACCCCCTCATTTTATATATTTCCTAGGGTCAGTTATCCTTCCTTTTATAGCTGATGCAGCTGCAGTAGCAGGGGAAGCTAGGTAAATGAGAGAATCAATGCTACCCATTCGCCCCTTAAAATTCCTGTTGCCAGTAGATAAGCATATTTCCCCAGCAGCCAATACGCCCATATGGCCGCCAAAGCATGGTCCACAACCTGGTGGGCATATTATTGCACCTGCCTCAATAAATGTATTTATAAGTCCTTCTTTGACTGCTTGCAGGTAAATTTCGGCTGAAGCTGGAATTACTATTAACCTCGTGTTTCGGTTTACCCTATGACCTTTCAAAATTTTTGCGGCAATCCGTAAATCCTCCATTCTACCCCCAGTACATGTCCCTATTAGGACTTGATCGATCTCAACTCCTTCTAGCTCATTTACTGATTTGACGTTTGCTATGCTATGAGGAGCAGCTATTAAAGGTTCAAGGTTACTTACATCAATATCAATGATATCTTCATACTCATAATCATCATCCGTAGTGATGGGTGGATAACTTTTCTCTGTTCGTTCACGTATATAGGCCAACGTCTTCTCATCTGGTTCTATGAAACTTGCCTTAGCTCCCACTTCAACTGACATATTGCACAGAACCATTCGCCCATCTATGCTCATCTCTCTGATCACTGGACCAGCAAACTCCGTAACCTTATAAAGAGCCCCCTCTTCCCCAATTTCACTAGCTATTTTTAGCATCAAGTCTTTCGCCATAACCATTTGAGGCATTTTACCAGTTATGTTGAATTTCAGAACCTCAGGTACTTTAAACCAAAGTTCGCCTAACGCAAGAACGCAAGCCATCTCCGTATGTCCTATACCCGTTGAAAATGCTCCAAATGCGCCGTGTGTAGTCATATGGGAATCTGTGCCCACTACGACTGCACCTGGCCAGACATGCCCCTTCTCAGGTAGTACTTGATGACATATCCCAGTTCCACCATCATACACATTGATGAACCCATATTTCTTTATGAATTCCCTGAGTCTTTTTTGCCCCTCAGCATTCTCAACGGTAGGTGGTGGCACATGGTGATCAAATATGATGACAATTTTACTCTTATCCCAAACTTTCTCAGCTCCTAAAGTTGCGAAGGAATCTGCAACCCTTGGTCCAGTTAAATCATGAATCATTGCAACATCAACTTTAGCGTTTACAATTTCTCCTGCTTGCACTCTCTCCCTTCCAGAAGCTCTCGCCAAAATTTTTTCTATTGCGTGCATTCGATCTACCCTCCTTCAAGTTGCTAACTCCCTTTTAAACTTAAATACTTCCTTTCCAGTTGACGATAGTAGGGTAGTCTGACCAAGTTTTGTCTCTCATCCCAGCTTAACATTCTGTCTAATATGCTTGTTGTATCCCCCTTTTCCCTTAGTATTTTGAGTGCTTCCCTTACGGCATAGCCTGCAACTCTTAGGGCAGTATTTGGGTATATTACAATTTTAAACCCCATTTTCTCAAGTTCTTTAGCTGGAATGAGGGGAGTTTTCCCGCCTTCCACCATATTGACGAGTAAGGGAGCTTTTACTTCACGGCATATTCTCTCAAGCTCTTCTATGCTTCTGGGAGCCTCTATAAAAATTATGTCTGCACCAGCACGAGCATAGAGATTCCCTCTACGTATTGCCTCATCTAGACCATAAACATCTCTGGCATCTGTTCTAGCAATGATTAAGAGTTCCTCTCCAACTTCTTCTTTTGCTTCGATTGCCGCTTGAATCTTGCCGACCATTTCCTCTGCTGAAATGACACTTTTACCTTCAAAGTGACCACACTTTTTAGGTGTCACTTGATCCTCTAATTGGATTGCTGCAACTCCAGCATCTATAAATTCTTTCACAGTTCTCATCACATTAATTGCATTACCGTAACCTGTATCAGCATCAGCTATAACCGGAATATTCACCGCCCTAGAAATAATCCTTGCTCTTTCGACAACCTCGTTGAGGGTAGTTAACCCTATATCTGGAAATCCTAGTGTGTTTGCGATACCTGCACCTGTAACATAGACTGCCTTAAAACCAAGCTCTTCAATTATCCTGGCTATAAAGGCATCAGTAGCACCAGGCGCTATTATGATCCCAGGTTCTTGAAGAACCTTTTTAAGATCTAGAGCTTTATTCCTATACAATTTTCTCACTGTAATACATGCAATTATCTATGGAGTATTAAAGGTTTTCGCCACCTAAAAGGTACATACATGTAAAAAGAAAGAAATTAAGTATTTAGGTATAAGCCCCCTGTCATCCGTGTATGGGTACGAAGCCCCTTATTATTATGTCATCCACTGTAAGTTTCCCTGAATAAACTCCAACTTCACGGAAGACATCTATCATTGCTTGAACTCCAGTAATATATATACCACAATCTTCGACAACCCGTATATGCTCATTATACATGAAATCAGCCAGAGGTTCGGAGAGAGCATATAAGGAAGCATTCCTCAATATAGCATCATATACCCATTTTTTATTTTCTTTCCAGATTTTTGCAGCCTCTACAAAAACATTGATAAGTCTCTTTATGGCTTCTGGATTATTTTTGGCATATTGAGGAGTAGTAATTAGGACGCGGCCCGGCATCACGTTTGCATGTGGTACTAAAGTGTTAATAAATGGCTTAATAGACCTAAATTCGCCTTTCTGTTCTAGTAAAAGACATTGCGTTATTGTCCATACGCCAGCGTCAATCTGACCCTTCTTAAGAGCAGCTAGAATAGCATCTAAAGACCCTAATGGAACTATCTTCATATCATTTTCAGTAAAATTCATTGCATACATAATGACTTTAGCACCAATATATGATCCGCTTCCTGGCCTCGATACACCAACACTTTTACCTTTAAGATCAGCATAACTTTTTATGGGTGAATCAGGAGGAACAATAACGCCTAAGGGAACAGAACCAAAGGTGAGAGATGCTACTATCCTTACGTCAGCTCCCTCCGCGCGTGGAGCCAACATTGTATATGAGGCTATAAAGGCTACATCCACAGATCCTTCAATTAGTAGTCTTATACATTCACCTGAACCTCCAGCCACATCCAAATATTTCACGTTAAGTCCATATTTTTCGAAAAGCCCTTTGTATATTGGCACAAACCATATTGCGGATTCTACATCTGCTTCAGGATGCGTAACGGCAATAGTTATACTGATACGTTCAACTGGTCTTTGCATGTAATAGTAATAGTATACGAGACTGGCGGTAACTGCTACAACTAGTATTAAAATTATTATCACAGCATATATTTTTGATATACCATTTTTTGTCATAATGCATTTTACCCTCTTTATTATGATATTCATATGAAAAATATAATGCTATAACTATATAAGATTTCCGCCCAGCAAACCTCCTGATAAATCCTATATAAAAATTTAAAACGATACATTAGAAGTTTGAGTGAAATGGAGAATATACTCATCAATAAATCCTAAAGATGCTGAAGGTAGAATAATAAGTTACCTAAAACTCGTACTTCTCTCTCTTATATTATCTAATAGACTCTCGCCCATTCAAAAAATAAATGACAAGTACATAATTACAGATCACCTTATAATCAAAAGAGCCACAGAAGAGCTGCTGAGCTGAATTGATTATGTAAAAAAAGGAAAGATGAATAAAACGGTTTCTTGGACATTAAGGTATCCTCTCATTAAGGAATTTGGATATAAAGTTTGGATAGATAATTGAGGGTTTCTTTTGTTTCGTCTATAAAGGATGGTAGCATTTTGGTTGGAGAGTGTTGTTTCATTGTATTTTTCTATGAGGGTTTAGTTCTTTTTTGAGTTTGGTGTTTTGAGTAGATTGTATGTGGGTGTGCTATTATGTTTACGGTTTGTTTGGGGTTTTATGAATCTGTTTTTGAGACTGATGGTCTATTCTTATCCTTGATATCTAGTGGATATCGATTTTATATCGTTTAATTGTTAGTTGAACGTATTGATTGATATCTGGTTGATATCAAAATGATATTGTGAAATAGCTTATATTTGGTGGTTATGTTCTTCTGGAGAAGTATGGGTTGTGATGTTAATATAACGGGTCTTGTGAAGTGAGGGGGGTTTGATGTTTTCGTTGAGGATTGCCGCATTCCTTAGGAGGGAATTAATGTATTGAAGCCCTAGACTTTCGTTTGAAAAGGGTAACGTATTATTCATATTTGATGGGCAAGGCAAAATTGGTATATTATACATTAATAATAGTAGTATAGGGTTATGTGTTGAAATTCTTGGGTGGGTTTTGTATCTTGGTTTTTATGATGTGGAGCCTTTTAAGGTGCTTCTATGGTGAAATTATTGGTGGTGTATTTTGAATTGTTGTTATCGATTTTTCTAATGATTAGCTATGTTTATGTTGAGGGTTTAGGTTAGGGGTTGAGTATGGGCAACATTTATAATGCTTTTTTAGGCATTATATCTTGGTAGTGGGTTTTTGATGTCTACGACGATGCCTGTTGAGCAGTTGGTTTCTAGGGTTTTGGAGGAGGCTGTATCTAGGATTGTTAAGAGGGCTTCTGAGGGTAAGAAGCTTAGTGATAGGGAGGTTACAATGTTGTTTATGAGTTTGATGATGAGGAGGTTTGACGATTTAAGGGGGTATGTTGATAAGAGATTTGACGATTTAAAGGTATATATTGATGGTAGGTTTAGTGCCGTTGAGAAGAGAATCGATAGTCTTGAGGGTAGGATTAATATCTTGGAGAATAGATTGAATGTGGTTCATAATGAAGTTTCATCGATAAAGACTGATATAATTAAGATGATGAGGGAGCTTCTTGAGAAAGCTTATGGGGAAAAGAGGGCTTAAACTTTAAATAAGACCTTTAGCCTCGTAGGTCTTCTACGTAGAAATTTGATTTTGAAGTACTTTTCTTCCTTTGAAGGAGATTATTAGCATTTCTCTTTAGATGAAGTGTTTTGAATATTACCCTCTTTACCCCCTAAATCAGAATGTGTTGGCTGATTCACTTACAAAGAAGGCTATATACTATTTCGATCTCAAGGTTGTTTCTGATAGATGGGGATCTTTCAACACTAATTTACGAAAACCGCCATGTCTAAGGATATTTTCAATGAACTTTGAGGAATATAGGATTTATGTCTGTGAGGTAAGTAGAATGAGTTTAAGCATTCTAAATTGGTATAATATACATTAAAATAAAATATTATAGTAGTTGTTGAATGCATTGGGGGCTTTTACTTTTAGTATGGTTTGTGCAAAAGGCTTAAATATTCATGTGTGTATAGGGCGTGTTTGGTATGGAGAAGCAGAGTGTGGAAATGCTTGTGAAGCAGGCGAGGGAAGCTTACATTAGAGGTTTAAATGTTAGGATGTTGGCTCAGCTTTCATTGCAACTCATACTCGTCAGGGTTGCCATTATGGAGCAGTTGCAGAATACAACTTCGGAGGAGGTGAAGGAGCATCTCAGAAATGAGCTTGCACGCCTTGAGAGGATGGAGAAGTGGATAGCTTTAGCTTATAGAGCCTTACAGTTTAGGAGTGAAGCTGGGAGAGCCATCCAAATGTATCGACCACACATCTTCCCTGAAGGTGGAAAGGTTTGGGTTCCCTACTAAGTGTCAATGACATAAAGAAGCTCTTCAATAAATGTATAGAGGAATTGAAGCAAGAACCTTTCGAGAATAAAACTCTATACGATCTTTCAGGACTCTTTGATATTCTATCTGACACTACGGGGAAATTAGTGTGGAGTGCTGTGAGACCTTTCATGGCACTACTTGCCAATGAAGTATTAGAATTAAATCGTGTAATGCCATTAATGTATGGCGTAATAGATGAAAAGATTAGACAAAGGGAACTTGGGGAAATTAAAGGATTAGTTGATGAGTGTGCATCAATTTTAGCTGAAATTAGAGATGAGCTATGTAGTGATAAGTATGATAGCTCGAAAATCTTGGAGTGTCTTGGGAAACTTGACAAAATATACTTGAAACTTATTCATAAAAGGTTAAGGCTTACACAAATTATTGAAGTTATCAGACCAATACCGCCTCCTCCAGAGTGAATTCTTGGAAAACTTCTAGTTCTACTCCTTGAGATTTTCGTCCTCACAATTAAGTACTATCAAATAGACTACTTTAGATCATTTTTGAACTGGAAGTGTTATTTATAACTGAGTTCAATGCATTATTTTGATGAAGTCTTCATAGCTCATGAAAGTTAAACAACATGTCCTTTGCTATCAATCGGTTTGAAGAATTTCAGAATCTGCAACTCTACATTTCTGTTGTCAGAAAATTAAATAGTTTGTTCATTGGAACGTTTATTGTGGAGGGTGTGTTTATTGGGTCTTAAGCTTGCTATTGAGAATTTTAAGAGCATTAAAGAGTTAGAGTTGATAATGGATGATTTAACTATACTTGTTGGACCTCCTGCTGGGGGCAAATCCAACATCCTCGATGCTTTGGCGATAATGGGTTACCTCCATAGATTTAAGGTTCTGGATAGAGAGTATAGGAATTCTGCATCTAATCTGGAGCCTCCGGGGCTTATTGCAAGATTTCAAGATTTACCTCAACTCTTCAGATACTATGATTTGACGAAGACGGTAAAGCTTATGATGTCAGGGGACATCAGCTTAAGCTATGAGATTTCATATGTAGGGGGAGTACCGAAAGTTATGGTGGATGGTAAACAATTGCCGTGGGATTTGAAAACCTTAAGGTCTGATCCTATGGTCGATTTGCAGAATTTCGCTAAGACTACGTCATTTATGGAGACTAGATTGTATGGATTTGACAGATATGGATTAATGAGTGAATCCTACTCACAAGGTCTACATATTCGTCTCTCAAATCCTTCAACAGCCAAAGACACACCGTCTTCCATATTAAGTGAGTTGGGTTGGAACGCTCCATACATAATTCGAAGATGCTCGGACACTATTAATGACATTAATGAAGCGTTGAAAGAGTATATAGGTGAGAAAGTGGAGCTTAAAGTACGTAAAACAGGCGAAGTTCTAATTTTCGATAATGACCGCGAAGTGGATGCTGTTGGGGTTTCTGAAACGGTTTTTAGGACTCTCTACACCCTCTTAGCCCTTGAGTCTTCGTTGTTTTATGCAAAGTATTATGGTCTTGAGGGGAAGTTTGTGGTTCTTCTTGAGGAGCCTGAGGCGCATGTCTTCCCATACTTCTTAAACATGCTTGCGGAGCATATTGGTAAGGTTGTAGGTAATGTTTATGTTGTCGTTTCAACTCATAATCCACTCTTCGTTTCACGGTTACAGGATTGTGTGAAGAATTTGAAGACTTATTATGTTTATAGGGGTGTTGATGGCTCTACGTCTGCCTGCATGTTGAATGTTGATAAGATGGCTAAGGATTTAGCTACCATGGAGGATGTGCTATTAGGACCTCCCCATGAGGTTTTGAAGAGGTATGCTGTAGAGGTCGTTAAAGGTGTCGAGGGTAGGACTGGTGTTGGCTGAATGCTATGCTAATACCTGTTTCGCTGAGGCGGTTGCTAGGAATCTTGGCTTGGAAGTTAAAGTTCATCATACTTATAAGATGGGACGTGAGAAGGTCATAAAGAAGGCTGAGAAGGTGCTTAGAAATCTTAGAGGTGATGAGCATATTCTCATATTCATAGATTATGAAATAGGTCCTTCAAGAAAGTATATAGATGTGAATTTTGAGTTGCAAGCAATGTATGGAGATAAGTTGCATGTAGGGGTTTTTAAGAGGGATGAGAGGTTGATTGCAATAATATTTGACCCAAATATTGAGGGGTTTCTATGTAAAGTTACTGGTAGGTACTGTGATGAGGATGAGAGGAAAATGCTTAAACGTGGAAGTTTGGAGGAGGTTTGTAGAGAGCTTCAAGAAGTTGTTGGAGTTGAATTTAACAAGATCATCAACGACATAACAAATACGCTTCGTGAAATTCATGTGGAGTAAGCTAGATCAACAACTTTCGCCTCATTTCATCTCCGAAATCTAGAATACTTCTAGACAATGCAGCCATAATGTTAAATTCTAATCGGGATAATTGAAGAATGCAACTTGCTTTAAATTAAGTTTTGGGAACTCCCTTATGCTCAAAATTTTAGATTACTTGATAGACTATAAATTGAATGACTTTATGGGGAGGGAGGTTATTAAGACTTCAAGGATGAACAAGATTGCCTTCTATAAGTACTTTGAAGGATAAATCATTATCAGTTAAGGCAACCTTTATAACGCTTCTTAAACACTATTATTGGTTTTGTAAGGAAGGTTAATCTATTGTTTGTTATGTTAGTTCTCTTTTTATTCTTGCAATAGGTTAGCTAACCCCCTCTCGAGCGTTAAGTTGGGTATGTGGAGTGGTGTGGGGTTTTCTATACTTGTTGGGATGAGGGGGAGTTTTAAATTGTTGTGTGCCAATTTATTTTTGAAGGTGACTTTGTGTATTTGGATGATTTTAGGGTTAGGTTGTTGAGGGATTGGTTTGGGAGTTTGTTTAGTTTGAATCATGCGCGGAGGGTTCATTCTAGG
>Ga0080004_1106345_pt1 | contig 13169 bp, 18 predicted proteins | sample WasSprMetagenome_FD_69207 | JGI IMG/M metagenome (GOLD analysis project Ga0080004, IMG submission 69207) | Sulfidic aquatic microbial communities from Washburn Spring, Yellowstone National Park, USA - WS (SPADES assembly) (version 2) | ecosystem: Environmental > Aquatic > Thermal springs > Hot... | reverse complement strand
GCATTATGGGCCAAGGGTGAGGCTTCTCGCCTATTAAAGGGGAGCGTGAGCTGTGTTTAGACCGTCGTGAGACAGGTCGGACTTTATCTGCTGGGGGTGGTGGCCGCCTGAGGGGAAAGCGTCCCCAGTACGAGAGGAACGGGACGCTGTGGCCTCTAGTTTACCGGTTGTCCGACAGGGCACTGCCGGGCAGCCACGCCGCCGCGGATAAGAGCTGAAAGCATCTAAGCTCGAAGCCGCTCCCGAAACGAGGCGGCCATTCCACGGCAGGAGACCTGGCAACAGGCCTCAGCCGTGGACGAGGGCTCCCGTAGAAGACGGGGTTGATGGAACCGGGGTGTAAGCCGGAAGGCTTCGGCCGACCGGTTCAGCCCGCGGTTCCCAATCGCCCGAGGTGTCGGGTTGAAAAAGGTTCGGTGTCTGGACGAATTTTTGGGCCTATGCGTGGTTTAACCATTTAATTGGCGTATATTTTTGTGTCGCCGATCTTCATCTTATCAGATAAATTATAGGTGAGGGTAGGTTTCAACTTATATGCTTATGGAATGTTAAGCCGAAGAGATTATATTCATTTGGCTTAGAATTCTTTACAGCTGAAAGCCTTATCTTTTAAGGTGGGGATGGAGACGTAATGGTTGAAGGTGATCGAGTATGGTTGATGTTGTTAGCTTTGGTGAACCAATGGTTGAATTTTGCGCTACTGAATGTGGTAGGCTTAAGGATGTTCAGATGTTCAAGAGGGGGTGGGGTGGGGATACATCAAATTTTATTGTTGCCGTTGCCAGACTTGGTGGAAAAGCGGGGTATATTTGTCGCATTGGAGATGATGAGTTTGGAGAATCATTTTTAGATCTTTGGCGCAGTGAGGGAGTGGATGTCTCCCAAATCATAATTGAGAGAGGGGGATTTACAGCTATATATTTCATATCAATTTTGCCTGGTGGAGGACATGATTTCACATATTTCCGTAAGGGTTCTGCTGCAAGCCACTATTCGCCATCAGACTTAAATGTAGAGTACTTGAGTAAATTAAAGGTTTTTCATTCTAGCGGAATATCAATGGCGATAAGTGAGAGCTGTAGGGAAACGGTCATTAGGGCGGCTGACATAGTTAAAGAGCACGGTGGGCTTTTCAGTTTCGACGTGAATTTTAGGCCTAAACTGTGGTCTCCACAATATGCTAAACCCCATATTGAGGAAGCTATGATGAGAGCCGACTTGCTCTTCGTAAGCCGAGAGGACATAAGCCTACTCTATGGGGAGAATGTAGATAGCGTTATTGAGAGAATATGTTCATTCGCTAGGCCGAGGGCGATAATCGTTAAGCTAGGTGGGGAGGGCTGTCTCATATTTAGTGGGGGAGAGAAAATAATGATTCCAGGTTTTAAGGTAAATGTTATTGACACAACTGGTGCTGGAGACGCATTCGATGGAGCATTCATAGTTGGATTATTGGAGGGGAAGCCCCTGAAGGAAGCTGGCGTCTTCGCCAACGCTGTTGGCGCTTTAACTACAACCGGTTTAGGGGCGGTTGCACCAATTCCAAAAAGGAGCGAAGTTGAAGACTTCCTAAGAAAAACTAAAATTGAAAAGAACATTAATAGTGGTTTTCGCTAGAAGAAGAAAAAAAATGAGCATCATGTTGAGCGTATGCTTGCCATAGCCAGCTTTTTCATGAGACTTTCAAAACTTATCTCATTAATCACCGTCCAGTCAAATTCTTCTGCTTCACGTAATTCTAGGCTTATCGCATTATTTGAGCATACAGCTATGCAGGAGCCAAAGCCATCGCAGCGTCTCTCATCAATAAGCATAGATTTTCCATCTACAAGTTGAAGCGCCCCGGTTAGGCATGCTTTAACGCAGTTTCCGCATCCAACACATTTATCCTGATCAACCGACACAATCAATCTTACGCTTCGAACCATGATTCCACCATGAGTTTAATGGGTGTGCGCTTCTCTCTCAGCCCTAATCATTGATTCATCAATTGCTCCGGGTTTATAGGGTTCAGCTCTCCGCGTTAATACGCGCACAATATAATGTCTAGATTTTACGTCTCTCCCGGTTTCTCCAATAATTTTTGTAACCATCATGTGTATTGCATGGCAGCATGGAACCTCCATCGTATATACCTCAAGCTCCCTAACTTTCGCTCCCTCCATAATTAATGCAATTTTATTCATCATTTTATGTGGGTCTTCAAGTAGTGGGCAGCCAATTATCACTGGCTCCCCACTCCTAAAGCGCTGGCTGACCTCTTCATTTAAGAGGGCTGCGCAATCCGCCGCTATAATTATTTTATCACGCGTCAGGAAGGATGCCTTAGGATGAACCAGTAAGATTTTAACTGGCCACTGGGAGCCCATAATCTTTCATTTCCCTCCTATAGATTTCCTTAATTCCTCGGCTCTAGATTTGCTAATGAGCCCCCTACTCTCTAAATCGCTTATACATTTATCCGCATAGTCACACCAGGAAAGACATGTTTCCGTTGGCTCACGGTAAACTATTCTGCCGCATCTCGGACATTCCAGCTGGGTTTCATATTCAAAGAACTCTATCTCCTCACCGCAGAATGGGCACTTCCTAATTATTATCTGCGGCTCTATTAGGCTTCTTACTCCAGGACAACGCTTAAACATTCCACTCCACTTAACCAAATTCTCCATCACCCCAACTATTAAGTTTTTCCCGAAAATTTTCGGCTCTAAATGCTGGCCAGTTTCTCCTCAAATTTTTCTAGGTTGTAGAGTTCACCCTCAACTTTAGGATTATATAAGCGCTTAACCACCATTAACCTAGACTCACTATTCTCTCTATCTTCCAAGATTTTTCTATACTTGTCTAAGTATTCTCTTCCGCTTTCACCAAGATCATTTTTTAAATCCGCTAAAACCTCCATGTTCCACTCCCTATAATCCCAGGAGCTATCGGCTGATATCATTAGAATACTACTATCCCCACTAATATTGCCCGACTCAATCTCCTTCTTCACCGCCGCAAAAACCATCCCTGTTGATGGGCCACCATGAACCCCATATTCAATTTCTAGCTCCATGAGCGCCTCGTAAGCGGATCTGTCATCTACCGTCAATATTTTAGTCTCCCTAATATCTGGAAGCCCGAATATTTCTGGACTCCATTTGCAGTCGCCTAAAACATTATGCACGCCGGGTATTCGATGAACCCTAGTTGGTTGGACGCCAACTATTTTAACTTTTAAGTTGAACCTTGAGAAATATTCGCATATTCCAGCGAAGGTTCCTGTGCTCCCTAACGGTATAAATATGTGCGTCAAGTCGCCTCTAAACTCTTCCCCTATTTCCCTAGCCGTTAAGAGCATGTGAGCTAGCGGATTTAAGACACTATTATACTGATCTATATTTATAATGCTATCATATTTTTTTGCTAGGGCCCTAACCATGAAGACGGTGAACTCCCTCGGGCACAGATCATATTCCTCTTCGGAAACCACAACAACATTTACGCCTAAACTCCTTAGAGTTTCAATTCTCCGCCTTGAGGTTTTAGGGGGCACAACTGCGAAGACTTTCTTATCCATCTCATTCGCTAGCAATCCGAGCTCCAACGCAAAGTTCCCCGATGAAGCGGAGACCCAAATATCTCTCTTCGGGTTCAATTCATCAGCGAATAAACCCATCATGCAAGCCGGCTTCCTCTTAATAGACCTTAAGGGATCAGACCCTCCAGCATTATCATGCTCAACCTTAACAAACAACCTAAAATCGCTTTTAATTTCGACTTCCATAATAGGGTAAGGCCTTAAATTTTTGAGTTGCATTAAATCTTCAGCCAGTGTCAAAAAGAGGCGATTATATTCCATCTTATAGTCTCTACTCACCCTCAGGCACCCCCAAAAACAAATTTTGCATCCCAACGATTTTTCAGCTGCCTAATATGCCAGAAAACCTCTAAGAAAACACCTACCAGGCTAACAAACATTAACACCCATACTTGAGCACCGAAATAACTCCGTTATACAAAAATTTAAATATTTCGCTGGAAAGATAAATAATTTAAACCTTTTAACTGTAGAGTTTTATCATAATTATCGTAAAATTTTTAAATTGCTGTGTAGAAAATTACATTGGTTTTCAAAAATGGAAAAAGCAGCTCAGGAAAAAACATTGTTTAAAACGCTTTCATCCTCTAAAAGTATTGCTCTTATAGGGGTATTCGCGTCCCTCCACGCAACATTATATTTCATACCATCTCCTTTATGGCGTAATTGGGCCATATATTTGGAGCCTATTGAGGGGATTGTTCTCGGATCATTGACTGGACCATTAGCGGCATTCATTGGCAGTTTTATTGCAAGACTCATTAAGCCTGATGAATTCTGGATGTTCGGCGTAATCGCTGAGCCAATTGGAGTTTTATTTGCAGGTTTACTCGCTGAGGGAAGATGGAAGCATGGTATAGTAGTCTATGGTGTGATGCTGGCAGCCTACTTTACTCATCCCTTTGGAAGGATGCTGCCACTCTGGACTATACTCGATGTTTTACTCGCCTTCATATTAATGTATCCAGTCTCAAAAGTCAGCGTGAGATCTTTCAGCGGGAAAGATGGCTCATTGCTTATTCCGCTGGCAGCAATCTCTTTTATTACGGCATCCGCCGACTCCTTAGCACGCATATTTCTGCTGATTCCAGCCGGGTTATACGCAATCTTTAACTTAAGCTTTGAAGTTTTATATAGCATATTTGTGGCGGGAGCAATATACTCTTATGTGGAAGATGCAATAATGATGATTACCTCTTCGCTAATCGGACCCAAAATATTAGATGCCCTTAAAGTCTTCTATAAAAAATAAACTGAAGATTGGGATGATTTCTTTATTGCGGCGCCATAAAATTTTGGGTTAAAGATTTCTATTGTTAATGGATCTTTGATTCCATTCTTTAACTCTATTTGGCGAGGTGTATATATTGAAGCGTTTTCCTCTAGCGAAGCCTATAAGCGTTAATCCGAAGGCTTCAGCAATCTTTACACCCATATCGGTGGGTGCAGACATTGAAATTAAGATAGGGATTCCCATTCTAACAGCTTTAATAACGATTTCAGATGTAAGTCTTCCGGTGGATGCAAGTAGTACCCTATTAAAGTCCACACCTTTAATTTCAGCCTCGCCAATAACTTTGTCAACCGCGTTATGCCTACCAATATCTTCAGCGAAAGCCACAACCTCACCATTTTCATCTATTAAAGCAGCGGCATGAGTCCCGCCGGAAGCCTTAAATATTAACGCTTTAGAATTTAAGGTATCAATAGCCTTCAAAATAACCTCAATGCTAAACTCTATTTTATTGGACCTTAATTTTCGGGCAACCTTCAACATATGCGGCGGCAGCCGACTACCGCCGCAAAAAGTGGTTATTAACCTATATTTTTCCGTAACCTTAAAAGATTTTTTCCCAGATAATTCAACATGAACATTCTTTCCCGAAAACTCCATTTTACAAACATCTCCTAACCTATCTATTATCCCCTCAGTTAAGAGGAAACCTATCACCAGCTCCTTTATCTGAGACGGTGAATGGTGGAAAGTTGCATAAAGTTTCCCATCAATATATAGGTTCGTTTCCTCCTCAATCGCGATAGCATCCTTTAGAATGGTAAAATCCCCCTCAAGTTTATTGAATCTCAGGATTTCGTACTCAAAAAGCATCATTATTCTCCTCACGCAAGTCTTTTCATATTAAGTGATAGATAAAATTTCAGAGTTGAACTAATAAATCAAGCCGAATTTCCTAATTTTTATCTCGCTCAATACGCTAATCTTCTCCATTCAGAATTTTAATAGTGATATTCTTGGGATATTCAGGAAAACTCCATTTAGAAGATGTATTTTTGAGTTCAGTGCTTTTATGCCAGAAATAAACTAATGTTAGAACTTGAGAGCGAAGAACCTCTTCATTCCAATCACTCCAACTTAACCTTACCACAACCATGGCATACACCAAAGAATACTATTTTAATGAATGTCATAAATTAGGCATCCCAATTTAAAAATAGAGTATGGAGTTATTAGACATTAGACGCCTGCTCTCTGAGCCCTTTTAGCGAGGGTCTCTATAAGTTTCTCTTCCTCTAAAGCGTGCTTTTCTTCCTGCGTTAGATCATTTGGAAGCCATTCTGGTTTAGTCCTACTTGCGTAGTAGGCTCGTATAGCTCTTCTTAAGGCTCCAACTGCTAGTACACCACAATGGTATTTAACGGGCGGCAGTCCGCCAAGCTCATCAGATATTGTTTTCCAAGAAATCTTCCAAGCATCTTGCATGGTCTTGCCAATGATCATCTCGGTTAATATGCTTGCAGCGGCTATGTTTGCAGCGCAACCATAACTCTCAAATTTAGCGTCAATTATCTTCCCAGTTACTTCATCAACCTTTAAGTATATGGCTATCATGTCTCCGCATGCTAAGCTACCAGCAAGCGCCTCAGCATCAGCATCCTCAATCCTACCGAGATTTTTTGGGTTCATAAAGAGTTCCAGAACCTTTTTGCTATACGTTAGAGGTACACGGCTTGACAATTTACTTCACCTCCTTTCTAGGTTTAATTGGATTTAAGGATCTAATTCTGCCAACAACTTTCGGCAGAACTTCTAAAACATAATTTATGTCTGCGACAGTGTTAAATGGTGAAATCTTCATTAGTAGGCTTCCTACCATTCCTAGGATTCACAGGTATGTTAGGCTCTATACCCATAGATTCTAAGCCTCTCCCTATGGTTTCCATGTTGTATGCTGCGTCCGCATAGAGCTGACCAGGCCTCCAATCCTCCTATAAGCTCTAGAAGCCTCCTGAGTCATTCCCAGGCCATATAATTAGAGGTATGGAATCCCTGTTACGCATGCATATATCTTCGTCCCCTTCCTATGCTTAAAACCATCATATCCTACAAGCTCTCCACCTTTTTAGCCTCAACAGTTGAGCTATCTACAGAAGCAATTCCATGCCCCCTAATAGACGCTAACACCTTTCCCATACCCCTGCCAGCGTTTAAGCCTCCTCCAAGCAGTTTTATATGAGCCATACTCTGGAGGCATATCCATCCACCTACATCCCATGGTGAGAACATAGAGTATGCCATTTAGTATGCGCCTATCATCAGCCCTAGCCTACCAACCCTAAACTTAGGAGGCAGTAAAAGGCTTAATCACCACCCACTCATCATCACTAAGCTCACGAAACTCCATAAGACACCATGTTCAGAGGAGACTTAAATAGTTTTGAGATGAGTTCTAACTGAAAACCACGGAGCCAAGTTAACCTCCAAAATGCCTGAAGCAGCGAATATAAAAGGTGATATTGCCACCATACATGAGAAGAGAGGCGTTAGAAAAGCAATTAGCGCCGCCAAAGCCGTAGTCGCTCTCTCTTTTCTCTCAATCCTTGTACCTTTTAAATTCATAAATAACGCTCTTTCTAATTCGATAATTTTTCTTTCGCTTTCTAATCTTTCAGCTTCATATACACTAATCCCGGCTGAAATGCCAAGGGCGAGACTACTCGTTGCCATAGTGATCATTACAACTTTTAGATTAACATTAGCGCCAACAACTATTCCGAGTAGCGTGAAAGTCGAATCAAATAATGTGTTAGTGAAGAATCTGTGAATAATGGGACCAAAATCCTCGCTTTCAAATACCCTTCTCAGAGCCATACTCTTGGACGACAACTGGAATTATGCCTCCGCCCTTCTCAAAGTCAAGTTCGTTTAAGCTGACTTTTTTAAGGGTTTTCATAACCTAACTGGCACGCCTCTTTCATGTAGATATCTCTTAACAACTGGGATGGGGTACTTGCTATAGTGAAATACTGAGGCAGCCAGCGTAGCGTCAGCTTTACCAATTGTGAGGGCCTCTAGAAAGTGCTCCGGCTTACCGGCTCCGCCACTTGCTATAACTGGTATATTAACCTTCTCAGCTACGCTCCTAGTTAACTCGATGTCGTATCCATCTTCTGTTCCATCTCTATCAATAGACGTCAATAAGATTTCTCCTGCACCAAGCTCCTCGCCTACGGCAGCCCACTTCAGGGCGTCTATGCCAGTTGGCTTACGGCCGCCATAAATGTAGACCTCAAACCAGCATGGGCCATCACACGTCTCGACGACAACTCTATCCGGCCTAAGATCATATCTTCTCTTGGCGTCTATCGCCAATACAACGCATTGCGAGCCGAAGGTCTCGGCTAGTTCACTAATAAACTCCGGTCTCTCAACGGCGGCTGTGTTCACTGAAACCTTGTCTGCCCCATTAGATAGGGCTGTGTAAGCGTCCTCTAGGCTCCTTACGCCTCCGCCTACAGTGAATGGGATGTTTATTTCGGATGCAACGGCTTTGACTACATCCTTCAATATGCTCCTCTTCTCGGCTGATGCCGTTATATCTAGGAAGACAAGCTCATCAGCGCCGTCTTCACAGTAGCGCCTAGCAAGCTCAACTGGGTCGCCAGCATCCCTAAGTCCGACAAAGTTAATCCCCTTAACAACTCTTCCATGATCCACATCTAAGCAGGGTATTATCCTTTTCGCCAACATCATGGTATACGCTTCTCTCAATTCTTAAAATCAATTGTTTATTGAGGCTGCTTTTAAGACTTCTCTAACGCTTAACGATGCCCATGAAATTTTTAATTACTTGTTCACCCGGCCCATCGGATTTCTCCGGATGAAATTGAACGCCAAAAATATTCTTATGAGCTATGACGGACGCGAACCTAATGCCATATTCGGTTTCAGCGGCAATCACATTTCTGCTTGCTGGAATAGCATGGTAGCTGTGGGCAAAGTAAAAGTAATCTCTTTCACCTATTCCATCTAAAATATCCACATGCTTAATTATGTTTAGAGTATTCCAGCCCATATGCGGAATCCTAACTATTTTAGGTAATCTAACAACCACACCATCTAAAATGCTTAATCCAGCCCCTGAGCTTTCATCGCTCCTCTCAAAGAGCAGCTGCATTCCTAAGCAGATACCTAAGACTGGCACACCTCCCAGAATTAGCTCCAATAATTCACTTTTTACCTCCCGCAGGTTTTCCGCTCCAACCCTAAAATTGCCGACGCCGGGAAGAACCACGGCATCTGCATTTTTGAGCTCCTGCTTATCTGAGCATAACACCGCGTTAAAGCTTGCCTTCTCTAAGGAGCACTTTATGCTAAAAATGTTTCCAACACCATAATCTATTATTACTGCTTTTGGCATCTTAACCCCTCGAATTTCGTTAGCGAATTTGAAGGTTTCCTTCTGTTTTTTATACAGCATCAGTTTTATATGCCCTTTGTTGTAAAGGATTGAAGGGGGATCTCTGGAAGCTAAGGGTTAGGTGGGCTCCTTCTTTTATGCTCGGTTCTCATATGCCTTCTCAGAATATCATTGACGATTTCTATTGGGACGCCTATCTTTCTACTGACTTCTTCAGCTGTGAGCTGCTCCTCAAATAATCCAGTTAATATTGGGTCGATTATTGAGTAGTCGGCTGGGAGCTCATCTATTAGCCTATGTCCCGGATATAATTGTGGGCTACTCGGCTTCTTAACGATCCTCTCCGGTAAACCCAGATAAGCGGCGATCTCCCTAACTTGCGTCTTATATAAATGCCTTATTGGGAATATGTCGGCTGCTCCATCACCATACTTAGTAAAGTACCCTATCAGATACTCGCTCTTATCACTTGTTCCAACAACAAGATAATTGTACAAGTTTGCATAGAAGTAGAGGATTGCCATACGTATCCTAGCCCGTAAGTTTGCTAGAGGAATCCTATAAGCAGGGTCATTTAAATCTATCTTCAGAGCATCTACAAAGGCATTGCATATGCCATCTATGCTGATTATCTCAGTTTTTATGCCGAGATCCCTCGCCAAGTTAATAGCATCCTCTAAATCCTCCTTAGGAGTGAAGCTTGTAGGCATTATTAATCCTAAAACCCTATCTCCACCAAGCGCACGAACACAGAGAGCCGCTGTTAAACTGCTATCTACGCCTCCACTCAAACCTAAGACGACACCTGAGGCGCCGGATTCCTCAACTTCCCTCCTTATAAACTCCATTATCTTGTTTATAGCATGAATAGTCATGTGCACTTTCACCAATCCATCATAAACGTCGCATATTATTTATTTTTTAACGCTTACTGTATTATCTAACTTTAAACTCTTTTACAAATTGAACTTTCGGTTAGAAATGCTAAAGCATTTTTTATAAAGAAATTAAGAAATGCCTTAAAATCTAAATATTGTCTAAGTACATAGATTAGATGGAGAGCAGGCTTTATAGTTCTAATTTAAATGGAAATCATTATTTATAACTGTGTTATCGTTTATAAGGCTCATTTCCATCAATATATTTGGTTGATTACTGTGGGGATTGGAAGGCGATGCCTAAGGCTTTAGTGCTTCTTTCGGGTGGTTTAGACAGTTTACTTGCCACAAAGATTATTTTAGACCAGGGGGTTGATGTTGAAGCTGTTCATTTTGTGACGCCATTTTGCAGGTGTGATTGCGGCTCGGTTGCCAAGTTTTCTAAGGAGTTTGGTGTGAAGGTTCATAGTATCTTTTTGGGGCAGGATTTTCTTGATATCGTCGCTAATCCGCGTTTTGGTTATGGTAGCCAAATGAATCCATGCCTAGATTGCAGAATACTCATGTTTAGGAGGGCTAAGGAATTAGCCGATAAAATAGGGGCTGATTTTCTTGTAACTGGTGAGGTTCTGGATGAAAGACCATTTTCGCAGAGGCTGAAAGCCATGCAGTTAATAGAGAGGGAGACTGGGCTTGAGGGTAAAATCCTTAGACCCCTCTCGGCGAAGCTGCTGCCCCCAACAGAAGCTGAGAGGATGGGTTGGGTTGATAGGGAGAAGCTTTTCGCAATTAAAGGTAGGAGGAGAACACTGCAGATCGAGTTGGCAGCTAGGCTCGGCATAAAGGATTATCCTAACCCATCGGGCGGATGCCTATTAACCGATCCAGCTTTCGCCCGGAGGGTGAGAGATCACTTAGAGCATGAGGGGAAACTAAGCCTAGATGATGCATTACTCTTGATGATTGGACGGCACTTTAGAATTGATGGAGTGAAAATAGTTGTTGGGAGAAATAAGGATGAGAATGATAGGCTTATGGGATTGGCTGAATGCCGAAAAGCACCATACCTAATGGTTAAGGATTATAAGGGTCCGGTCACACTAATCATGGGCAAGAAGGATCCAGCAATAATGGAGAAAGCCGCCGCAATAACTGTGCGTTACTCCGATGCGCCCAAAAATATTCCGGTAAGCGTAATCTGCAAATTTGCGGATAAAGAGAGCGAGATAAAAGTTGTGGCTATGAGCGATAAGCAAATAGAGCGCCTCAGAATATAATACTGAAAAAGCAGGAGAAAAATGGATTTAAGTCTGATTAAACCTTTTATTTAAGTTTCAAAGAGGGAGGAAAATAATACGGCTACTCAGATAGATTTAGTTGAGAGGATTAAGAGGTTAAAGCAGGAGAAGAAAGCAATTATATTAGCACATAATTATCAGCGCCCTGAAATCCAGGATATCGCGGACTTCGTCGGCGACAGTTTGGAGTTATCCTTGTGCGCAGCTCAAACGGACGCTAAAATAGTGGTCTTTTGCGGGGTTAATTTTATGGCGGAGACAGCCGCTATCTTAAATCCCGATAAGAAGGTTCTCATACCGGATGTTAACGCTCTCTGCCCAATGGCATCAATGCTGCCAGCTGAATTGGTAAGACTCTATAGGCGCAAGTATCCTAAGGCTAAAATTGTTCTATATATAAATAGTTTAGCGGAGGCTAAGGCATATTGCGATGCTGTATGCACGTCGGCTAATGCCGCTGAAATCGTGAATAGGGTTGAGTCTGAGGTTGTCCTCTTCGGACCTGACGCAAACTTAGCGCGCTATGCTCAAATGAAATCGGACAAAAAGGTGATACCGATACCGCAATACGGCTTCTGCCCAGTACATAAACTCTTCAGTAAAGAAGGTATTATGCGCTTAAAACAAAAATATTCAAACGCTGAGGTTATGGTTCATCCGGAATGTGACCCAGAAGTTTGGGAAACAGCGAATTTTATTGGCAGCACATCCAGAATGTATAGGGAGGCTTTAACCTCCAAAGCTAACCAGTTTATTGTTGCAACAGAGGTAGGGTTGCTACATAGATTGAAGAAGGATAGGAGAGATGCGATTTTTATACCAGCATACGACGAGGCAATATGCGTGAACATGAGGCTGCATACGCTTGAGAAGGTCTACCTATGTTTAAGGGATGAGAAGAATGAAGTTAAGGTCCCGCCAAAGATATCTTCGATGGCACTTGAACCAATAGAATTTATGCTTAAAACCCGTGAAACCCAGAGGTGATATGACGTAAATTATCCGCCACCTATGGGCGGTATTATCGCTACAGTATCACCATCCACAAGCTTAGTCCTTAATCCCTGAAGCATCTTCGAATCTCTTCCATTAATTAGGAAGCGGACTGATGGGTCAATAGTTTTTTGTCCTTCATCAGCGTATAAGTATCGGCGCGCTTCTTCACCATACTTAGATGCAACTATTTCAATTAAATCCTCCAAACATGCATCATTCTCTAGCTCAAATATTTCCTCAGCATGCCCAGCAAGCTCACGTAGAGTTGTAAAATATCTGACCTTAACCTTCAAGCACCAAACCACCTACACTAAAAATGGTATTTCTCTCCTAAAAGAAAAAAATTTCGGAGAGGATTCCTCGTCTAAGTATAAGGGAACCATTATTCGGGGTTTACGTATTCGTTTTGGACTGCATGCTTTATAATTTCCAGCGAGCATGAATGATGTTTAGAGCAGAATTCCTCGCATTCCTCAGCCCATCTTCTTTCCCCAAATTTAAGCCTACATGCTTCGCAAACGGACGTGGCAACTTAAGGTTTATATGTTTTCTTATGTTGAGTTTTAGGTCTCTGGTTGAGGGGGAATAGGGTTCCGTTAGAGGCTTAAGGTTTTGGGTTTAGCTTTCTATATTCAGCTTTCAAGCCTTAGGGAGGGCTGCTAGGGCTTTATCCGAAACTCGTAGGGTTTCTGAGACTGCTGCTTGGAAGTGGGTTAGGAAATTTAGCGAGAAAATTAATGTTAACCCTTCAAGA
>Ga0080004_1212746_pt1 | contig 13170 bp, 11 predicted proteins | sample WasSprMetagenome_FD_69207 | JGI IMG/M metagenome (GOLD analysis project Ga0080004, IMG submission 69207) | Sulfidic aquatic microbial communities from Washburn Spring, Yellowstone National Park, USA - WS (SPADES assembly) (version 2) | ecosystem: Environmental > Aquatic > Thermal springs > Hot... | reverse complement strand
CAAGTTAACGATGCCAGTTCACTTCGTTCCAGCACTTCGCCGTGATTATGCCCAGTTCCCTCAGCTTCTCATGTGTTTCCTCATCCACTGCTAGTTTAACTGCGTTAGTCCTTCTCATGCCCACGCCTCCTGTGCTCCTCAATGAGCCTCTTAACAACGTCGTCGTAGGTTTCCCTAGGGTGGACTTTCAACTTCTTCAACTCCTCTTTAGTATCCTTCCCGATTCTAATCGGCTCAGTAGCAGGCATATTACAGAAATAGCAAACAGTAGCTTAAAAACTTTACCCCCCTGGAGGGCGAGGCTTGGGTCAGCGAGATGTCAAGCTTCTCCACTGAACTGCCTGAGGATGTCCCTGAGGTATATCCTATGCTGGCCAAGCTTGCCACCGTAATTGCCAGATGAAAGCTTTACAACACCATCAATCCTGCTCGCAACATCTAGGCAGACGTACATGGCCTTTTTCACGGCCTCGAGGCTAACACCGTTGATGACTATCTCTGGAATCGATCTGACGCCTTCGGGAACCTTGGAATCAGGAATCTTGCCCTTAAGAGTTGGGCAGTAGTAGTGATTAGTCGTTGGACCAATCTCCGGGAATTTCGTTTCAGGCTTGCTTCCGGCGGAGCAGATATCAAAGGATGTTACCACTCCGTCAAGCTCTTTTAAAGCTTCGACGCAAGCCTCTCCCGCTTCCAAAGCTGAATCCTCGCTTTCGCAGAAGAGCCAGACATTTCCGCCAGCAACTCCGTTCGCATAGCCGATGAATCGCTCGATCACGAATTCACCGAACATTATAGGAACCACGATCACCCTTCTGCCCCATCTCTCTTCCTCCCACTCGTAACCATCACCGCAGCGTCCAACGTTGAGCTCGGCATCGAACTTAGTCTCGCTTTCTGTTGCATTGAAAACCCTTGTTGTAGGCACAACGAGGATTCCCTGCCTAAGCCTTTTGCTCATTTCACGCATAAGCACATCCATGAACTTCCTTGACTTCTGAACCCAAACCTGGCAGATCGCTCCAACCCTTCCATCCGGTGTTTCTGAAGGTGAAAGCCACCTCTCAATTCCTCCCTCCGATTCTCCGAAGACTGTCGATGGCAGAGCAGTTGCAGAATGGGCGGCTTTATCCAGAAGCCACCTGTGCTTTGCTGTAACGATAAATCTCGAATATATCCCGTCAAAAGCCTCGCAATAAGTGTCCTCAACAGGAACACCGTTTATTTCGAGCATGTCTCCAAATCTACCCAAAGTTTAAAACGTTTTTGAAGTCTAAACGTTTTTTATACTGCCAGAAGAATTCAAGAATATGCTGATGAAGATCAGGATTGCGATATTCGCCTTGGCTTTGCTTCTAGGCATCCTGAGCCTCGCTACAGGCCTGATCTTGTACTTCTGGCCTCACGGTCCGAGAGCAGGGCAGTTGGTGTTTCTTGGCTTTACAAAAAATGGCTGGGCCGAGCTACACACTTGGTTCTCCATACTGTCATTGATCGTAATCGCAGTCCACCTTGCGGTGAATCGAACTTCGATAAGGATGTACTGGAAGTACTTAAAGGGTTCAGGCTAAATGCAACGGCACGCTAAGGGATGCATCCCTCTCCGCTTCGAAGATTCTAGGAAGGGAATTTTTGGCTGAGGTATTCGATGAGAGGGGAAATTATAGGGCTGACAGGATCATAACAGCGAGCTGCTCCACGACTCAAGTCTGGAGCTTCCGGCGTTAAGGGATGTTTCACGCCCTTCCCCTCATCTGCCGGTTCAAAAGCCAAGCTCCCCCATCCCATAGTTCCTAGTGTCCTTCAAGCACCTGCAACGAAAATGCCTTGTTTAGGAAAATCGGGAAAGTTTTTTAAAAAACCTGCTAAGGATATTTGTATGCCCCTAACCCCGATGGAAATCTACAAGCTTCTGCCGAAAACAAACTGCAAGAAATGCGGGGAACAAACCTGCATGAGTTTCGCTTTTAAGCTCATAAACAGAGAAAAGAAACTTGAAGACTGCAAACCACTATTTGAAGATAAAAGATATGAATTACAGCTAAAAAAGCTCCAAGAAATGCTGAAGCCACTTGCCGAAGCAACCGAAACAGGATTGATTGTGAGAAGCGAGAAATGCAACGGATGCGGAAACTGCATCGTCGTTTGCCCGGTTCACGTTGAAAAAGATCCGCATGGTGCCGGAATCGGGAAGGGACCTTCAATACCCGATCCGATTTACCGCATCGAGAACGGAAAGCTTGTCATCCTCAACATGCACGCCTGCAGGAGGTACGGAAAGAACAGAATTCTCTGTGTGGTCTGCAGGGAAAACTGCCCGACGGATGCGATAAGCTTCTTGGAGGGGTGAAAATGATCTGTACAGGCTGTTCATGCCTCTGCGATGACGTTGAGATCGCCGAAGGAAAGATCCTGAACGCATGCGAGAGGGGATACAGGCACATTTCAAAGTACATGGAAAACAGGGCAAAGCCCGCGGTTGAAGGAAAGGAGGTCGATCTGGACAGAGCAATAGAAGCTGCTATTGAAATGCTAAAATCCGCAAAAAATCCAGCGATCTACGGGCTTGACACTTCAACGGTTGAGGCACAAAAAACTGCGGTTAAGATTGCAAAAAAGCTGAACTGCTACATCGACGACAACTCCTCCTTCTGCCTCGGAGAGTTCGTCGAGGCCATACTCAGGAAGGAACTCCCGAGCTCGACCCTCGAGGATGTCAGAGACAAGGCCTACGTTATTGTATACTGGGGAACGAATCCCTACCACAGCCTTCCCAGGCATCTGTCCCGGTACAGCTACTACCCAAGGGGGGCGAAGAGGCAAAGGGGATACGATGAGGATCGATACCTTGTGGTTATCGATATCAGAAAAACCGAGATCGCAAAGCTCGCAAAAAAGAACGCGAAGTTCATCAAGGTTGAAAACGATCTGGAGCTCGTGGATTCCTTCATGAAGGCCCTAGACGGGAAGGCGGGAAAATACGACGTGGCGGGAGTCCTAAGGGAAATGAAAAAGGCCGACTTCAACGTCGTCTTTGGCGGGCTGGGGCTAAAATACGGGCTAAGGGGAAACTTCAAGGCCTTCATTGAGCTCCTGAGAAATATCAACAAGTTTGCACCCCTCTACTTTATCCCGTCAGGTTTCCACGCAAACATGAGGGGTTTCAACGAGACCCTTTTTGAAGCAGTAAATGCTGTGAACAGCTACAGCTTTTCCTCTGCGTCCTCCTCACCAGAATTCGCGTTTACAGAGCTGTTAAAAAGAGAGAAAATCGATACTGCGCTTATCGTTGGAACGGATCCGATTGCTTCTTTGCCCTACGAAGCCTCGAGTAAGCTTCCGAAGATCAAGAAAATCGTAGTCGATCCCAGAAAAACGCTCACATCAAGAATCGCCGAAGTTGTCATACCCTCAGCCTTCTCCGGAATCGAGAGCGGCGGAGAAATGGTTAGAAGCGACGGGGTTCGGATCAAGCTAAAGCCCATAGCCAGTTCTGAATTTGACGACGTTTACGTGCTGAAAAGAATTCTGGAGGGATTGTGATGATGCGGCTGACAAGACTGATCAAGTTCGAGACGAGAATCGTTGTCGCGAGGGTTTCGGAAGAAATAAGGAAGGCAACGATATACCTGAATCCCGAATTCGCGAAGAGGTGCGGGATAAAGGAGGGGGACGTTGTAGCCGTTTCAAGGGGCAACAGGGGGCTCAGGTTCAGGGTGAGGCTTCTCGAAACGGCACCGGAAGATGGAGGGATAATTCCGAACTCCATATTCTCAAACTTTCTTGCGGACTTCGAGAGCTTTAAGAGCTTCAGGGCAGATATAGAACTGAGCGAGGGAGATGAGAGCACGGAGGAGGATGTGATCAGGATTATCATGCAAAGGAAGTAATCCCATCCTTAAAAATAAAAAATAGAGATGATAAACGCTCCACTCTGCAAAAAGATTTATTTATTAATGCTAAATAGCAGACATGGACGCTACTCTTGACAGATTTTTCACTCTCTTCGATAAGGAGCAAGAAGACGATAACTGGGCAATCGAAAGCGTGAGGGAGTACCAAAGGATGCTATCAGAAAAACTTGAGGAGGCATACAGGGTTGCTGAGGCAGCCAGATCGAAAGGACTTGATCCGGAGCCAAAAGTTGAGGTTCTGATCGCAAAGGACATGGCTGAGAGGGTTGAAAAGCTAATAGGGCTGAAAGGACTGGCGAGGAGGATAAGAGAACTGGAGGAGAAGGGACTGGAAAGGGACAGGATTTGCTTCAGAATCGCAGATGAGATAACGGAGGGAAAATTCGGAAGGATGGACTTTCTCGATGCAATAGACAAATCCATAAGAACTGCAGTAGCAATAATGACCGAAGGCGTTGTTGCGGCACCTATAGAGGGCATCGCAAAGGTCTCAACCGACAAAAACGCCGACGGGAGCAGCTACCTGAAGGTGTACTACGCCGGCCCCATAAGGAGTGCGGGCGGTACTGCTCAGGTCATCTCAGTTCTCATTGCGGATTACGTCAGGAGAAAGCTCGGAATCGGGAGATACATTCCGACGGATGAGGAAATTCTGAGATACTGCGAGGAGATACAGCTCTACAAAAAGGTTGCCAACCTCCAGTACCTGCCCACAGACGACGAAATAAGGCTGATAGTCTCAAACTGCCCCGTTTGCATAGACGGGGAGCCAACGGAGGAGGAAGAGGTTTCCGGCTACAGAAACCTTCCTAGAGTTGAGACGAACAGGATAAGGGGAGGGATGGCCCTGATAATAGCCGAAGGAATAGCCCTCAAGGCCCCGAAGCTGAAAAAGATGGTGGATTCGCTGAAAATAGACGGCTGGGATTGGCTTGAAAGGCTGATAAAAAAGGATTCGGAGGAGGAATTCGACGTTAAACCGAGGGGCAAGTACCTCTCGGATTTGGTCGCAGGAAGGCCCGTGCTTTGCCATCCCTCAAAAAAAGGAGGATTCAGGCTCAGGTACGGAAGGGCCAGAAACTCCGGGCTTGCGACCGTAGGGATAAACCCGGCGACGATGGCCCTGATCGACTTCATAGCTATAGGGACCCAGCTAAAGATAGAGAGACCCGGAAAGGCTGGAAGCGTTGTTCCGGTGACGACGATTGAGGGCCCAACTGTCAGGCTGAAGAACGGGGATGTTCTTAGAATAAACAGCTTCAAGGAAGCCCTAGAGCTGAAGAACGATGTTGAGAAAATCCTGGATCTCGGGGAGATTCTAATAAACTACGGGGACTTTCTGGAAAACAACCACCCCCTCATGCCGGCCTCTTACACAAGGGAGTGGTGGGAGCTTGAAACCGGAATAAAGGATGCACACATCGATGAGGACACAGCCCTAAAGCTCTCGGACGAACTTGGAGTTCCAATGCATCCGGATTTCACGTATCTATGGCACGACATAAGCCTTGAAGACTTCTGCTACCTAAGGGACTACATAAGCGAAAAGGGAAAGATAGAGGGTCAGAAAAAGGGCTGCCTTTTCATGCCATTCGACAGAAGGACAAAGGAGATTCTCGAAAATCTCCTCGTCGAGCACAAGGTAAGGGACGGGATCGTGATCGAAAGGTGGAAGGTGCTCGTGAGATGCCTCGGCCTGGACTTCAAGCTCAGAAAGATCGGGGAGGTGAGGGGCGAGAGTGTTCTTGAGGCAATAAAGAACGTCTCAGGTATAACTGTCAGGCCGAAGGCTCCAACAAGGATAGGGGCCAGGATGGGCAGGCCGGAGAAATCAAAGGAGAGGAGGATGAGCCCCCCACCCCACTTGCTTTTCCCGGTTAGCTTTGCCGGAGGAAAAAGGCGGGACGTTAAGAGCGCCCTGGATCACAGAAACGGATACAATTCCGCGAAGGGGCTGATAGAGGTTGAGATTGCGCTGAGAAGGTGCAAGGTCTGCGGAAAGGAGACCTTCTGGCTTAAGTGCGAATGCGGGGGAGAAACAGAGCAGCTCTACTACTGTCCGAAGTGCAGGATAAGGGATACCTCGGAGTTCTGTAAAAAATGCGGGGGGGAAATGAGGGGATACGCGAAAAGGGCGGTTGACATAAAGGCGCTCTACGAGAGGGCGCTTCAGAATCTCGGGGAAAGGGACGAATTTGAGGTTGTAAAGGGGGTTATCGGGCTCACCTCGAAGAACAAGATTCCGGAGAGGATAGAGAAGGGGATTCTCAGGGCAAAGCATGATGTTTACGTCTTCAAAGACGGCACGATCAGATACGACATGACAGATCTTCCTCTAACGCACTTCAAGCCAAGGGAGATCGGTGTGAGCGTTGAAAAGCTGAGGGAGCTTGGATACAGAAGAGACTACATGGGCAGAGAGCTCAGGAGCGAGGACCAGATTCTTGAGCTCAAGCCGCAGGACATTGTGATATCCAGGGACTGCGCGGAGTACCTGCTGAGGGTTTCGAGGTTCATAGACGACCTCCTGGTGAAGTTCTACAAAACCGAGCCATTCTATAGGGCGGAAAAGATCGAAGATCTGATCGGACATCTCGTTATAGCCCTCGCCCCGCATACATCCGCAGGCGTTCTTGGGAGGATAGTAGGATTCGCCGATATCCTTGCATGCTACGCTCATCCGTACTTCCACGCCGCAAAGAGAAGGAACTGCGATGGGGATGAGGACTGCATCATGTTCCTTCTCGATGGCCTCCTGAACTTCTCAAGGCACTTTCTGCCGGAGAAGCGAGGAGGGAGGATGGATGCCCCACTCGTCCTGACCGTTTTAGTGGATCCGAGGGAGGTTGACAAAGAGGTTCACAACATGGACGTCGTTTCAGGTTACCCGCTAGAGTTCTACAGGGCAACCCTCGAGTTCTCGGATCCAAAGGTTTGCGAGGATCTGATAGAGAAGGTAAAGGATCGTCTGAGCCTTGAAACAAGGTTCTGTACGCTAAAATTCACCCACGACACTGATATAGCGCTTGGAGTGAAGGAAAGCGCCTACAAGAGGCTGAAGACTATGGAGGAGAAGGTTGAAAGGCAGATGGAGCTTGCAAAGAGGATTTCGGCAGTTGAAGAGCACGATGTTGCTGAAAGGATAATAACGATCCACTTCCTTCCGGACATAATAGGGAACCTAAGGGCTTTCTCAAGGCAGGAATTTCGCTGTGTTGAGTGCAACGAGAAGTACAGAAGGCTCCCGCTCAGCGGAAGGTGCAGAAGGTGCGGCGGAAATCTGACGCTCACCGTTCACAGCAGCTCCATAGTCAAATATCTGGAGCTTTCGAAAAAGCTTTGCGAGGAATACAACGTCTCCGAATACACCAGACAGAGGCTGAGGCTCATAGAGTACGAGATAAGATCGCTGATTCAGGAGAACAAGCAGGTAACTCTCATCGACATCCTCGGATGATCGAATTTCTGGCCGAGAACCTCAATTGTTCAGGTGAGAGACCTGATGGCAACAACCAGAAGGAAAAAGATCGAGAACAGGGAGAAGGGAAGCAGGATCAGATTCGGGGTCACCCTCAGGGCAATTCCATCCCACCTTCTGTTCACGATTCCGACGAAAACCAGAGTGTAGGGTATGACTATTCCGGAAAGGGCCTTAAGCTCGAAGGAGTCGCTCCAGAGGAAAACAAGGAGCCAGGAGATTGCGGTTATTATTCCAAGGGGATGAAGAGCCTTTAGAACCCTTTCCGGGCCGAAGAAGATCGGGGTGTTTTTGAGCCCAGCCTTCTTGTCGAATTCGTAATCCGAGACGGCCGTCGGGATGTAGAAAGTCGAGGCGAGAAGGAATGCGGAGACGTAAACGAGCAGCGGCTGCTCTGAGTTGCAGGCAGAAACCCCGGCGTAGAAAACCAGAACCGCTGCAAGAGCGTTGCAGATGACGTCAGCCAGTGGGTAGGCCTTGAACCTTGGCCAGGCTGAGTAGAGGTAGCCGATTGCGTTTGCAGCGAGCATTGCAAAGAAGAAGCCTTGGTTTATTAGAAGGGCGAAGAACTGGGAGGCCAAGAAAGAGAGAATTGCTATTATCCAGGCCGTACTGACGCTTATCTCCCCCGTAACGAGGGGTTGCTTCGAGAGGTCAAGATCCTTCGTCCTCCCGTCGTGAAGCCTGTCAACCTCCCTGTCGTAGATCGCGTTGACGACGAAGCTGAAGCTCATCCAGAACGAGAACGATAGGATTCCGTAAAGGATTTTTGCCATCTCCGCTTTCCCCCCTACCCATATTCCGGCGCTGAAGGGCAGAAGGAAGCATGCCCATGCATAGGGGCGCAGCAGCCTTATTATTGCGGGTGTCATCATCTGCTCTCTCCGAGAAATTTTAAATAACTTTTGGTTAAGTATCCATTCGAAAGACTTTTATTTACAATGATCCTTACTGATACTGTGCCCGTAAACGCAACGGACTTCGCAATCCTCCAGATCGAAATGCTCAAGGCAATTTTCAGCCTAATTGCCAATTCATCGAACGTTCTTTCGAATTCATCGATAATGGCGATAGACATATGGAACGCAAGCTACTCCGCACTGAGCTTCGGCTACTGGGTTGCAAAGTCCTTCATCGGTTCCGGAGGTGTTTTCGATGTCGCCACCCAGAACGCTACGGCGATGGCAAACTTCTCGGAGATGCTGAACTTCCTCGGGAAAAACGCGACGTCGGTTTTCGGTGACCTCGAGGGGAGAAGGGGAATTGCGGCCGTTCTTAAGAACTCCACGCAGTTAGTAGATCAGAACCTCTCTCTAAGCCTTGCAAGGGCTCTGAACGAGAGCTCAAGGCTACTTCACAAGATGCTCTCAACCCTGAACGTTTCATTCACCTAAATCTCACTCCGGGTATATCCAGTTGTAGTTCCACTTCGGATAAGTCCAGGGTGCGGAGGTGTTGTTGAGCTCTGGAGATGCCTTCATCAGCTCTATTGCAAGACTTACAAGGGTGTTGAAGAGCTCCACAAGCCTGTAGGCGAAAAGCTCCCTTTCGCTGTAACTTAGAAGATCGCTACCGGCCCAGATGAAGTTGAGCCCGTAGCAGGGGTAGCTGCTGGGGTCGTTCCAGTTCTGGTTTGTCAGATGGCAGTTTGGCGGTGGAGGTCCGAGGATATTTCCCAAATTGGTCATAAGAGCCAGAGTCGCATCCATTCCCTTGTTGAATATCGTCTGGTTGCTGTAGGTGATTTTCATCAGGTAGCCGAAGTCCCCCACGCTGAGGATAGTGCTGACAAAGAACGGATAGACGAGGGTCGTAGGCGCCTGGACGAGAAGACTGAGCGTTGAATTGAGATACGGGGTGAAATCAACAATCAAATCCTCAAACGATCTTACAAGGTTTGCCTGCGCAGTCGCATTCGGGTACCTGTAGTTCCAGATCGAGAGCTCCTTTCCCTGGGTTTCGGCGATGAACCTCAGGTTCTCGAAAAGGTAGTAAAGCCACCTATGCTCGTATCCGTTCCATCCCGCCTGCGTGCTCGGATACTCCGGAACTGTCTGGACCAGGGCGACGAACGGGTGAACGCCGAAGCGGTGGCCCATAATCATTCCGACAACGTGGTTCTGGTCTCCGTAAAGGGCAAGGAACCCTATAGTTCCAAGGCCACCTCTTATGTCTGGCTGAAGCCATGCGTACCCATTCGCATTTACTCCAGGAAGAACATTCGGAACCGTAACAGGGACCTGGGTCTCGTATGAGAAGGCATACTCCGTGTGCCCAACTTCGCATGCATTCTGTATCGACCTCATTCCGCATATGTTCAAATCATGCCTAGTCAGGCTGAGATTTCCGGGCCCCTCATGCTGGCTGTAGGTCGTGTTCGCCATCAATTTTCCAAGAGTTCCACCGTACGAATCAACCGCTATCCAGCCGCTGAAGCCGAGGGCGTTGTCGGGAATGTTCATCTGAATCAGGGGCCCGACCCTGTAGCCTGAAAAGAGACCGCATCGATGCGCGCCGAGCTGGCGGCCGTAGGGATCCGTGTCGACGTAGCAGTTCGGGTACTCCACGACGCCGCCAACGTTGGCTGTGATTGTGACAGAGACTAGATGGACACTCACCCTTGCCCTGAGCGGCGTGTAGCCCACGGGAGTTCTGTCGCAGAAGGGGGTCATGGTGGTATTACGCTGCCCGATGACGATGCACGCCGGATTCCAGTAGGGTCTCTGGGCATTTCCGAAAATGCCCTCTCTATCGCATGGAGTGCTGTTATCCGTGCAGTTGTAATCTAAGCCGTATTTCCATACGGAAAAGCTCACGGTGTTGTTCACAAACTTCTGGGAGATCGGTATGCCCCGGTATCTCTGAACCGAAGTGTCGTGGACATACCAAACGAACCTCGCCCAGTCAACGCCCCCCGGATAGTACATCCTGCCAATGAGGTTCAAGACATATGTGGCTGGCACGATCGCTATATTTCTGCCCCTGGTCTCCGGAGGGGTTATTGTCTGGCTACCATTGGTTGAATCTCTGACATAAGCATAGTTGTTGATGATCCAGCCGTCCCAGGCTGCTATTCTTGAGAAGTTCATTCTGTATCCTTCTCCGGAAATAATTCTAAAGCTTGTGGCATATCCGGTGGAGTTCGTGATTCCTATCCCGACCAATTGTTCGTTTCCGCTCTCATCGACTGCGTAAAGGAGAATCGGAAAGCTCGCAACCCCATTTCCTGAGGGATCGGTTGCCCTAGCCGTGAGGCTCACGGTCTCGTTGTACACGACATCGCTCCAAGTCGGGGGGAGGCTATCGGTTACATAGCTTACACCCACTGGGGTTGTATAGCTGTCGGGTACCTCCTGGGATACCTCGATGTAATCAACGTAAACATACGCCCACGCCATGGAACCGCACATCGACTGCTGGGGGCTGTTCTGACCGTTGCATTGATAGGCATAGGCGCTTATGTTATAACGCACTTCTCCGGTGGTCGGATTGACATAACTGGGTGAATTAATCGTTATGTTTATCCAGCCCGCAACAGAGCGCAGGCCGGTGCCGGTGCTAGCGTAAAAGTTGGCCCAAGCACCTGAGGACCAATTGTAGACCCTGACAAAGAAGCTGGCATATTCTGTAGCGCTGCAACCAGCGTTGCCGGTCTGGTTGCCATATGCCTCCAAGTAAACGTAGGCATTTATCCTTACCGGATATGTCGGGCTTACGCTACCCCTGTAGGCGGTGAAATTGAGCATCAAATGGGATTCCGCATAGGAGTGGCACTCCGCCGTTATGGTAAACAGCCAAGTGCTAGCTGTATTGCAGTCAGAATCAAAGGAAGTCACAGAAGCGTTCATTCCGTCAAGCGATGCCAGAAGCTGCAGATCTGTCAAGGTCAATCTTTCGAATACCATTGTGCCATTGCCGTTGTTTACGTCTCCCAGCCTATAAGCCTTCTGACCGTTCGGAAAAGGCATGTCGGTTGTGAGGTTCTGGAAGCTCAGGTTAAAAAATCTGGCGTCAGCTGTTCCAGCGGAGAGAAGGATGAGGAACGTAAAAAAACAGATAACGGTTGCTCTCCAGAAATCACCCCCGGGATTACCAGAATCCGAAAACCCCCTGAGAGGAGATGCCGAAGGATGGAGCATGGGTGAGAAGGAGCTGAAACCCATGAAAAATCTGGAATCTTCATGAATAAAAATCTTTCGTAAAGGTTCCAATTCTGGATTTGATCTTTGCACGCAGAAAAATCCGGAAAAATCAAAAATTCCGAGACTAATGCCTCAGGGAAAATACGACGATCAAAATGGCAAAGATTAGCAGCAGAAGGGCGTAAAAAAGAATTTTTGAATTTCCAAAACTGTTGTTTCCAGCTCCAAGAGCACTGTCCGCCACCTCCGCAGGACTTCCAGCCGTATTAGAGCCATCCTCAGCGCTTCCGACTTCTCTTACTTCAAAATCTTCCCTTTCACGATCCTCGGGGAATCCATAAGTTCTCTCCCAGACCAGTTTGCCAGCCAGGTCGAACTTCCCGGCCCATACACATTTTCCATCGCATGCGGTGGAAACCAGCAGGTATCCATCGCGAGTTTCTAGCATCCTGACGATTCCAATATTCGGAAGAATCAAAAGGTCCTTCTGCAGAACTGAGATCGTTTCGTTCCCCCTAACAATCCAAACGTATTTCCCGGTTTCATTGGCAAACAGGCCAGCCACTGTCCCATCACCCAAAACAGACCAGGCAGAACAGGCATGACCCCATTCAACATAGTTTTCCGCGACCAAATCTCCGTTTCGGTTCAGCTTAAGAATAAACGCTATCGAAGACTTTCTTTGGCCGTCTGTCGTGCACGATTCCTTGCATCCCCATACGGCGCCAACCACGGTGTAACCTTCCGGAGATTCCGCAACATCCCATGCCCATTCGAGGTTGGGACTCAGATTGAGAAATCTGTTCCAAACGACTCCCCCAGCTGCATTTAGTTTCATTATCCACACGTCGCATTTCAAGACCTCCGGGTAGGAGTTGTCAAAACGGCTCACAGTTCCAACCGCTACCAGTCCTCCATCACCAGTCCTTTTGATCATTTTAATGCTGTTATAACTCATGGAATTAAACACCCTTCTCCAAACCTCGTTTCCATCGTTGTCCAGCCTGACGATCAACGTATCCTTCTGGAAACATCTGTCGCATGATGTCGTAATTGCAGCAAAAAAACCACCGTAATCCGGTGCAAATGCTAGGACCGAATCGTTGCCCTCCTTTTTTCCATAAACTTTCTCCCAGAGTATGCGACCTTCCTCATCAACCTTTGCGATCCATGCGTCGGTCTCATCGCATCCGCTCAATCCCCCAACTGCGTATCCCCCGTATACCCTTGAAACGGTCCAAAAAGCCGAAGCACAGTCCCTTGCATAGGTCCTGTTCCAGATCTCCCTCCCCTCCGAGTCTATTTTCAGCAAAAAGGCTTTTGAGTTTACTAGATATTCCCCAACAGAGCCCGCAATGATGAAGCCGTCCTCCGATGGAGCCACTGAAAATGCAATGACTGCACTAGCGGGAACCGATAACGAAGCTATCAAAGCGATTCCGGCCAAAAGACTGATTACCAAACTGATTATCGAGTGAAGTTTAGCCTCGCCAGTCCAAGCGACAGAATAGGGGTCGAAATTGGCCCTGACCTCCTCCCCGCCCTGAAGGGCGAGGGTTCCCCGAGGTCTCAAGGGTTACACCCCCTTGCGGGTGCTACTCCGCTATGCTCTACGATGAAGGACAGAGGCTTTTTA
>Ga0080004_1117919_pt1 | contig 13173 bp, 13 predicted proteins | sample WasSprMetagenome_FD_69207 | JGI IMG/M metagenome (GOLD analysis project Ga0080004, IMG submission 69207) | Sulfidic aquatic microbial communities from Washburn Spring, Yellowstone National Park, USA - WS (SPADES assembly) (version 2) | ecosystem: Environmental > Aquatic > Thermal springs > Hot... | reverse complement strand
CCTGGTGTTGTTTGAATATGATGCTATAGGATTTAGTTTAAGCAGAGGACGGAGGGGTTGGGGATATTTCGCTTTTACTAACCTTTTTGGGTCTGAAGCCTCGGGGGGGATTTCATCTTCAAGTATAAAGACACCTTCTTGAAAATAAAATGGTCTTGAATGTTGTTTCGCTGATAGTTGGGATGTTCAGACGGTGCTGCCATCAGGTAGGATACTCATAAGAAGAAGAGTTGCTGCTTAACATCGGTCGAAGTTGAAGTCTGAATTTTGTCCTTATCCAAACTTAACCTCTTCTAGCAATCTGCGTAGGTTTTCTTGATAGGTTTCGAAGCGGTTTAGCAACAGATAGAATACTTCTCTATATTTCTCAGGATCTTTTCCGCCTTCACGTAGCGCTTGAGAGAATTCTTCCCAGAGGCGTCTCACATTATCTTCCGTCAATTCTTCGACCCTTCTGGTTCCGATCACACTCTTTAACATGTGGAATACTTGTTTTAATGGAACCAGTTTTCTTTCTCTGATGTTAGGTAGGTAAAAGTTTACTTCTAAGCCGTACTCTCTACGGTAAAGGTTCGCCAATTTGATTAACCGACGGGCGTAAAGAAGTGCTGTAATGCCAGTTAGGAGGACGATGTCAACGCTCCTTTTCCCTTTATATTTCGATAACGTATCGTTATCAAGCCTCATTACGGGGTCGCCTCTCCCATAAAAGGTTTCGATTTCTACAAACTTAGAGAGTTTAGCCACATACACGTCGCACCTTTCACCATCCAAAGGGTGTTCAGTTTCAATAACTTTAGTCTTTAACATTTGTATGACATCAATTTTTCGAGTGGCTCCTAACTCTCTTGCCAAGCACTCGGCGACTACACCCTTCATAGCTTCGTGCTCATCTCCAGCGTTTTCATCCATAACTAACCAGTGGGTCAGCTCAACGTCTGTGAGCGCCTCTTTCAGCTTCTCTGAGAACTTTTTCTCGCAACTAGCAAAAATGTCGTCGAATGTTCCCCCTTCTCCCTCCACAAACCCCCAGCAAGCTTTCGCTACCTCCATTTTGGTGTTTAGTTCCCAGTTGAGAGGCGCAATTTCTATTATATCTACGCGCTTACCTAACTTCTTTCGTAGCAGGTTAGCGAATGTGCTTGCCCACCTTTCATTAACGTGGAAGATTACGAAACCGAAGCCTTGTGAGAAGAATTCACGTAGTCTATCTTCCACGATCTCTAGGTTAAGTTTTTCTAGAAGCTCTTTGCAAGAACAGATTTTGCTAAAATCGGGTAGCAGCTTGCTCTTTGCGTCGTCAACTATAAAGATCGTGTCTTCAGCCCTTAAACGCCTTTCTATCTCGTCCTTAAGTCCTTCAGAGATCCATCTAGGCGTCGGCTTGCCGCCTTTAACGATTCGATATATTTCTCGGCAAATAACAGCGACCGAATAGACGAATGAATCATCAGCCTTTTTTGAAAGAATAATGCATACAGGTCTATCCATTAAGGAGGTTGCGGTGCTTAACTCCTCTAAAATAGGTGGTATGAAGATCTCGTCTCCAGATATTTCAGGAGACCTTTCACCTACCCCAGCAGTTATTTTCGTTTCTACAACTGCTTCTTGCTTTTCTCCCTCTTTCCTCTCTACAGTTGACGATACCTTCTCTTCTCTCTGACTACTCGAGCTAATAGCTGAGAGTCTGGGCATACACGAGCTGATTGGTTTAACAAGAGGGGTGAGTAGAGGTGTTAGGGTGGGGATATGTGGGCGAAGGGGCTTTAGTTTGGGTTGTATTATGTTTAAACTCTTGATGGGTTGAGAGTGGATAAGGGGTCTGACTGAAATATCTATGGGCCGCTCTAATGTTAGTTTCGGAGGGAGCAAAGGAGGTATGCGGATAGGTAGAGGTTCAAGGATCTGAACCCTACAACTTTCTTCCCGTTCTACGGTTAAAAGAGAAATACGTGGTATAAGCTGGGTTCCAAGCGTTTTCTTGACTGGGAGAAGGTTGGGTCTAGCAAAGGTGGGAAGTTGAGGACTGAGATGAGGCACTATGACGGTTAATGAGTATAGTTTTGGGTTTTCTCTAATAAAGAGCTTGAATGTGGAAAAAGCTTCTTCTTTTTTAGTAGGTTGGATCTTTGCCTCTGAAGCTTTCTTTGCTTCCTTTCTTTTCTGTTTTGCGGCTTCGGCCTCAGCTAAATACTCTCCAACTTTACTTGCTTCTATTTTTTGTTGCTCACTCATATGGATGCCTCCTTCAAAGCCTCTTTAAGGAGATTTCTATGCCTCACGTAGTAATTATAGTCAATCCACTGATGAGAGTAATGGTAATTACGGATATCTTCGGCAGATATTAGGTCTAAGTGGTATTCGCTGTGCTTAAGATATGTTGCTTTATAGTAACCCGATCTACTATCTACCTTTATGATTTCATCACCTTCAGGCATCCCAACTGTAAGTCTTAGTATCTCCTCTAATTCGGCTGGGTTGGCTTTGACCCTCTTCCTTGCCTCCTCTACGATAGGTTCCCAATTGGGCTGATAAGCACCTCTACTGTAACCTTCCCTGTATACTATGAACGAGTCACGTTCTACCAACATTCGAAGGAAGTCTATTATCTTGCTTCCATCGGGTCTACTCGAAAGCTTCTTCAGGACTAGTTTAACCCATTCACCATATGGATTCGGTATAGAATCCACAGCCACGTCTGATAATTTGGCGAGGCTCGACCTTATCTCCTCGTTTGCTAGTTGGTCAAAGATTTTGTGGATCTGTTTGTAGAGGGCTTCAGAGAAGCTGCCGTCTGTTCGCTTTACTGTATCTCCGAACTCCACGCCAAAATGTTGTTTCATAAGTGATTTAGCTTCGGCTGAAGATGTTATTTCTGGGTAGGAGCGCTCAGCGATAGATGAAGCCTTTGGGAGAAGTAGGATAAACTGGGAGATTAGATTTCTTGATGGGGAGAGGTTTGTAAGAGCCTCTATTAGGGTGCGCACATGCTCTTTTACATCCACACTCAAACGTTTATCGCCTCAACTAGGTGCGAATACCTCCTAACATCATCTGCTGGCCTATAGCTCCCATCATACTCTTTTAGCACAAGCTTGTAGAGGTCAAGCAAACGAAGAGCTTCTATCAAAGCCCCTTCCTCACGTACAGCTAGAGCCTTCGCCAACTCCTCCCTTTTTGCGCGACCAACCCTCAAAATCTCCTTCAACACTTTAATGGAGAGTTTACCGTAGGTGGGTTCTGATAACATCCCCTTTAGCCTCACATCAACCCACTCCTCCACAAGATTCGGCACACCAGTAGGGTATTCGCCCTTCAGAAGCGAGCTGACTTTTGAGCGGAGCACCGAATCCTCAAAAAGTATAAGCGCCTTGTCTACAAACTCGACTAGCGTAGAGCCGTAGCCCGCAGCATCAAGCGATACATTCTCTTTAAACAGGACACCGAATGCTTTAGCTATCGCCTCACGTATATACTCATCTTTCATAAGCTCGGGGTAAGCTTCCTCAAGAACCCTATAATCCATACTCCCATTCTTCTTGATCAAATATAGGAACTGCACGACATAGTTCCTTGAGGGTGCTAACGCTATAAGAGCGTTCACAAAGTTGGATAGCTGCTTACTAAAATCTTCGCTCATCTCGCTCCCTCCGGCCAAGAAACATTAACCTCAACCCTAGGTAATATACTTTGCAGTTCGCGGAGCAAAATATCAAGATAAGGTGGGAAATAAAGGCTGTCAACACTAACATACTGTATAACGTAACATCCGATCAACTCTTCCAGCACTTTATCTAACTCTTTCTCACCAATGTCTCTGCTGAACAATAACCGATAAGCTCTTCTCAAATCACGTTTGTCGATGGAGTCCGGCCACATCGCTGAGATTAGATATAGGGCCTCTCTTGCGGTTTGGCTTAAGTTATTTGCCTTCGCTTTAGCATCTTCTAGAACCTTACCTAAGCAAGCCCGCAGGAAGAAGTCACTAACTACTTTATTCAGATATTCGTTTGTATCCTCGGTTCTAACATAGAAATCTCCCTTAAACCCTAGTGTGTCTAGATCGGCGAGGATAGAGCTTATGGCGCCACTCCTCCCATATCTAACCCTAAGAGTCGAGGCAACATGCTCCCTCCATGGGACTGTACAGAGGAGGTAGAGGGCGTCAGCGCGCTCCAAATCCCCTCCGTCCATATACTTCTGAAGTAAACCCTCAACATCTGCGGCTTTGACCATATGTTACCACAACCCTACATTCCCAAATTGTTTATTTATGAAGGTATCGACATAACGCCAGAGAAAGAGGCTTTAGATAGTGATCCTGTCACATTAAGTTAGAAAGCGATCAAGGGGGGTAGAGTTAGATCGTGGCTCAGCTCTTCTTCGCCTTCTAGGAGGCTTCAGCTTAGCCTCAGACTCGCCTCTAACGCTTTCTCTCCTCTCTTCCTTGCTGCCAGCTACCCTCCTTTCTACAAGCATATCTACTTGCTCTTCAACGATCTTCACCGCTTCTTCAGGTATGTCGAGAAGTTTAGCCAAAGTTCTATCGATCTCGTGTACGATTGGTTTAAGCTTCGCCAGCTGCTCCTTCTCAGAAGCCCCACCTATGCGCCTGCTTTCGGACTCCAGTTTATCGAAGAGCGAGGCCAGTTCAGCGGTTTGTCCTTTTGAGAGCCTTCTAACATCTAGAATGGGCATTTCTCTAGCTATGTTGACCTCGAGGGCTATAATGCCTCCTCCACTTCTTCTTCCCTTCGTCTCTATATAGTGCTGACTAAACGAGGAGTTCAAGTAGGCTAGTAACGCTTTAAGCTGCTCGTCCGTTAAGGATAGTTCAGGCTTGAGTATTAGAGCCACTAATGCGTGATACATTGCCACTGGGAATAGGCATCTCATGAACCTTGTTTTGCACCACGCTTGATATACAGCGAATATAGTAGCTGGTTCGACTTCTCCTAGGTCGTACCAGCCGTAAAATTTTTTGGTTTTTGCTCTAACCTTAGCCGATTCTGTATCACAAGCAAACCTTCCTCCGCCTCTACTACCCCTAAGCCCAGTTACACATTTAGCTTCTACAGGAACCTCATGCCCATCCTCACACTTAAAGACGCCGCCTGCTGCCGTAAGCCTCTTGCCGCACTCTGGGCAGGTAGGCTCGCCCCACTTGATGTATTCTAGGACTTCTTTTGGAAGCTCGTTTCTAGGTTTATGGCATATGAACATAAAACACTCTTTATCGCCTTCGTAGAGTTTTCTCCAATCCTCTTCTGTGAAGGTAAAGTGTACCGCATCCCTCGCGTTGGTGATCGCTGGGTAAACTATCGCTTGATCCGAGCTGACGTTTGGGTAACTAAACCTCTCAAGGTTAAACTGTCTGACTTTGGAAGGTGAGAGGTATACGAAGTCACTAGCGCCTGGGTTTCTAACACCTCTTATTGCCCCCTGGGATGCTAACACTAGGTATTTTACATTCCCATACGAGAGCTCGAATAGCTCACCTAGTTTAACCATTAGAGGGTGTTTGGAGATATCTTCGGCTCTGAAGAACAGTTTAATCCACTTTTCGTCCCTCGGTATGTCCTTCTGCTTAATGACCCTGAGGTGGAGCTTCTCAGACTTCTTCTCTCTTATAGCCTTTAATATCTCTTCCACGTCGATGCTTTCGATTGTGCCAGGTATGTGTATGAGGACGACTTCGTTCTCAGCCCGCTTAGACCCGTCTTTCTCCCTCTCAAGTAGTAACACACATGTGGATATTAGGGCTGTGAATAGCCTGAGTGTGAAGTCTATTATCGCCTTGATCCTGTAGTTGTCTAATAGGAATTGTCCGAAGCCGATACCATACTCCGTCTGCATCCACAGGTTTGAGATAATCATAGCGAGCCTCCCACCCTGCTTCAGAAACTTCGTGGCGTGCATTATCCAATAGGTGTATATGCCTGGCTCAACACCTCTAGATAGCTGCGGAGTGAGACCATACTTCCCTACCTCCTCTCTGAGCCTACTTCTGATCGCGTTTTTAGTCGGCTCGGGTATCTCGACCCACCTAGTGTAGGGTGGGTTGCCGATTACAGCGTCGAAGGTGGGTATCTCGACCTCCCTCCTAAACTCAACACCTGTGACCGTCCTAATGGTGTATGGAGCCAGCAGCTTAGTCTTAGGCTCCACGTAGAAGAAGTCATGCTCTATTATGTTGAGCCCTGTAGAAGGCGATCTTACGTCTTTCATAGCTAGGCTTACGGCTGAGAGGTGTGCTGGAAACGGGTTTATGTCCACACCATAAAGCTGCGCTATTATCTTCTCATGCACACCTTTAGGTGGCGGGATAGAATCTCTACCCGTTTTAAGCTTGACTAAGACTCTGTAGGCTGCTGAGAGGAAGCCCCCACTTCCACAGCCTGGGTCGAGTACGAGGTCATCCGGGCTTCTAATAGCCCACTTTGCTATGAGCTCACATACTGCTGGTGGGGTGTAGAATTGCCCGAGCTGGTGCCTCTCGCCTGGCGGTATCAGCTCCTCGTATATGTAGCTTAGGTAGTCGCCTATCTCCTCAACCCTTATGCTTTCAAGCGTGGTTATGAATTCGTTTATGAATTCAAGCGTATCCGGCTCGTCCGGTAGATCTATCTGATCGTATACCCCAGTTTTAAAGATGGGTTCGAAGTCTCCGGTCTCAGTCAAAGCCCTCTCAAAATAATCGTTTAGACCCCTCATAAAATTGGTCTTAGAAGACGTAGGGAGGTTAATGAGCCTAGGTAAGCCGCGGTACCTCTGCTCCAAAACCTTATAGAACACCAGCTTATTCATCAGAATGTACGCCATCATCCTCGACAGGTTTTCAACATCGGGTGTATAGCCGAGCTTAACCCTCATCTCTTCAAGCATCCTCTTAAACTCCTGGTCGCTCTCTGACTTCAGCTTAACCATGGGCTTGCATTTCTCGCTCAAAACCTCTACAAACCCTCTGAGGAACTCTATGAGAGCCCAGCTAGGGGGAACCCTCGATAGTTTTGTCTTCAAGTAGTCTTTAGCCAAAGTGTCGAGAAGCTTCGCGACGAACTCCTCCGTCAACTCAAGCTTACCGTGGAAGACTAGATGTTTGAGGAGCTTTGTGAAGGAGCCTAGTTTGATGACATCCTCATACTCCCTACTCTGAACCCTACCCATATCGACGTAGTCCAGTACGTTCTCAGGCGTCTTAAAGACCGCTATCTCAGACGGTGTCGCGGTCGCGAAGAAGGGTATATGCCCCCTCCCACCCTCCTCCCAAAGAACAACATAGCTTATAGCCTGACCTATCGCGGCCTTACCTAGGGGTTGGAAGAGCGCCCTGTAACGCGTAGCCTCGACCTTCCTCTTGGTTTCGATCACGAGAAAAGGTCTCCTAGCTTCGTCGAAGAGCGTTAGATCGGGCTCCCTAGCATCCACCCTAAAACCTCTTTCAACCGCTGAAAAAGCTAAGCCGTCAAACTTAAACTTCGCTATCACCCTCTCTATAACGTCTCTAAGCCTATCCTGAAACGGGGCTTCCCTACTCAATAAGACCTCCTCTTACTACCCTCTAAGATGAACTTAGAGTTTTCGCTACACAAAAATCAACAACGCCCCTCCAAAATATAGCGAAGTAAGATCTCAAGACGCGCTGCAGCATTGCTACTCGAATGCGCTCAGCCTTGACGGCTTTCTTAAGATGTGATCTACGTGGGGAGCTTTATGGGCTTTAACGTACACTTTTCCTCGATGCTTGCAACAAGCTTCGATCACTGTTTAAAAATACTTCTTCTCGACACTTCAACCACCGTTGGAGTTATTACGCCGTAATAGCTTTAGCTCAGAGTTTAGATTAGTTTTGTTGTTGGATGTGCCACGCCATATTCTTCTCCTAACCCACCTTTGTATACCTAAACCTGGTGAAATTTGATCCCCGCCGAACTCTCCAACGATTTTACCCCCGCAAATGGTGGATCGAACCGTAGGCTCCGCTTATAGTCTTTCACTTGTAGTCTTTGTCGGTATGCCGACAAACCCTTACCAATAGAAGCGCTGGAAGGTAAATCTTTGAGAAGATCGATTTAGCTTAACGCTTTAAAGCCACATTACCGTGGATACCACTATAGATCGGATCGACAGCTTCCGAAGCTTGCATAGTGCAACCAAGGCTTATCGACGGCTCATCGCACCCGAAACCCAGACGTTATAAAAGATTGTCACGCCGTGGCAATCTTCCGCTCTTATAGTTGGCTTGGCTGTAGAAAGTACTACGCTGTAGTAGTTTTTGCTCGGTTAGATCGGTGCTGAATACTAATTTGCTCTCAACAACCTTTTTATCGTTTAAGATTGCTGCCTGTGAAGCTGTGATCTCGCCTTTGTCAACCATCTCAGCTAGCCAAAGCGGGAAATCAAGATACTCAAGATTATGTCTAACAAAAGACTCCCAAGTTATAGGCTCACTCTTGAAAACATCTATAATAGCGTTATTATAGGTTATGTCTTGTTCACTCTCCTTTAGCTGAAGCCTATGCTTGTAGTATTTTATGTTGTATAGTCTTCTGAGTATGCGCTTTACTTCTTCATCCGATTTAACCCCTAATCTCAGCTTCAGCTCCTGGAATACGCTTCTTGTGTAGGTTACAGGCGTCTGCTGAAGGCGGTTGACGTTCCTATGCCTGCTGTATGCGATACCCCTAAGGGGTTGCAGTGTTGCAGCCTTCTTATTCTCTCAGTTAGCTCTCTCCTTCCCGTTTGCCGAAAAATCGGCGGACGGGTTACCCGGCTTTTCAAGCTTCTCTTCTGGTGCGTTCTCCATAAGCCAAATGGCCATTTCAACGAGATCATGGGAAAAACCTACTTGGCGTGCTATAACCTCAGTAGCTCTTCCCTTCTCTACCCCTGCCGATTTTTCGGCAAGGGTTCCACGCAGCATTCTTTCTCTCGCCCGCTCCTTCGCCAACTTGAAAAATCGGAGTGAGGCTTCAATCTTCTGAAATGGGGTTAGATGCCTACGGAGGATATTATCTTTAAAGGCGTACTCGAGCATCTCCTCCTTGCTCGTGAACCGCAAGACTTGGATAGGGGGTTCTATCTTGAGTTCCTTAGCGATCCTATACCTCTGATAGCCGCAAACTAAAGTCCCATCTTGGGCGACCACAAGCGGAACCTGGATCCCTCTCCGCTCGATGTCCCTCTTCAACTCCTCATATGCCGCCCCACTTAGATCGTCGAAGAGTGATTTTATCTCCGGATCTTCCTTTATCTCCATCGCCTCACCTCCGGCAACCTGTCCCCCCACCTTTTCGTCACCTCCCTCCCCCGATAGGCAGGGTTAGCGTCCTTAACCACGGGGTATATTTGGCCAACCGCCTTCTCCGAAGCCGCAAGATCCTCCAATCTAACTTGATCTATCTTCCCACTTGAGTAGCTCACGGTTCAATCACCTTGTGCTGTTGACCCACGTGTTTGATTTTAAGGGTTTGGCCGCAGGCTGGGCACACGTATGTGACTCCGCTGACGTATGCTTCGATTTTTTTGATTGCTTGCTCACCTACTTCCTCGTTCGCCACGTGTATGACTTCAAAGCCTTTTGACTTCAAGTATTGGTTTCGCTCCTCGTTATCCTTTGAGCTTGAGCCTTCGCCCTCAACCTCCACAGCGAAGTTAGGCTCCAACAGGATATCAATCTGATAGGCCTTGGGTTTGCCGTCGGCTGTGTATTCTCCTTCCCTCAGGATAGGCACCTCGCTTCCCTTGATCTTGAAGCCCCTGTTCGCCAACAGCGCTAGAAGCTCAACGTGCTTATCCGTGTATGTTGGCCTCCTAAAATCTGAAGCCCTAGGAGCCTCAACTGAACGTTTTTCACAGGGTTTAGCCTCCTCCCCTGTAGTTTTTGCTGCGACGGTCGCAGCACCTTTTTTACCCGCCTCCGCCTTCTCTTCAACCTTATACTTTGCGTCCAGCAGCTCCAGTATTCTCCTTGGGCTTCGTGGCACGATCTTTTCAGATATGGTTTCGGCTAGCCTCCCCTTCTCAACCCCGCATTCCTCCACAAGTATTTTAGCCGCTTCGTTTACGATTCTTTTCAGCTCCTCCTCTTTTATGGGCCGCTGGATGTTTGTGTGGCTGATCACCATCAGCTTCACGAGCGAAACTGGGAGCCCGAGCTTAGCCGCCATTTCTCTTGTGTCGACTAGGTAGAAGTCTTTGCACCCCGCTTCAATCCTATGCCTACCTGAAAGTATTTCCCCATCGTAGTCCACGATCGGGCGGTAAACCGCTTTCCCAAAGTGCTCCAAGCTCTTTTTAAGAAGCTCTAGGGTCTCTTGGTCCCGCTCAGCCTCAGGCCAAACAGCCCAAACCCGCCTATCCCCTATCTGATACTCCCTCTTCATAAGCTGACCTCCCCTTCTTTTCTAACTCTTCTCGTGTAGTGTGAGGTGTTCTCCACTACGTCGACGACGCCTTCGAGCTCGTCCCCCACTCGGATCTCTCCATTTTTTATGATCCAGTTGTTGTGGATCGAATAGGTGAGTTTTTCACCTGTTTCTGTTTCAACTGTAACTTCATACCATGGCCACATTTTAACGACGTTCTTAACCACGCCTCTGTATGGTTTCAGTCGCTCAACTTTGATTCCAGTTGCGCTTCCGCCGTAAAAGTAGCCTCCCTCAACCCTACCGAACTCCTCTATTTTAGCCATAGTGTTGGTTTATGTTTGCTCGGTATTTAAGCTGTTCGCTTGACCATAATGTTTATTAAACCAGCATATGTAAACATAGGGTATGAGCGAAAACCTACTGGTTAAAACGTTCACCAAGGTGGATATGGGTTGGAGGGTTCTGATCCCACCTGAGATAAGGAGAAGAGTGAATCTGAAGAAGGGAATGGAGATCGACATAAGACTTCTGAAAACAGACGCAGGCTGGCTGATTATGCTCCAGGAGGTGAAATAGATGAGGTGCCCCTACTGTGGCGCTGTTAGGCAAAGCAATTTTAGTAGGTGCTCAAAGTGTGGGAAGGAGATCAGAATATTCTATGAGCCTAAGGTTGTTCCAGCCCACAAGGGCTGGTTCGTTTCTTGCCCCAGTTGTGGTGCGCCTAGGCAACGTAATCTTTACAAGTGTAGGAGGTGCGGTGAAGTGATCAACGTGCCCACTGTGGTTGTGTATGGTGAGAGGCGGATCTAAGTTGAGTGAGAAGAAGGCTATTGAGCTGGTTAAGGAGCCTGAGTTGAGATGGGAAGTTGGTAATGGGATTACTCTTTGTAGAAGATGCCACAGAAAGCCATTGCATCCGTTGATGAGAGAACCAGATAACCTTTTCCAAATAATCGAATTGGGACTCTGAACGAGTGTGATCTAGTTAAGAAGCGGTTGCAACCGTATGTTGCTCAGAAGAGCCTTTTAGAGTTCGCTTAAGCACCCTGTAGTTGAGTATCCCCGTTTCCAAGTAGAATCGCAGGACTTCTTGCTCAGTTAGCCCCTGTTTTTTGAGCCACGTGGTTATCGCCTTCTTGTCGCCTCGCTTAGTTATCTCCGCTGAGTGGGGTTTGAATAGTTCGATTAAGAAGTTTAAGCGTTGCTTCTTCGAGTTGAAGTGTAGGGTTCTTCTATAGTGTCCGCTTCCCCTTAGGATTCTGTGGAGGGTGTCGCTTCTACCCCTTTGACCCGGGCTTCTCTCTGGGAGCATACGTAGCCTACATTTCACACGCATTTCACAGCACTCTTTCCCCTTCTACCCACTTCTTCTTAGAGTTCGCTGGATGCTTTAATCTACGTGCTTCAACTATCCCCACGATTGCGAATCCGCATCTTGGGCAGTTGGTTGATCTTGTTTTCTCCTCCGCTTCGCTCAAAGAGCCTATGTCGAACCAGTGGCCGCAACTCAATTTGACTCTAAGCATAGATCTCACTTCTTGCTGTAAACGCAGCGCTTCTGGCTACAGGATTCTAGAAGGTTGCAGCTCCAAGATATCTGTATGCCGTCTTCAATCACCTTGAACTTGGTTGGCACGATCACCGCCGTAGAAGCACCTACGTTACCATCTTGATCCAAGTATAGGTTGCAGGTGAAGACCTTAGGTTGCAAAATAAGCTTATCAAGCAAATCCTTAAGCTTCTGGATGCTCAATCTTCTTCACCCACACCCAGTTTGAGTGTCGTCGGACGAAATGCGTAGTGCAACTTTAAAGTAGAGGCATCTAAACTTTAGGGGGCAATTTTGGCAATACACTACCGCAGTGCTATCTCTGAATATACAGTCGCTTAAGTTAGCCATTCACTTTCCCTCCATATACCTTTTCTTAATTTCTTAACCGCCCTCAATACTCTTAGATGGACTATAAGCCAATATGGGTTGAGTAGAAGCCAGCGTGGATGCACACCATCCTCCTTAATCCGAATAAGAATACCCATCAGCAACACCTCTTTTGGTGGCTGGTGCGCATCCCGCCCTTTGTTGGCAATCCAGCTCCGAAGTTTCCGTCGTAGGGGGAGCGTTGTGGCGGTCGCACCAGCTCTCACCTCGCTTCACATAAGCTTCGCTTGTGTGGTGATTTCTCTCCCAACCCAGCAGAATCCCGAGTGGAGCTCTTTACACGCTTTGGATTCGTAGGCGTGGCATCTGACTACTTTGCCGATTACGAGTGTTCCGTGGAGCTTCCCTTCCACCACCAATTCAACCACGCTGTTAAGAACCCGACAGAACTGATCAACCAGAGCCTCCAACCTTAAGCACCTTCATAGAGTGGACACCAAGTTGGGTTTCTATCCCTATCTAAGCCAACCTCACAAACATACATTTCACTTTGAGCGCCGCTGATGTTGTCGACGACTTTAACTACAACCCTATGCCTACAGCCTCTACACACTGGCCAAGTGAAGTCTCTGGGTGCTGAGCTCACCTTTACTCACCTTCGGTGTGGCTTCAGATCCTCCTTCGACGTTTTTCCGCATTTCTCGCATATTTCGAGCCACTCTTCTTTGCTGATCCAAGCGACTCTATGCGGGGTTTTAAACCCACACCTACTACAGAAGCTCAGCACCTCGTATTCGAATAGAATGGTTTCAGCAGCCAACCCTATCCACCTCGCATAGGAGCTCTGTGGACTCGCACATTGGGCAAAGATCTTCACCGCAGTCCACAGGTGCACCACAGATCTTACAGCGGCACGCCAAGCGA
>Ga0080004_1129784_pt1 | contig 13174 bp, 12 predicted proteins | sample WasSprMetagenome_FD_69207 | JGI IMG/M metagenome (GOLD analysis project Ga0080004, IMG submission 69207) | Sulfidic aquatic microbial communities from Washburn Spring, Yellowstone National Park, USA - WS (SPADES assembly) (version 2) | ecosystem: Environmental > Aquatic > Thermal springs > Hot... | reverse complement strand
TTGAACTTGATTTAATGAATGATTTATTACCAAATTTAATAAAAATGAATAAAAATATAGATGCTTATATAACAAATTGTTTTTGGTATGATATTGGTTCTACTGAAAAATATGAAAAATTGGATAGTAATATGATAGATAATATATTTAATTTTATTTTTGAAAAAGAAAAATGAAAAAACTATTCTAATTTCTATAAATGGAAATCTTACATTAGTGCTGGATTAAATACCCCCCCTTAAGTACATAATCCCTTATCGTTGGTAGTTTTTCATATAGATCTGTTGTTGTTAAAACAATTGTTACTTTTCTCTCTTTGTTTATCTTGCTAAATAATTCCATAAGTAGCTCAGAATTTTCATCATCTAGGCTAGATGTTGGTTCATCAGCAAGGATAATTTTTGGATTATTAACTAATGCTCTTACAATAGCTATACGTTGTTTTTCTCCTCCACTCAAGCTATATGGAAATCTTTCCGCTAAAGTTGTTAAGCCAAAGTATTCAAGTAATTCGATTACTCTTTTCTTTCTCTCTTTTTTATTTACTCCAGCTAAGGCTAGCGGTAACTCTATATTCTCCATAATTGTTAAAGAAGGGATCAAATTGAAGAATTGAAATACAAATCCTATATAATGCAATCTCAATTCAGATTTCTCATTATCGTTCAGCATATTTATTGATTTTCCTAAAAGCCTAATTTCACCTTTATCTGGTTCTTCCAATAAGCCAATGATTTTAAGCAAAGTTGTTTTTCCAACACCTGATTTACCCCTAATTGATATGAATTCTCCTTCCTTAACTGTAAGATCTATTTTCTTTAAAACTTCTGTTACTCCATATCTCTTCGATATATTAAAAAGCTCTATCAATCTTTCTCTCATCAACTATAAATTTCTATAAGAGTATTTGAGTATATAAGATTAAGATTGTATATTTTTTCCATCCAATTTTTAGGCAATTGATATATTGTATCTATGTTATATTCATTATTCATCATTTGATCATAGATAAAAATTTGAGGTTTAGATATACCTTCAATTAAGTATTTTAGCCCTTGATAAATATCAACTTTCATATTGAAATAATTTTTTAGAATAGAAGAAATTTTTATATCTCCAGCTATAGTTTTATCAATTGCAAATGAGACCCATTCACATGCTTTATATTCAGGTATTCTATATAGCCAGAAATAGTAACCCATATAACGTTCTCTCATAGAAATAGCTGAATAAATATCATAGAAGTTTAATATTATAATTAAAAGAAAGAATGTAGTTGCTATAATTTTTGCTAAATTTTTATATTTAGCTAGATACAATCTATTAATTCCAAATGCAAAAATAATTGCTAAAGGAGGAGATAGAAAATTTAAAGTTCTACTTACTAAACCTAAACCTAATAATGAATTTCCAAAAATAACATAAAATCCAAGTCCAATAATAACTTCAAACCAAAAAAGAAATATACATTCATCTTTCATATTACATATTTCTTCAAGCCCTAAAAATATTAATGGAGAAATTAATATGAATGGAATTGCATAAAAAATATAATGATTAGGCAATATTGGAGCATTTGGAATTATTGACCTTTTTGTACAAAGAAATGCAAATAAACTTGCTAAGATTATAGATAATAAGCATATAAAAATAGTTTTTATAAATGATCTTTTATAAGGTTTAGATATAAAGTATAGAGTTAAAGAGAAAGTAACAATTTGATAAGAAGCTATTGATATCCAATCACTCAATGTGATTGTTAGTTTAAAACCTCTATAAGCATAAAGAAAAAAGTATAAAATTGTTATTATGATTAGAAATAAAACATATAGAGGATTGAAATTATCTAGCTTTTTATTCAATATTTTATCTGCTAAAGTTATGCTTGCTAAAATAACTATAGCTACTAAAACTGTTAAATGATGTGCCATTACTAATGCTAATGAAACAATGGTAAAAAGTAATGCTTTTCTCAATTTCCATTTTCTTAAGAATATTAAGATAAGAAGCATATATATTGGATTAGCATAAGTTTCTTTTGTAACTCCAGCCATAAAGAGTGAGTAAGGATAGAAAGTTGCTAATAGGATAGAGGATAAAAAAGCTAATTTAGAATTTATTTTACTTACTATAGAATAGAAGATTAAAATAGTTAAAGCTCCTACTAATGGAATACCTATTGCCATAGCTAAAATGGGCTTAATTCCAGTAATTAAAGAAAATATAGATCCAAATAGACTATTTGCAGGCCAATAGCAATTGTATCCATCCATTATTTCACTATCCAATTTTATTGGTGTATACTTTAAGAGTAATTCAGTATTTCTTATTGGGCTCCAAGCATCTGTTGAGAATGGCAAACCACTTAAGAAAGTTGGATAAAGTCTTATTGCTAAGGCTATTAAAAAAGCTAAAAGTATATAGAGGAATTTCATCATTCTATATTGCTTTTTAAAATGCTTATTGTAACAAGAAGTAAAACTAAGATGAAGTTTATAGCTATAATAAATAAGTCTATTTGAAGAGGAATAGTATGAGATAGGACTTGCAGATAACCATATCCTTGAATAATAGTTAATATTATTAAAGCTGCGATAAATCCTATTGATGAAGCTATTATTGATAATGGTAAAAGTTTTATCAATATATCTCTCTTTAAAAGTTTCTTTGATGTTCCTATGGACCTTAGAACTTCTATTTCTCCTTTATGCTGCATTAGGAAGATTTTAGAAGCTACTGCTATGCTTGCACTTGAAAATAGGAAAACCATAATCGAGAGAATTATTAATGACTCTCTAGTTACACCATACCTTTCTATATAGCTACTCATAAAATTATATGCTTCTTTAACACTTATATCTTCAATTCTAAAAATCGCTATTCTTTGTATGATTCTTATAAGCTGAGTTTCACTTGGAGTTGTTTGAACTTGACTTGGCGAGGCTTCCTTTGCTATCTCTTCAAAAATCTTTGATGGATTTATACTACTTCTATCTATCTTAAATCTTATTAATGTAGCATAACCATAATCTACTCCTCGCAACCATTGTCCTACATATAATGGTGCTAGAATTTCATCATCTAAAGGAGAATTTGATATGAAAATTCCTTTGACATTTAGCTCAACATACTGATCTGTTAATACACCTATAATAAGGATTTTTTCATTAGATTTTATATGAAGTCTTTCAGCAACTTTTTTTCCTATAATTATAGAGTTTAATTCATTTAAATTAAGCATACTACCTTCTATCATTGTTAATTGATTTAGCTTTGTAAAGTCATTAGGTACAATCCCTCTTAAGAATATTGATTTGCCTTTTAAAATACATGGAACTATAATTTCAGGACTACTAGCTAAAACCCCTTTTAAAGTGCTTATCTTTTCTGATAGATAGGCTGGAACAAGGCCAGTAAAAGGTGTATGACTTTTACTATCATAAACTACAACAATATCTTTTCCCTCACCTAGATAAGCAGTGAAGCCCCTATAGAAACCTAAGAAACTTAATGCAGTAATTGAAAAAAGCATAGAAGAAAAAGTTACTATTAAAGCAAGGGTTAAGATACGTTGCCACTTAAAGTATCTAAAGCCTATAAGCTTACTGAACATAATCATAAAGGTTGCTCCATGTATCTTATATATGAAGATTTTAAGGGTTCTGAACTATGTAATCTTAAATAGACTTACATAGCTCTTTGGATTCATTAGCCTAGGGCTTCTCTTGAGTTCATCGAAGCCCTCATTAGCTTCTTCCCCTGTCAGGGTGAACCCACTCCATCTCTTCATGAGCTTATTGAATAGCTTAGGAGATGGAGAAAGACCCTCCATTTGAAGGTACAAGTTTATTGCAGCATTAAGCTGCCTATTTATCCTCAACCCACATTTGCAAATGTATAATGCTCCTTTTGGGGCATTAATCATCCCACATTTGGAGCACCTTTTTGTAGAGTTCTCTGGGTTGAGGAGAGTAACATTGGATTTGTAGCTTATGAATGTTACGATTGTTTTCCAATCAATCTTTGAAATATTCCTATTATGCTTTTTTGAGTTGTTAAGCATCTTATTCTTTCTTAAGTCTTCAAAACCATGAACATAGCCCTTGAACTTTCTTGTAATGAAAGTTGTCATTTTGTGAATAAAGTCCTTCGACCTATTCCTTTCCCTCTTAGAATATTTTGCCAGAACTTTTCTTAGTGAGGGCTTCTTCGACGCTTTCTTCTGCATCCTCTTCCTCTTTATCTCATAAACTCTATGAATGTGAAATAGCTTTGTTAAGTCTATCCTAATCCAGCCCGCCTCTGGGCTGAATCCATCTAGGCTCTTCTCGTTACAGTCCCAAGCCATTTTATCTTTAACTTCCTCATTTCTATTAAACCTATAAGTTACCGTCAAGTATTTCTCATTAAGAATGAGCTCACCCATTTCACCCTTCGCTCTGCTAAGAAACCAAGCTTTCGAAATATCGAACTCCAGGTATTCCTTGTATGGTTTTATGCTCACCCTTATCCTTCCATCTTTAAAGCTGTAGAGTGTTTCTTTAATTCTAACAAACCTCTTCTTAACTACTGGTTTCTCTCTTTTTCTTTCTCCTTTAAGGTAGCTCCTTCTCCAGGATTTCAATATAGAATATGCCTGTTTTATTGCTGAATCAATATAATGCTTGGAATATTTCCAATCTTTCATTAGGAGACCTCTTAAATAATGGTGCTTAAAACTGTTTTCCTTCGGGATTACTGGAATCAATCTTCTCTTTCCCTTACAATTATGCTTTTCAATCCATTTAATTCTAGCCCATATCTCGTCAATTGCTCGTTGCAATAATTGTCTGTAAGCTTCAAGAAACTTGTTAACATTATAGCTGTGTTTTATGTTGTAAGCTCTAACCTGATACGAGCTTTCTGACACCTTCAACCACCTCCTTATACTTATGGATTCTCATGCCATAGAGTCTTCCTGCAAAATGCGAATACGTTTTATCTCATTCTCAGGAACCCTTCTTCTCCTCCAAGGATTCTGACGACTTTTATTTTACCATCCTTATCCCAACGCTGGATAGTCCTAGTAGTAACTCCAAGAAGTTTCTTCACCTCCTTGAGTGCATATAATCTTTTAGACATCGATATATTTTACGATTTACGTCTATTTAAGTCTATCCATTTTGGAACTGTTGTCTACGGCAGGATATATGCATCCTATAATTGATGAAACAAATGCTAATAGAATTGTTTGAAGAACTTGATCTATCTCTAGAAAAGGTGATATATTTATACTTGGCATGATCCATCCTAGAATTGTTGAGGCTATTTGAGATCCAGCTATTCCTAAAGCTATTCCAAGTATTGATCCTAGGAAAAATATAGTTGTAGTATATGCTAAAACTATCATGAAGATTAAGTGTTTTTTAGCTCCTAAAGCTCTTAGCATGGCTAGCTCATAGCTTGACTCTGTTATAAGTCTTATTGCAATTATATAGAAAGCAATTACAACAACTGCATAAATAGCTATAGACCATGCATTTAGAAAAACTAGCATTTGCATGTTTATTTGTTGTGCAAAATCTTTTAGTTGTTGAGCTTGGATTAACTTAACATTTCTTGGTAGCAGTTGTGTGATTTTGTTTAGAGCCTCTATAATATTCACATTTTCTTTAATAGAAAATTCAATAATAGATAATGTATTATTATTTCCTGTAAGTTTATTAGTTGTTTCAATGGGAACTATAATTTCAGTATCGCTTTGTGTTTGACTTTTAAATAATCCAACAATTCTAACTTTAACTTGTTTTCCATTAACTTCTAAACTTGCTTCATCTCCAATATTAATTGAGAATGTTTTTGCAAGTATCTCTCCTATATTTGCTTCTGTCAATTCTTTTGCAATTGTTCCATTTATGTAAATATTTCTTGCTTTAAAGAAAATATCAATATTATCTATGCCTCTGACCCGAGCTGTTTGGTTATTGGAATTTATAATTATGTTGGCTATCAACATTTTCTGAGAGAACATATACTTAATGTAGCCAAGGCCATAAAGTTTGTTGGATAAATCTGCATCTATTTTGCTGTCGGTTATAGCTGTAGAGTTTGCATTTAGAATTAGATATGTTCTACTTACATTAACAAGATTTGTTAATATTTGAGTTTGGAAGTTTATATAGTTTGTTATGGAATTTGCAGACGTTAATATCGCTATAAGTAATGCTATAGTTAATATTAATGAGGTTACCCCTCCTTTTCTAAAGAGCATTTTATAACTTATAATAAAACCCATTTTTAATTTAGACGATTGAATATAGCTTTCTTAAGTGCAATTTGACAATTAATGAGTTTATCCTCATACTTTAAAACTAAGTTAAGTAGTTTTATATACTTCATACTTCCAAAAATAATCTTAAGATTCTCAAGATCAGTAGTATTCAAACTTCCAATCAATGGTATAATTGTTAGATAAAGGAAGACATAGATTATTGCACTTATCACAAGGTTAATAATATTAGAAAGTTGCAAATAGCTAGTTAATAATAGTATTGGAATAGCTGAAATTGCTGATGCCAGATATATGCGTAATGAATTTTGAAAATCTATACTAATATGGAACTTTTTTAAGGCTACAAAGAGACTATAGATAAAGGATGATGATGTAGAAATTAAGAACCCTATTATCAAGCCTAGAATAGAATAGTTTTTAATTAAGAATATTGCCAGAGGTATGAAAATTGCTGAATATATAAGGGTTGCATTAAGGTTGACTTTTGTTTCTCCAATACCATTGAAAAAGCTCCCTAAAACTGCAGAGCCTAAGCCTGAATAAAGGAAACTTATGCTATAAATGGATAAAAAATGTGGTGCAAATACATAAGCATTCCCATAAATTGCTGAAACAAGATCTTTAGACATTATTATCACAAAAACTGATGCTGGAACTAAAAGAATTGCTGTATACTTAATTGCATATTTAACCATGTATTTAATTTCTTCACAATCAGGATTTAGCTTTGAAAATGCAGGAAATAGAGCTGTAGATATCGGATTTATAAGTAATAGAATAAGCGTTGTGAAGTTCAATGCTATTGAAAAGTTTCCTATCATGATGTTAGTAGTAAACCAAGCTAATAATATTCCTTGATATGTTCCAATTATGCTATTTATGAATGATGATATATATAAAGGTGAACCATAGTTTATCATAGTTTTTAAATTATCTTTAAATCTATTGCTATTATCATAGTTTAACTTCCTATAATATATGAAGTAAACTATTGCTATACCTATTATGGCTGAAAGTATATAGCTTATAACATATCCTACAATTGCTCCTAGGATACTAAATCCTATAATTATTAGTAATGGAGATAAAATACTTCTTGTTAATTGTTGGATAATAGATAATAAAGAAGATTTTTTCATATCATTGAAACCTATAAGTATTGAATTAATTGCTGAAAAAAGACTATTAAATAAAACTAAAAATATTGAAATCCTTACTAAAAAGGAGAGTTCAGGTCTATTTATAATGAATGTTGCAAGAATATCTGAAAAAATTAAACCTATGCATAAAATAGTAAAAGATATTGCTAGTTTAAAAAGGAGACCATGTTTAATCATGCATGCTAATTGCCCAAATTTGTTTTCAGCTTTAAGTTTTGCTGAGAATTTTATTAATGCTGGACTTATGCCAAAGTCTGTAAATAAAAGAAGAAAAGATGCTACAGCTATACATAATGAATAAGCTCCATAAAGTTCAGGTCCCAATAAGCGAGCTACTATTATTGAACATAAAGCTGCAATTATAGTAGATAATGTTCCTCCTATAAATAAGAATAAAGTTCCACGACTAATATCAGTAGCTGCACTAATTAATTCATTATGTGAATAGCTCATTCAATTTCCCTAGAATGCTTATAGATTTTTTCATTTCTATTTAACATATTGTAAAGCTAAATTTCCTTTTTTAAGAATAATATAAGGAACTATTCTGAATTTTAATACTATAATTGATTTTCTATTTTTAGCAAGATAATTATATTGTAATAAGCTCATACACATTTTTCTTTGCTCTAAAATGGCTCCAAGAAAAAACATTAACTTTCATTTTTTCAAGTTTTTGTTTAACATTTCTATAAGTTAAATATATTCTATAAGCTTCCTCAAGGTCTTTAATACCAATCCAAGGTTTTGATGCTGTAACTATATTCAAATCTTTTTTATTTTTCATTGCAATTTCTGCTAAATTAATTAAATCTGAAATATCATATAGTAAAGTGCTTATTAAAATATTATTATCACCTAAGCTTATTATTTTATTTTTACTTTCTACTATATTAAGCATAAATGCTTGAATTAAGTTTTCAAATTCTTCTTTTGTTAATGGTTCAATGTATTCATAGAATTCGTTTGGCTTAACAATTTCTAAATCCAAAACTTTTTTTATTGCAAGTGCTAATGCTTGATAAGCATTTATATGAAAATAACTTTTTGATTCAAGTAAATCTACTAAAGTTAAACTTAAGTTTTTTCTTATTGAAGAAAGGATGGAAGAAAGAAATGCAGAAGCTAAATCATCGCAAACATAAGGGCTAGGAGCTTTTAAATTATAGAGAAGTATTATACTTTTGCTTTTTTCTTCTTCAAATAGCTTTACCATTAATTTTCTATGTCTAGCTGTAGCTTTCCAATCTATATTGCTTATTGGATCACCATAAACATATTCTCTAGTTTCATAATATAAACCTTTAATTAATGAAGATTTTTGAGCTCCAGTTTCAAAATGACCAATGCCAACTTCTCTTAAAATATTTAAAGCTTCAAAAAGCCAATAAAGAGTTTCTGGTAATACTTTATATTTTACTTCAATTGAAACTTCCTCTTTAAAAATAAATAATCTAAAAAAGCTTTTCCTTAAAACTGTTAGTTTTTCTATAGAAAATTCTCCATAATGAGGAAAATTAGTTTCTCCTTTTATAATTGCAGAATTTTTAGTAAATTCTATTTTATTAATTTTAATCCATTTTGGAATATTTTCAATAGCATATATATTTTTACCTTCTATTATAATATTTAATGGAACATTTTCCCAAATCCAAATTCTTTCATTAATTTTTGTTTTGCATAAGCTTTTCTTTTTCCAATTATTATAAGATAAAAGAAAAACTATAAGAAGAAATGAAAAAAGGAGAAAAGAAGCATAAGCTAAAAAAATATCTCCAGTGAAAAAATAAAATAGAAAAATAAGAATAGAAACTAAAATTAATCCTAAACCATTTTCTGAAGGATATATTTTCATATTTAAATTCCTATTTCTGAAGAATTTGATAAAACAAATGCCTTTGGTACTTCCACATATTCTAATGCTCTATTAATTATATCTATTGCTTTTATTCCTTCAATTTCATATTCTGGCTTTATTCTTATTCTATGCAATAATACATATTTTGCTAAATATTTAACATAATCTGGAATAACATAATCTTTACCTTCCATATATGCTAAAACTCTTGAACCTTTAAAAAGCCATATTGATGCTCTTGGTGAAGGAGGAAGAAGAATTTCTTTTTGTTTTCTAATAAAGTTTACAATATTAACTATGTATTCTTTAATTTCTTTAGAAACATAAATATTTGTTATTCTTTTTTGTTCATTATAAATTTCTTCAGGAGAAACAACTGGATCTATTTTTGCTATTTCAATATCATCAACTTTAGATATAATTTCAATTTCTTCTTCTTCATTAGGAAAATCAATAGGATAAGAATAAGCAAATCTATCAATTTGAACAGGTGTTAATTGATAAGTTCCTTCTATTCCAAATTGAGTTTGAGATGCATATTGAGTTGCAAGAACAAGAAATGGAATAGGTAAATCAAGAGTTTCATTCTCTATTGTTACTCTATGTTCTTGCATTGCTTCAAGAAAAGCTGCTTGAGTTCTTGGAGGAGCTCTATTAATTTCATCAATAAGTAAAACATTAGAAAATATTGGTCCTTTCTTTAATTTCCATTTACTAATACTCATATCAAAATAAGTTGTTCCAATTATATCAGAAGGTAAAAGATCAGGAACCATTTGAATTCTTCTAAATGTTCCTCCTATAGATTGAGCAAAGAAATTAGCTATTGTTGTTTTTCCAGTACCACTTGGCCCTTCTAGAAGAATATGCCCTCCACTTAAAATTGCAATATTCATAAGTTTAATTAGTTCTCTATGTCCTATAATATATTTTGTAATATTTTTTGTTATTCTTTCAACTATACTCATCTTCAATATACACTTCTGAAGATAATTTTAATAAAATCTCCTTATTCCATGTTGGATGTTTATTTATAACTTTATATACTTTATCTTCTTTTTTAATTAATTTATAGAATTTTTTATTAGCTTTTTTATAAATTTCTTTAAATGAATAAAAACAAATTATTGATAATAAAAATATTGAAATATAATTAAAAGAAGAATTGAAGAAAAGCATTTCTAAAAATGCTAGAAAAGATATAAAGTTTTTTCTTATTATAGTATAATAGCTAAAAGAAAGATAATCTTTAATCAAATATGCTTTTGAATTATTTATAATATATTTTGCTAAATCTGAATTTTCTCCTAAATTAATCATTGAATTTATGAAAATATCTGAATCTGAAAAAACTATTAGCTTACCTTTTCCTATATTATATACTGCAGCTATACACATGCTTCCATAAGGTTCATTTAAATCATGAATATTGTTAATATTTTTATCTAAATAACTAAAATAGGATGAAAAACCAATTGGTAAACCTTTTCCATAAATTAATATTGAAGCATAATTTAGATAAACTTTAAGCTTTCTTTCTCCTATATTAATATCCACTTTAGGAAATTGAGAAGATTTAAATTTATAAAGAGGATCTAAAAGAAGATAATTATTAATTGCTGCATTAGTTTCCATATAAATTAAAGTTTTATTTATAAAACCATATTCATCCATTAGAATTAAATTTCCTCCATTATTTACAAAATTTTTTAATATTTCAGAATCTTTATCTTTTATTGGTTCATTAGGACCAATTAAAAATACAATAGTATTATTATATGAAAGTTTATCTAAGTCGCTTATACTTATATATTCTAATTTATATTTTTCAGCTAAAATACTTAAGCCATTCCATAATGGATTATCTAAAGAATAGTTATCTATTGAAGGAACTAAAGATATGAAAATAAAGAAAAATATTATTGCTAAGAATATTCCATTTATTATATATTTTTTCAATATTCTTTTCCTTCTTTAATTTTATTTATTAAATTTTTTATTATTTCTACTATTTTTTTAATGAAATTTTTATCTCTATATTTTGATCCTCCATAGATAAATTTCTCATAATTTAAGAATAAAATAGCAATCTCTTCATATAATTTCTTTGGAAGAATAGATATTTTTCTTAAGTATTCTCTTAATGTTTCACTTGGTTTCATTATTATATTAAATTTTTTTTCAATTAATCTAATAAATTTGAAGAATAAGTTTGAAGGATAAGGATACTTTTTTTCTTTTAAAGATTCTTGAGATATTTTATATATTGGTTTTCCAATTATCGTTTTAAAAGTTTCTTTTTTTATTGATAAATAACTTAAGAATATAATAGCAAATAATGGAATTATAAGAATTATTCCAAGCATGTTAATAACTTTAATAGAAAAGCTTTTAAAAGAAATTCTATACCAAGGTTCATCTGGAATTATTTTTATAAGAAAAGAAAAGCTTCCATTTAAATATGTAAGAGGCAAAATAATTTCTTTTGATGAATTTAAACCATGATCAATAATTGTTCCAAAGATTGGAGATGTTAAAAATATAGTTGAATTTGTATTAGTATTAATTTTAATTTTGAAAGGAATTCCAGTTATTACTAAAGAAGGAAAATCAATACTATAATTTAATTCTAGCTTATAAACTATAATTTCTAAAATAGTTTGATAAGGACCTATTATTCCTTTTGGTAAACTGCTTATAGTTATGTTATATTTTCCTTCATCTATATTTGAAGGAATTGTAAAATCATAATAAAAAATACCAGAATTGTTTGTAGATCCTTCAATAATATTAGAAAGGAAAGAAATTTTAATTTTTAAATTTGGTAATGAATTAATATAGATTTTAATATTATCCATTGGTTTTACTTTTGTTTGACTAATAGAAATTCTCATTTTTGGAATAATATAGCTAATGTTAACATAAAATATTTTTGAAATTGCATAACTAATTTTTCCAAAATCTTCTTTTTTTGGAATGTATTCTGCATATACTGGAATTCTTTTAATATATTCAATAATTTTACAATTAAAATAATATTTTCCAAAAGAATTTGTTTTTATAATATATTTATTATTACCAATATGAATTACAATTTCTCTAAAAGATAACATATTTCCATTTTCATCATAAAGAAAACCATTTATAGTAATTTCTTCTCCATAATTTATGCTTAATGGTTCTACATTTATATAAATGAAAGCATTTATAATTTTTGGCTTAATATTTTCAATTTTTTTCAATATTTCATTTATTGAAAATTCAAGCTTCCTTATTCCAATTTCTATATCATTAAGCATTTGAATAATTTTATCATGATAAATTCCCATGTTTCTACTAAATTCAAAAGAAGCATCATAAAGTTCATTGTATTTTATTTTTGTAAATAAAATTTCTTTAGAAGCATTATGAATACAATTTTCTGCATTTTTAAAATCTGAAGAATTTAAATAAATTGAAGCTAATTTTACATAATTATTAGTTATATTCATTTGATCTAATGTTTCATTAAGTAAATTATTGAATCTTTGAAATATATAAAGTAAGTTTTTAGGAATATAAATTTCTTTTAAAGCTAATGAAATATTAATTGTTGATTTAAAATCTAAATTTGATGCAAATTTTCCTATATTAGAATATAATGAAAGTATTTCTATTGAAGGATTTTCTTCATTAATTTGAGAAGGATCTATACTTCTTGGAAAATTTTCATAAGCTAGAGAGAAAGTTATTGAAAAAATAAGAATTAATATAAGAAAGAAAATTAAAATTTTCTTCATTTTAAAATTTCATAAATTCTATAAGCAACAATTATTGAAAAAATTGCTAATAATATAAAAGCTAAGAAATCTTTATAAAGGCGACGAGGATTAAAAAGAGCTTTAA
>Ga0080004_1096608_pt1 | contig 13176 bp, 12 predicted proteins | sample WasSprMetagenome_FD_69207 | JGI IMG/M metagenome (GOLD analysis project Ga0080004, IMG submission 69207) | Sulfidic aquatic microbial communities from Washburn Spring, Yellowstone National Park, USA - WS (SPADES assembly) (version 2) | ecosystem: Environmental > Aquatic > Thermal springs > Hot... | reverse complement strand
TCTCAATAGTCCATCCATTAGCAAGCAATTCTAAAATGAATTCAACAGCTAGCCTCGTACCCTTTATGATCGGTTTACCGACAAGAATATTGGGGTCAATTGTTATCCTATTCCTCCAGTCTTCCTCCATTCTATATCACCTATTCTAAAAATCAACTTAAGTCAAATATAAAGGTTTGTAGAGCTTCCAGATACTCCTTCAAAATATCTATATCTTCATCCTCTAATTCTATAGTCTCTAAAATATTTGATCATAAAGAAAAAGAATTAATTTCTTTAGAAAAAGGATATTTCATAGATATTAAAGAAGGAGAAGTATTATTTAGTCCAAAGCATATTTCTCCAATAATAAAAAAGATATGGTAAAAAATGATTGAAGTAAAAATTGATTCTTCATCTATAGAAAAAACTTTAAAATTATTAAGTTATAGTTTTGTAATTTATAAAGATAAAAATAAAATTTATGAAGAATATGGAATTACTAATGAGAAAGATGCAGAATCTTATGCATTATATAAAGCTCTTGAATGGATTATTAAACAAAATTTTAAAAATGAAGAAATAATAATTAAGTCTGATGCTGAACGTATTATTCTAAAATGTCTTAGAATTCAACAACATAAGCTTAATGAAGAAAGCTCTTTAGAAAAATTAATAAATAAAATTGAAGAATTTAATAATATTTCTTTTATTACAATTCCAAGAAAATTAAATTATGAAGCACATTTTTTAGCTATAAAAGCTATTAAAGAATATTGTAAAAATAAAGGAATTAAAATTTTTTAAAATAAAGATAGCTTTAAAAAACCGTTCATTTTTTAAAAAGTATCACTTTTGTGATATCCCCTGATAACAATTGTTATCACTTAAAAAGTGAAAAAAATGTCGATAAATAATTAAAAAAGCAAGAGAATATTGTAAAGAGAGAGGAATTATTTTTGAAAAGTTTATAGTAGATGCTTTAAATTATTATATGAATAAAGATCCTATTTAAAAGAAATAGAATTTTTAAGGAATGAAATTTTTGATATAAAGAATTTTCTAAAATCTTCAAGAATAACATTTGAAGAAAAGAAAATAACAATTGAAAAAGAATAAGAAAATTTATCATCTTTCTTGAAAGATAATCCATTGATTAAAATTTTATCAAGAAAAGGGAGAGAAGAAAAGTTAAGGGAAGGGATATGCGGATTATGTGTATATATATGCCCTACGGTAGGGACCCGCTTATCTTCCGCAGATTTAAAGTAACACTATCCTTTGTTTCCGTATGTCCCATAACATCCGCACGAGGTTCTTTGAGACAGATGAGAGAAGGGGACTCAGGAACAAAAGTCGTGTCAAAATTTGCACTCATAACATCACCTTCAATCTTTGCTGTGAATGGTACGTAAGGCCAGCCGAACTCCGTAAATGTCAAACTTCCATTGGCATTAACTGTTCCCTCAAACTGGTAGCTACTTGGGGTAAATGTTAATATGTACTCACCAAACACAGTATTATCAAATGTAATACTCGTCTTTACATCTGTAAAGGACACCCATCCCCATACCTTCGATCCCTCGCGCCACATCGTCAGCTCTATGGAGCCAACAATTTCTCCACTGCCGAACTCTACCCAGCTACCAACAACTCCTTTTCCCTTCATCACTTGTTCTATAAAAATCTTGGACGTAGTTAGAATATGAAAAGTTCCTTTCCATTCTTCGGTCAATGTTCCGGTTAGTGTTGTGGTTGTTTCAGTTAATGATGTGATTGTTCCAGTTAGTGTTCTGGTTAGCGTTGGTATTAGCGTTGGTGTGACTCCGCTTAGGAATAGGGAGTCGCCTAATACTGGATTCACTTGAATATTTGTAATGATCGTTTTTCCATCTGAAGATGTCCAAGTTCCACTAGTCCAGTCCGAAAGGCTCCTTTGGTAATCCTTTATCCACGTGCTCCATTGGTTCCAAAAACTATCGAAACTAACATCAAGCCACCGACCAGCAGACAGTATCCACGCTTGATGCAAGGCACCGTTTACTATGATGGTAACGTTCTGGCCCTCCAAGGTGCCTTCAATTCTAAGCTTCATCCCAGAAGACCCGATATCCTTAGCGTAGAAAATAAAGTCATACGATGTTTCCGGTTGGATAAACCTAAAGCTCAAGCTTTTCGCGCTTGGGATTGGACCTGGAGTAGGAAAAAATAACGGAAAAGTATAATAGGCGACTATAATAATCATAATAAGGATTGGCAATATTTTAAAAAGAATAGCCCTGAATGAGGGACCTTTAACCTTGAAGGGAGCTTCTCTGTGCGTTTCAAGAACTCTTTTTGCTACCTTGAAGGTTTCCTTTGGGACCTCTTCAGCCGGTGGCTTGGCTTGTAGGGCCTCTTTCTTAGGGGGAAACTCCGCTGGAACCTTTGGAGAACGATAAACAACTCTTACCTTAAGTTTCTCCTCAGGAGGCTTGGACGGCCTCTTTTTCCTCTTTTTCGGAAGAAAACTCATCTTTTTCCACTCATATTTTCAAGTTACTCTATATACCCTTTTTCCTTCAATTTATCGATCGTAGCTTTCAACCTAGCTTCACTTAGACCCAATTCCTTGCTCGCTTCCTGAATAGAGATCTCTCCTTCATGTTTATCGATATAATCAAATACTTCCTCCTCTAGGTCCGTTAACGCTGGATGGGATGCCATGGGCTCTCTTTTCAAACCTCCTAAATCCAGCGATTTCCAGAATTCAACTTTATAACCCTTATGCCACTTGTCCCCTTTTCCGACCAGAGAACTAGCCCGCATATCTTTGTCAGGTTCCACAAGAAGATATCTACGTTCTGTCTTCCAGATTGGGCCTTCAACAATTAACTCCCAAACTGCCATACATGATCTACATCTGACGTAAGGGGCCATGAACTTGGTGGTAGCATCGTAACCCGAATCAGAACCACAGATCGGGCATGTTGGGAAAATTCTCTTAAACTAGGATGCCCACCATTCCAGAGCCTTTTGCTTACGGTCTCCCCCCATTTATTCACATCTCTCGCTTCATTAGTTTGATTCTATTTATTTTCTCTTTCTTGTTATTTATTAAGTTTTCTTCTTATTTCGCTGTATTGAATGATCTTTATCTAAATTTTAGCCAAAGAAGATTCGATTTCTTTTGCATTTTTAATTTCGTCAGTAGTAAGCTTCCAAGCAACTATATTTTAACTTCATCAGGTCTATAATCCTTTTAATTATTTATCTCTGGAAATATCAACAAAAAGGTCCTTTGCATAATTAATTAAATCTATAGGAAAAGATTAAATTCTTTTCATCTTCAATTCTCATGATAATAAGTATGGATTTAAAAGATTTAATAAATTCTGAAATAATAGATGTTTCTTCTCAAGGATTAAATCCTCTTACTCCAATTGCAAATGAAAATTATTATGAAATTGCTATTGATTTAATAAATTCAATTAACATTGTAGATATTTATAAGCTTGGTGTTACACAGGAAAGTGAATTAGTTGATTCTATTATTTCAATAAAAGAAAAAAATTTAGAAGAATTATATAATGAAATAAATAAAAGAAGTAAAGATGAGAAAGCAGGACATATAAGAGATGCATTAATTGGATTAAAGAATAGAATAAGATTATTGCAATCTGGATTTTCATTAAAAACAAATATAGATTTCAATAGAATAATAAAACAAAATTCAATAATTGATTTATCTAAAATAGCAAATGAAGATTTGAAAACAATAATTGCAGAACTTATTCTAAGAAAAATTCTAAGATGCATGATGGTAAATAAAATTGAAAATAGAACTTTCTTAATAATTGATGAAGCTCATAGAATTTCAAAAAAAGAAGGAATAATAAATACATTAATGAGAGAAAGCAGAAAATATAATTTAGCATGTATATTATCTTCTCAATTAATTTATGATTTTGATCCAGCAATAATTGGAAATGCAGGAACAAAGCTATTTATGATGAATGATAGTGAAAAAGATATAGATAGTATAATAAACATTACAGGATGTGAAATATTAAGACAAGTATTACCTTCATTAAAACAATTTGAAGCAGTAACAATTAGAAAACAAGAAATTGAAGAATTGATGAAAACTACAAGAGGTAAGCTTTATCCAACAATAACTTTATTAATTGCTTCTTTAAAACCATATTTTGAAGAAGAAAAATTAAGAAATATAAGAAGAGAAATTAGAATAGAAGAAAAAGAGAAAATTGAAGAGGCAATTTTCTTAAAAATAAAGGAAGAGATAATTAAGAATAAAATTATTCCAATTGATAAAGCAAGAAGAATAAAAATTGAAGATTTGAAAGCATTAAATATTATTGAAAATATTTCAAAAGAGGAGGAAGAAAGATTAAGAGAATTAGAATTGATTAGATTAATAAGTGGAAAAGTAGTATTAACTCATTCAGGAGCAGAAATATTAAAAGTAATTAGAAAATATCTTGGAAGTAATTAATGCAATATAAAGAAGAATAATAATTGGAGCTTTTATTTCTTTTATTTAATTTTTAATGATTTTCTAATCTTATTTCAAAATATTTGGTGACATAATGATAGCAGGAATAGATGTAAATGAAAGAGAAATAGTAATTGCATATTTTTCAAATAATGGAAAACCAAAATTCGAAAGAATAAAAAGATTAAATGATAAAGAAGTATTATTTTTTCTTTTGAATAAATTAAGAATAAATAAAATTGATGAAGTAGCAATTGAAAATCCAAGAAGATTATTAGAGGATAAATTATTTAATGATATAGGAATGAATATAGTTTTATTCTTAGAAAAATTTAGAAAATTATGTGAGAAAATGGAAATAAAAGTAATTTTTGTAAATCCAAGAGGAACAAGTAAGATTTGTCCAAAATGCAATAGAAAACTTAAAAAATTAGGCAGTAATTTTTATTTTCTTTATTGTAAAAATTGCAAATTAATTCTTGATGAAGATGAAGTAGGATCATGGAATATTTTGAATAGAGGAATTGAGAAAATTAAGTTATAAAAATGAACGAAAAAGATATTTATTTTTAAAATATTTGATCTATTATAAATTTATTATGAATGATTGGTAAAAAGGGGAGTAGTATTTATTAGAGGAATTAATATTTATAAAAGCAAGAGAATATCTAAGAAAAAGATGCTTAAATTATGCAAAAGTATAGAAGATGAAAATTTGAAAATTATAAAAATTGTTAAAACTGATAATATAATTTTTGAAAAGAGAAAATTCATTATGATAAATTCATAAAGTAAAAAATTATATATATTTAATGAAGATATACAAACCTTAAGTCACAAGGTCCTAAGAAAAGGACGAAAAATTTTTAAACATGCATGGAAATATAAATCGATGATGAAGAATGCCGACTTGTGTTAAATGTGGAAAGACTGAATCTTCTAGCTGGTATTTCTGCAAAAAGTGTCAAGTCCATCTCTGCTATTCTTGTGCAAGTGGTTTTCTTGGATTAAATCCTTGCCCCGTATGTGGGGGAACAAGATACCTGGTAAGAATTCGCTGAGTAAATGAAAAAAGAGCAAAGAAGATGTAAGTGAACGTATGAGCAAAATTTAGCTATGTCAATAAGAGTCTCCTTTTTAGGATAATCCATAATGAATATAGTTTCTAATATAGCCAATGACGAAGAAGAAAGAAAGATATTAGAAAATATAAATATAGAGTTGGTATCTTTTAGTCAATTTTTAATATTTTCTGCTATCAGTATTGTTTAATAAATAATTAAAGAATAAGAACGTTTAATAAAGAAAATAAGATTTTTAAATGAGTTTTTGCCTCTATTTTTGGGGATATTCTTGTTTCTAGTTTTAAGATCATCGATATTTTTCATTCTAATTTTGAGAATTGTATTTATTGTTTTGGTTTTCTTTATTAAGCTTTTAACCTTTAGATTTATGAGAATGAGTTGGCTTTCCTCTAGCACCAAAACAGCAAAAAAGAAAAGTTATTCAAATAGCTCTAAAACAACATATCGTTTAAGGAAAAACCTAATAAAGAGTTTAAAAGTTAAGATAGCTGATATTGCTAAACTAAGGAGAAGTGTTTCAGAGAATGTTTGAAGTAAACAAGAGGTGAGAAAATGAATAAGGTATTTCGGGCTTGGTTAATCTCTCTGATCTTAGTTACCCTCCTGAATAATTGGAGAGATCTTACTTTAATGTAACTTCATTGGAGTAAGAAGGAATTATGACAAATAATCACAAGGTTTACATTTGGAAGTTAATACAAGTTTTGTTACTGTTACTAATAATCCTGGCTTTCGTAGATGTTAAGGAAGCTAAAGCTCAAGAAGAGGAAAAATATGAATTGCTTTGGAAACTTAACGTTAATTCAACGGTTAAATGTGTCTCAATATCAGCTAATGGAGAATTCATTGCAGTTGTAAGTGGATTCCAAATATATCTCTTAAATAAGGATGGAGAACTCCTATGGAGCTATAAGTTTAGCTATTATCATAGTATAACAAGGGCGCTAATCTCTGATAATGGAAGATATGTTATCGCATCAGGACGAGACTCCGGACTTTTTGTTGAAGCTTTCGTTTTTGATGAGAAAGGGTACGTTATATATAAGCCGAAGGACTACATCTCATCAATCTCTGAAAGAGGGGGCTTCGTAAGTATTATTACGAGATTCCCAAATGATGTGTTAGAATACTACGATTCGCTTTCTTCTCAAAAACCCAAATGGAAGTATGAAATATATAATGGAGTCGAAGCTTTGATTTCATCTAATGGCAATTATGTAATTCTTTTATATAAAACATTTGGAGGAACATGCTGGCTTTCTCTTTTTAACAAATACGGAGAAAAAATATGGGATTATAAAATAGGAGTTACGTATAACTCATTTTCGATTTCAGCAGACGGGAGTCGGATAGTTTTCGCTACTCCGGAAGAGGTTCGCATGATCGATAGAAATGGAAATTTGATAATGGCATTTAAAAGGCCTATTAAAAATCCTGATTCGATAAGCATTTCTGTATCGCCTGATGGAAAATATATAGTCTATACTGCTAAGAATGAAACACATTATAGCTTTCTAATCATAAACGATAAGGGAGAATGGAGATGGATTGCAAATTCTGAAGTCTCCTGTGCAGCAGTATCTTTGAATGCAGATTACATAGTTGCCGGAAGTGGTGAAAAAGTTTTGCTTTTCACAAAAGCGAGTATATTTGCTGCAAAGGCTTTGAATAGGGCAAAGTCAGCGATCTTCGACATGAAGTCGAAGGGCTTTTCCGTTAAGGAGGCTGAAGATCTTCTATTAGAGGCTGAGGCTAAGTTCAAAGCTAAGCTCTTTGATAAAGCAAAGGAGCTTGCTGATAAAGCCTATTCGTTTGCATTAGATATAGATCAAGATGGGATTCCCAACGAAATTGATTATGTATTTTTTATATTTTATGTTCCCTATATTAATAATTATCTTATTTATTGCGGGACATTTTTTGTATCTATAGTTTCATTATTCTTTTTAATTAACAAAAAAATTAGAAAACCTTTACCTCCAATTCAACACCCCTCACCAAAGTTGCCGTCTCCATTAACTTTTCAACCTCCACCAGCCCCACAACCTCCTTCCCCAATACAGACAGTTTTTTTACAAGAAACTATCCAATGGCCTTCAGTTGGCGAATATAAAATGGTTTTCCAAGATCTATCCAATTGTATATTAGATAAAGAGATTAAAAACGGAGTGGTTATCAGGAAACATCCAAAGACGGGAATACCCATACCATCCACTGGTAGATTTGCTTGCGTGTTCAAAGTTCAATGTGGGTCTAAAACTTATGCGGTTAGATGCTTTTTCAACTCAACTATTACAAATTTACAAAAGAGATATGAATTAATATCCCGATATCTTAGTAAACTTTCTTTGCCATTTTTTGTAAAATTTGAATTCGTAGATAAAGGAATTAATATTCCAGGAAAAGGAATATACCCCTTTATTAAGATGGAATGGGCAGAAGGGGATCTGTTAGATATCTTTATAGAAAAGCATTTAAGTGAGAAAGAGTTACTGGAAGAATTGGCAGAAAGGTTCATTAAGTCGATAATTGAGATGGAAAAGAACAAAATTGCGCATGGAGATTTACAGCATGGGAATATACTGGTTGGAATAAAAGGTAGTTCGATCAGAATATACTTTGTAGATTATGATGGTATTTTCATACCAGAGTTTAAAGGAGAAGAGGCACCAGAGCTAGGACACTCGAACTACCAGCATCCTAAAAGAAGCAAAAAGCATTATAACGAAAAAATAGATCGTTTTAGTGCTTTAGTTATTTATCTAAGTATCTTAGCAGTTGCAAATGATCCCAAATTATGGAATAAATACTATAATGAAGAGAACTTAATATTTACCATGAAAGATTTTGAAAGCCCAGAGTCTTCAGAAGTAATTCAAGAACTTTTAAATAGCAATTCTAAGAAAGTACGTAAACTTGTGATGTTCCTACGAGAAGCACTTAAAGAAGATCCTTTTTTCGAAAAAACGTGGAATGAAATAAAAAAATTTATCTTCTCTGATAAAGAAAAAAATTGCAGAAATAACTTAAAGCATCGAGACAGAATTTCATTCCACTTTATTCTCAAATGATCAAAAGGTAACAATTCCTTCTATCTTTTCCTCAACTCTAAAAATTGAGGATTAAATAAAGCAAGCATAAAAGAATCAGAAGGCCATGAGAGAAAGTAAAGAGAGATAAACGAAAAGTACAAAGCGTAAATACTAATTTAGAAATCTAACAGTAATAGGGTTAAATCGTCATTTCTCATCTCGCCTTTTTCAATTATTTTTTTAAAAAAAGATTTCATATCTCTCTCTTGCATCAATAATATTTTTTTCCAGTCATCTTTTCCTATCTCATATTGTTCAATAATCCATTTTGCCAAGGCATCTGTTGAAAGTACAATTTTCTCCTTTTTTACTTTACCTTCTTTAAATTCTACTTTGCATTTCTTTAAAATCTCTGGTGAAGAAATACTTGGAAGAGAAAAAGGTTCATTTCCAAAGTCTGAGCTTTTATACCGTGGAAAAATATCACTTATTGTTTCACCTATCTGAAAGAGACAACAATCTCCAACAGCTATTGCACGCCAACGCCAACTTCCCTCTTTCACCTCCTTTACTTCAAAACCAAGAAATGTAGCAAATGCTCCTCTCTTTGCTTTTCTCTCCACATACCAAGGCAGATTTTTCCAATTTATCTTTTTGCTCCACTCTTTTTGAGAATATTGTAAAAATGATAATAAAAGCGTATTTACTGAATTACTTGTAAGAGGCCCGTGAGAAAATAAACTATAATCTGAGTTAACGAAAGACTCTGTTAGTATATTGCTCCAAAGTTTTGAAAAACAAGTTTCGCTGACTCCATCAGCTATTGCAAACTTTCTTCTCTCTATATTATATGAGAAGGAGTCTTCATACTCATCAGGCTCATTCCCAATCTTCTCCATATGAAATGATATTAACTTAACTCTGAGGTTATATGACATTTTACTTTATCATTTCTCTGGCAGGTCTAGTTCCTATATCTATGAATCTTATCAGAGAAGTTAAATCTGCATTAAAAGCGAATCCTTTGCTTCCTTTTTTCGCCAATTTATATTCTCTCATAGCAAGAGAAAGCGCATATTCAGGGAGTTCACTGGACATTCTAAATAATTTTAATGCGAATTCATCCGGGGGAAGTTCTCCTTCGCTGGATGGATATAAAATAGGCTCAGCTTTAACCTCAGATATGTGGCAATTATACATTAATACATGCCCGTCATTGGTTGATAACTTCATTATTTTTCTAGCCAAAGGCTCTGGATCGCCATCTGTAGCTTGTCCATCAGTGATATTAAAAACCATAGGAGGATATGCATTAGGATGATTGGGAATCCATTTATTTAACCATTCATACGCAAGACTTAGTGCTCTACACATAGGAGTCCCATCATCGCTTACAGGTTCAATCCATATAGCAGTTTTTACGCCCGGTCTCTCTTCTATAACTTTCAATGGATGTTCAGCAAGCCAAGAAACTTTTGCAAAATCCTGAATACCTTTAAGTATCGAGCCAACATAACCTTCTCCAGCACCGTATCCAATTACTCCTATTTCGAAATAATCTCTAACATTTCCATCTTTCGTACAACGGTCGATTATCTCATCTATCATGGCATTTATAGCTTTTGCAGCACCATCTGCTTTTCTTATCCCAATAGTTCCACTAAACCATTCTCCCATCGAACCGGATTGATCAAGTAAAAATATTATAGCCGTCGGATTTCTCCTACTAATCTCAGCCGAATATGGCATTTATCTCTCACTCCTTTTTATTCTTAAGTTAAAATCATTTATAAACTTTACTTCTTTTAGGCTTTTAATTATCTTTGCTCATCATGCCAACATTTTAAGGAGAGCATGCAAGGTATTATTGGTACAGGCTTTTCCTTAATGATGAGGATTTTTATTTAAAGATGTTAAGAAAGAAATGAATGAAAGTTTCATTTTTGCTTAGTGAGTGGATAATTGGTCTAACTGTAGTAATACTATGGATTGAGATTAATTAAGGTTTAATTAAGGTATAGAAATAGAGAAATGATAAAAAATAAAATTGTAAAAGAAATAATATTTATTAAGGTAGGTATTATGTAGGAAAAATAATTTATATTAAACTTTAGAAGAAAATAGAATTGAAAAGAGGTAAAAGAGAAAAATGAGTAAAGAGATTGTAGAAACAGTTAAGCATAAGAAAAAAGAATCAACTTTAAAATGGTTCATTTTTGCTCTTATACCAATTTTGAACCTTTATTTTTTCTGGAAGGTTGCTGAGATTGTGTCGGCACATGAAAAAGTAAGTGTTCCCAAAGAAGAAATTTAGAAATTCGCCGATTACAGCAATTATTAGAATATATCATTGATTAAGAAAAATAGAAGAAGCTTAACTTCCTATTTAGATTATTATTTAACTTTATATTTTTTAATTTTTTGAATAGAAGAAATGAGAAAATTAAGCAATGAAAATGAATGAAGAAAAAGAAAATGAATTAGATGAAATTGATGAAGAAATAATTTTTGCACTTCATAATTTTGGCCCATTAACTTTTGAAGAATTAGATAGCTATATTAATAAAGGATATTTTCCAAAAGTTAAAATTAATAAAGAAATAGAAAATAAATTAATAAAATATTTTGAAAGAAAGCTTGGATTAATAATCGATTATTTCTATAATTCATTTCCAAAATATTTTAAATCATCTAAATATTCTTCTTATTTTTATAAATTAACAAAATACTACATCTCTCTTATTTATATTAGAACAATTCAATTTAGTAGAATAAATTTAAAACATAAAGAGATAAAATATTACATAAGAATAATTAAAGCTTTATGGAAATTAACAGAAGGAAAAGAAGATATTATTTTTCATCAAAGATTTGATTTTAATGAAGCAATTGAAGAAATAATAAATGAATTAAATAAGAAAAGACTAAAAAGCAAAGATATTATTGATAAAGAATTTTATGATTTCTTAGCAGAGAAAATAGAAAATAGTAAAAATGAATTATTCAAATATTTCTATGATCTTTCTAATAATAAATTTGATATGAAAATTATTTTTATGAAAATCAAGAAATATCTTTTAGAAATTTTTAATAAAGATTTTGCAAAAGAAATTATTAATATTTTAATAATTAAAATAAAAGAAAAATTTAAAGAGAAAGGATTCATCACAAGCATTATTGGATTATCATTAGCATTAATTGGGTATTTATTATCATTTAAATTAATAACAAATGGATTAATAGAATTTATATTCGGAATATCTTCATTGATATTTGCTTTATTAACTTTTAAATTTTCTGATTTCCTTAAAGGAGAGATTGAAATAATAATAGCATTAATTACAATGTATTTTTCTTTTGCATTATTATTTTTAGGAATGATTCTTTATGTTTATTTATAAGAATTATGAATTATTGTTTTTTATTCACCAATCCAAATAATAATATATCCACTTGAATTTTGCTCAAATTTTATTTGAATATAAAGATCATAAAGAATTTCTTTAGTAATATTTTTATCTTTTAAAAATTTCAAAAATCGATTCTTTTAACTTTCTTATTTTCTTTTAAATATCTGAAGAATATTCCCTTTTTTGAATGATATTAAAAAGAAATAATGAATTTAAAAATTAAATAAAAAATAACAATTTTGCTATCCTTTATATATCTCTTGTATAAATATAAGGATAGCAGAAACAAAGTTCTAAAAAAAGCTTAGAATCTCATAAAGAAAGTTGAAAGTTGATGAGTTATAAATAGAATGTTGATAATTAAAATAGATTAATTGTAGATTAAAATTTAATATTTTTTAAGTTTTTTATAGAGGCATAAGTAAAAAATAAATAAATTTAAATATAAGTTATAATATAAAATTATAAAAAATTTAAAAAGTGATATAAATGAAATGGTATTATTGGCTATTCATTATAATATTTATTTTACTTGGAATATGGACTTTAATACCTTCTCCTGCAAGTAAGCCATGTTTATTAGGATACTATGCTCATTGTAGCTTCTCTCCAATAAGTACTATAATATGCTTTATAATTTCTGGAATATTCTATTGGCTTGGTAAAAGAGCTGAAAAGAAAAAAGAAATTAAAAAGTGAATATAGAAACATAAATTAGGGGTAAAAGAAATACTATTGATTATCTTATTTTCTATCATTTGAAGCTTTTAAAAACATAAGCTTAATTTTGAGAGGGTGAATAAAATGGATGAGTTACTTCTCATTACTTTCTTCTTAATTCTTAAACGGTATTTTATTAGATAAGTAGGATAAAAAATGATAAATAAAAGAAATTCCAATTTAATATATTCTATATTCATTAGAAAATTCAATTCTCAATTATTCAAAAAAATTTTAATATTTTAAAAAATACTTTTATAATAAAAAAAGAGGTAAAATAATATGAATAAAGATAATATTATATCTGCTATTTTATGCGGTGGTACTGGAAGTAGGCTTAGACCATTAACTTATTATTTCCAAAAATCTATGATTCCAATTGGTTCTAAACAAAAACCTTTACTTGAATATATTATAAAGCTTTTAAAATTTTATGGAATTTATAATATTGTTCT
>Ga0080004_1113283_pt1 | contig 13177 bp, 10 predicted proteins | sample WasSprMetagenome_FD_69207 | JGI IMG/M metagenome (GOLD analysis project Ga0080004, IMG submission 69207) | Sulfidic aquatic microbial communities from Washburn Spring, Yellowstone National Park, USA - WS (SPADES assembly) (version 2) | ecosystem: Environmental > Aquatic > Thermal springs > Hot... | reverse complement strand
AACGCCCTAGAAGAATTCGCTAAAAATGGAATAAACCTTACAAAGATAGAGTCCAGGCCGACAAAGATAAAGCCTTGGGAATACAACTTTTACCTAGACTTCGAAGGCCACATTTACGAAGAAAGATGTAGGGAAGCGATAGAAAAACTGAGCGAAAAAGCTCTTTTCATAAAAATTTTAGGTTCATACCCAAAGGCGAAAATTTAGCACGCTACAAAAATCATCTTATATTTGAAAAGTGTGCCACTATCTAATCCTCCTATGTATACTTGGATAAGCTTATCATATCAATCGAAGAGAGACTTGCTTGAACCATAGTTGTGTCTTCAAAATTTTTTAGAAGTCCGCAAACTCCATTATTAAAATCAAAGTATGATTCGATCAACTTTCTAAGTGCCATTTCTGCTCACGATTAAGTCAATATATTCTAAAGTCATGCATGATATGGGATTGATCAAAAAGAAACCATCTAGTACATGTTTGCGGAGGTTCAAATGAACATTTTTTCTCAACATTATCAGAGTTCAGAAAATGTCGGGTGGCTAATAAAGGAAGGGAAACAAAGCTGCAACTCCAACTGTCAACAACATAAAGATTACATTAAAAATTTTTACTATAACTAAAAATTTACTGTTTCCAAAAAAATTAAATTTTTTTTTTTAAAAAAGTAATATTTAATTACGAAAAGTATATAAATGGGCATCACTAATAGACATGGTTCGAGAAGATATGTCCGAGCCTAAGAAGATTGATAGAAGAAAATTCATCTACGCTGGCCTTGGCGCTGTAGCATTAGTCGCTATTGGTGCAGCAACATACGTTGTAATGAACCCACCAGTAGTAACGGTAACAAAACCGACAACATCTGTGGTAACCACTACTGTTCCCACAACCTCTGTAGTAACAACAACAGTGCCTACAACATCAGTAGTAACAACGACAACTTCATTAGCTCAAAAAATATTGCTCAAGGCATGGTATCTAACAGACCCAGGAAGAAATGAATATTATGTTGCAATGGCCAATGAATTTAACAAGATAGACTCGGAAGTTTCCATAGAATTCGAATTCCCGGGAAAGTATGATGAATACCTTGTTAAGGTTAGTACCGCTGTAGCTACTGGCACAGAGCCTGATATAATATATATGTGGTTTGGAGATGAGTGGACAAACTACTACGCTAGCAAAGGTGTTATAATGCCTTTGCCTGTTGAAGAATATAAAATTGAAGAGAAACTTATTCCGGGCATACTTGAACTGTCAAAGTATCAGGGGAAAGTTTATATGGTGCCAACAAATTTAGGTGCTGCCTTCATCTATTACAACGAGAATATGCTAAAGGAAGTAGGCTATGACTGGGAAACGTTACAGTCAATTCCAATTGATGAATTTAATACTCTATGTGAGAAACTTAAGGGTAAAGGCTACACACCATTTATACACAATCATGATACTATGAATAACACAATTATCATTTTTTCACTAATTTTAGGTAACGCATTGGGTAGAGATAAGTACTTAAATCTCTTCCAAAGCTGGAAAAAAGATGCAAAAGTAATAGAAAAATGGAGTCAAAGTAGTGTAGTTAAAGTATTTGATACTTTATATGATTGGCTAAAAAGAGGGTATTTCCTTCCAGGCATTAATGCAATAGATGAAACCACTCGAGACAAAAACTTTGCCGCACAAAAGGCAGCTATGACTTGGGCCTACATTTCTAGAGTGGTGGTGTATTTAAAGACACCTGAACTTAAATTTAACACCGCTCCGGGTCCCATATTTAACAAAAGTGAACCATCTAAGATACAAGTACATAGTACTGGCTACACTATTTCAAAGAAATGCAAATCTTTTAACGGTGCAATGCGTTTCCTAAGCTTCCTAGTTGAAGAGAAAGCGGGTGTGGAGGCAACCAAAGTTGGAATATTGACCCCAGTAAGAAAAGCTTTTACTCAAGACAACTACAGCAAGTATATGCCGTACTATAAGACGCCTATGAACAAGTATACTGAAGGCGTACCAGGTACTATTCCAAGAGGAGATTACTTCATGTCACCGGAAGTCAATAGTGAGGTATATAAAATCATGGCGAAATTCTTTGACCTAACAATCACTCCAGTAGACCTATGCAATGGTTTAGATTCAATATTTGAAAAATTTAGAACAGGATAGTATGAGCATGAATTCTTCCAAGTACTTACTCGCTCTTTTTATTGGAGTACCACTTCTCTTCTATAGCTTCATCGTTATCTTCCCACTATTTTTTACCATCTACATTAGCCTGACTGTATGGGAAGGTGTCGGTGAACCAATTTTTGTAGGCCTACAAAATTATGTTAAATTATTTCAAGATCAAATGTTTTATTCCTCATTAGTTAACAATCTAACTATATTTGTTGCTGAAATTGCTTTTAGACTTACGATAAGCTTCTTTCTAGCACTTCTAATATATGAAAAGATTAAGGGTTGGCAAATATTTAGGAACATTTTCTTCTTGCCTACAGTTATGAGTATGGCGATCATCGGAATGATGTGGAGGTTAATTTTGGACCCTATTAGTGGTCCCTTGAACGAATTTGGAAGATACATTGGTTGGAGTTGGCTGGCTCAGGCTCAATGGTTATATGATAAATATTTAGCTTTACCTACTGTAATATTTGTCGGATTGTGGAGGTGGATAGGCTTCACAATGGTTATTTTCCTGGGAGGATTGCAAACACTTAATCCTGAATTTTTTGACGCAGCGAAGATTGATGGTGCCTCATGGTGGAAGATTGTTAGGCATATAATTATTCCTCTATTAACCCCTATATTTGCGTTAAACTTTATCCTACTATGGTCCCATTCTATGAAGATTTTTGACATAATATGGGTTATGACTTCAAAGGGTTACGGTCCACTCGAAACAACAAGTGTACTTACTACATACCTTTTTGTTAACGCATTTCGTTTTAAGCAATTTGGTTATGCTTCAGCAATAGCCACTATTCTGCTGGCTATAACGTCTGTTGTAGGCGTTATTCAGTTAAGATTTTGGGGCGGGAGGGAGCGGGTTTAATGTACAGCAGGAGACTGATAATAGCCTATATAATCCTCATTCCGCTTTCGATCGTTGTTCTTTATCCCGTATTCTGGACTGTTATAAATTCTTTAAAATCTGAAAGAGAATTTATCCTATCCACATTTTCATTACCTTCAGCTCTTCACTTTGAAAACTATTTAATGGCATGGTCGGGACCACAACGTACTGGGCTATCAATTTACTTTATGAATAGTGTAATAGTTACAGGGATTACCTTAATAATTTTGCTTATGCTCAGTGCAATAGGAGGTTATGCCTTTGCAAGATTTAATTTTAAAGGAAGCTCTATCCTATTAAGCTATATATTGATAGGGCTCGCCTTCCCAGCACATGCAATGATAATTCCACTCGTAGTAATATATAATGCGCTAGGTATTTTAAACACTTACTGGTCTCTAATATTGACTTTTGTAGGATTTAACATACCATTTGGAATACTGATGATGAGATCATTCTTTATATCATTTCCTAAAGAGATTGAAGAAGCGGCTTTAATAGACGGCTGTTCTACTGCACAAATTTTCTGGAAAATTGTTTTGCCTCTAACCAAGCCAGCTGTCACATCCCTCTCAGTTCTAACCTTCCTTACCGTATGGAATGATTTCCTATTTTCGTACGTGTTCATTACTGATAGGAATCTGTGGACTCTTCCCAGAGGTATCTTCGCCTTTATAGGCGAAGAGCAGGAAATTTCCTGGACTGTAATAAACGCCGCATTTATAATATCTATTATCCCTACGCTACTCTTTTACATGTTATTCCAAAGAGAGTTGATGAGAGGCACTACAGCTGGTGCTTTGAAAGCTTAAAATTATATTTGCCTTATTAGACTAACTAATTAAAAATTTTTATAATGTGAATTTTGATATCTGCTTGAGTGTGACTCTCTTTGAAGAAGAAGGTTGTAATAATTGGACTCGATTCCGCAACATCATATTTTGTTAAAAAATTTGCTGAGGAAGGCTACCTTCCTAACATAAAGAAGCTCATGGATAATGGTGTGTGGGGTGAAGCCGTTTGCCCATTTCCAAGTTTAACCGGCTCTAATTGGCACACTATTGCAACTGGAGCCTGGCCAAAAACTCATGGTTGTACTGATATGTGGATTCACGTTGAAGGCGAACCCTTGGATAGGCTTCGCTGCGCCTTCTACACCACATACTGTAGGGCTGAATATTTATGGAATGTTGCTGAAAGGTTCGGTAAAAAGCCTTTACTTATGAAATATGCCGCCTCTCTGCCATTCACTATCGAAAATGGAATTCAAGTGGAAGGCTGTGCGACTCCCTGGTGGGGTGGGGGTGGTGCAAACTATTTTGAAATTGCGCCATGCCAGGTTTATACAACCTTGGATTTGCCTGATGCCATTAAAATTAAATGTGAGAAGGCAGAAGGCTGGACAAATGTTCCTGAAAGTAGACTCGATCCTTTAGAGTCTGAAATTTTCGTCAAGCCGATGAGAGGCGAGGGGGGTATTAAGTATAGTTTGCTCATATTCTCGAGCGGCGGCGACGGTTATGACACAATGCTTTTATGTGATGGAAAAGATGGGACGAGGGTTATTTCAAAATTAAAGCAGGGCTTATGGTCAAATTGGTTGAAAGCCGAATTTGCCGCTATACAGGGTCCACCAGCATATGCGATACAGAAAATAGGTACAGGTAGACAAAGAAGGTTAATACCATATTATGAAGGGGGTGCATTAAATAGGGTCACGGGCACCTTTAGATTCAAGTTAATTGAATTGTCTAAAGACGGTGATATTGTCAAACTTTATAGGAGCCAGATCTATCCAACGAGTGGGTTTACAAAGCCAGAGTGGCTTTCAGAAGAACTGGTTAAAGCCATAGGCCCATTTCAAGAACATATTGGCCCATACGCATTATATCAGGGATGGATTGATGAAGAAACTTTTCTAGAAGAGTTAGAGTATCAGGCTTCTTGGCTTGGCAGAGCTAGCAAGTACATTATGAAAAAATACGATTGGGACATTTTCTTTCTCCAATGGCATGGCTGTAACCATGCTCAGCACGCTTTCTGGTCCTACATAGACCCTATTAGTCCATGGTATAGACCAAATTTGGAGAAAAAGGGATGGACTGCATTTAGACGCTTTTATGGTGCCGCAGACAAGATGGTCGGTGACATTGTTGATGGTGCTGGAGAAAATGCGGTAATAATGATAGTATCTGACCATGGTCACATACCCTTGGTTTATGGAACTGTTTACATAGCAAACATTCTGATAAAGGAGGGTCTTTTATATGTTGAAAAAGATTCTAAGGGCGAATTCCAAATTGTATGGTCAAAGACAAAAGCAGTACCGGTACAAAATATCCACATATTCGTTAACTTAAAGGGTAGGGAACCCCATGGTATAGTGGAACCAGGTGAAGAATACGAGCGGGTTAGAGATCAAATTATCCACGCCCTTCTTTCACTAAGAGATCCTGTGACAGGAAAACCTCCGGTAGCGTTAGCATTGAGACGTGAAGATAGTCAGTTAATAGGGTTAGGTGGAGATAGAACAGGTGATGTAATATACGCAATGACACCAGGCTATCATGCTGACACTTCAACAATTACAGAAGACCTTAATCCGTTTGGGGAAAAGGGTGGTGTTATGATAACTGACGACTTTGGTGTAGCGAAGGCTCCAACAAGTATTCATGGTCAAGCTCTAGGTACAGCTAAACTAGGTTTAGGAACAATTATGACACCCTTTATAGTATGCGGTCCCGGCATCAAAAAGGGTTATGTGATGAAGAAGCCAGTGGAGTTGGTCGATATTGCTCCCACAGCAGCCTATATTCTCCAATTACCTCCTCCAGCCAATTCAGAGGGACGAATTATCCACGAAATCTTCGAATAATCATCTCATTTGTTTACAGTAATGTAGATTGGGCTGGTCCAAGCTTGGTTCCCATCTGATTGAACGACTTTCAAATAATAGGGGTATGTACCTACTTTTGATGGAATGTCTTTGAAAGTGAATTCTATTTCATTAGTAGTTTTTAGGAGAGGATAATCTACAGTTACTTTCCTATTAACGGGGCCAACATATTTAACCCACTTACCCCCATTTCGATCTAACTCCTCTAATGAAAGTTTAAACTCTATTTGTTTGCTCTTGAAAACTAAAACTGTAGTAGGCGAATGCTCCTTTAGATATAATATTATTCCGTCCCTATCACCAGACGTTTGAGATTTCCATACAACATGCTTTCGATTGAATTCACAAATCCCTTCGCGTGGAGTATCAAACGCATACCCCTCTACCTTCTCTATTTCTCCACCCTCTAATTCGATTATACCATCCCATTCAGCATATGATCTTAAACCTGTGTCTTTGCACATTGAACCTTCCCAATAGACCCTCACTCTTCCATCAAATTTACGTTCCGGCATAGGATACTCGAAGACAGTTTCTAGACCCCTCATAATTTTTACTTCCTCAAGTCCTGTAGTACCTATTACCCTTGCCGTAAATGTTATGGGCTCACCTGTAATATACTCTTCACCCATAAAATGTCCGTCAGCCTTAAAAAATATGATAATCCTAGAACCTGTCGTAGCATACGTTCTTCGTGCTAGGAGAGCTTCCCAAATGTCCTGTCTTGATAAACTTTTCGCAAATACCGCACATAATCCATTTCTAACAAACCTCGCATAATGATAGCCTGGATGGCTTGCGCCAGGCCTACCCATAACATCGTCGCTTCCTGCTATGAAACCCACTTTATACCCTCTTTCTAACGCATCCTGGATGAACCATTCAAAAGTCCCATGCGTAGAATGGACTTCAATTAACTTTTCTAATTCCTCATCATGAAAATTTAAGTTAGCCGGTTCCCCACCCACATGTGGTACAATAAGTACTTTCCCAATCTTAGATCTGTAAAATTTATAAACTTCTGTAATGGGAGACAAGTCCATACACGCGTCACTTTTATCTTCTATAAATTTATGATTGCAACGCCTTATTTCTTCCTCATCCTCTAGAAAGTATATATTATGATGCCCGCCACTGTCATAGACATCAGACCATTCATATCCGTGAAATGTTACAAACTCTCCCGGTAAATTATGCTTTTCAATTACCTTCCGCTGATTTATCCAGCCAGAGGAAGATATTAAATTATCATTACCTTGATACGCTCCGAAGTCGACTCCGGCAATATTCTTCAGGTAAGCAAAATATTCTTCTACTGTTCCAGCCCCGCAGCCTACATTCGCCTGGCCGTGGATGTCGCCCCAAAAAATTTTAAAATCCACGTGTTCCGTAACCAGAAAAGGATTAGATTCTGATGCAAGTCCATTTTCTTTATCTTCAACAAAAATTTTATGAACACCCGGCGTATTAAATACTATACCCCTAAATTTTTGGGCCCCACTTTTTGACCTAAAATGTATTTCTTTCGGCAAACTGGCCCTAGAATCTGTGGATTTAAAAATAAGTTTACCTTTATAATGTGGACAAGGATTACCCCATATATCTTCGCTCCTCACATGTATGTATCCCTCTTCTCCTACCAGAAGAATTGAGGGAACGGTTATAATGAGCTTCTCTACATCCCCTCCAACAACCTGTACGCTAGCTTTGCCTGGCACCCTCTTAAAATTACCATCGCCTTCTGCGTCAATGAGAACCAGGAATTTATGGTTTGTTTCAATAAAAGTTTGCGCTCTAGAGCCTGGGCTTCCAGAACTTTTATCGCCATAAATTATAGTTATTTGCTCTCCTTCCATCAAATTTCTTCCATCTATAGTTAGATAAAGAGCGTTGTCCCACGGATGAATGTAACTCCTTCTTTCATAATGAGGTTTGATCTCAACACCTGGAGGAGTCTTAAAATTTAGGAAATCAGGTGAAGAGGGTGAAGAAAATTGTGGCTCACCCCAATCACAAGGCCATCGTTGGGCGATTATAAGTTTTCCTCCTTTCTTAATTCCCTTTGAACCAGCAGTATAAATTATTCTCCAAGTACTATATTCGCCTGCTACAACTTTCCTACGCGGTTTTAATTCTACCCATCCCAAACTTGATTTTTTCAAGCTAGCCACCCAGGTATGTTTCTGACAATTGTATCACTCTAACCTTTAACTCAACATAATGTGAGTACCTAAGCATTGAAAAAGTTTAATCCTCTACTATATAATCTTTTATGTAGGATTCATCCAATTCGATTCCTATGCCGTTTTTACAGCTTAGTTGGCAAAAACCATCTTTAATAATTACACATTTTTCTATAAATTTGTCCCTAAAGGTCCACTTTTTGCCATAAACAGGATACTCTGCTATGAAACCGTTTGCCTGTGCCATTAGCACGTGCAGCCCTACAACAAAGCCAACTAGGGAGTGTAAGTGCGGTGCAAGCTTTACATCATAGGCCTCTGCAATTGAAGAAATTTTTTTCATCTGAGTCAATCCCCCTGCGTGATTTACATCAGGTTGTATTATTCGCGCCGTACCATCTTCAATCACCTGAAGAAACTCGTTTATCATATAGTAGTTCTCTCCTAAAGCCAAGGGTATTCTCACAGTTTTTGAAAGAACATTTAAACCTTTAAAGTTGTATACGTTTACAGGCTCCTCGAACCATAATATTTCAAGCTCTTCTGCCCTTCGAGCAAAATCTTTAGCCTCTTCTAAACTGTATCCTTGGTTTCCGTCCACAATAAGCTTGAAATCGTATCCCAGCTCATCCCTTAACCTCTTTAGATATTCTACGTCTTTTTTAACGTTAAACCCAACCTTCACCTTAACGCCCATGAAACCCTCTCTTAGAATGTCTTTTATCCTTTCGACTGGAGGCTGACCCATAAAGCTCGCATAGAGCTCAACGGAATCCCTGGCCCTTCCACCAAAAAGGTTATAGACTGGTGTGTTAAGTGATTTGCCTACAATATCCCAAAGTGCTACATCTATTGCTGAAGATGCGGTAATAATTGCACCAGACCTACCTAAGGCGTATGCCTCAGAGCCAAAGCCAACCATTTTAACCCAAATCTTTTCCCTATCAAATGGGTTCTCTCCAACAACCTTTGGTGCAAGCTTATCTAATATTATCTTCTCGAATATCTTCATTTCTCTTCCATGAAGTGGCGCTATATCTGAGACTCCAATGAAACCGTCATCCGTATATACTTTAACCATAAGGAGATTAAATTCACTCCATTTCGCTGTAGAATCGAATGCTCCCTCTTCTAGGGGATAAGATATTGGTAGAGTTTCAATGTTAGAAATCTTCAATTAACTTTCACCTAAGGGTGGAGTACGTTTATTATTGTTTAAAAATTTTTTACTTGCGCTTTATTGCAAAATTATTCACCAACTCTACAGCTTTATGAATTTACTTCATCATCCCGTTAAAAAATTTTAAACTAAGGCACCTGAAATAAATTAATTATTAAATAACTCCATTTTTGCAGCAAAGAAACAATATCCATAAATAGAACTCATTCAAAGACCAGAGCGGTGTAGGTTTCGATGAAGGTTTCGGATTTGAAGGTTTATGTTGTTGAAACAGGCTGTTCTGTGAAATGGGTTTTTGTAAAGCTTTCCACGGATGAGGGTTTAGTGGGAATATCTGAAGCCAGCACTGTTTACAGCGAGGAGGCTCAGGCTCAGGCAATCTGCAAGCTGAAGCCCTACGTCTTAGGAAAGGACCCTCTACAGCCGAGAAAGATATTTGATAGCATTTACAAAGAGCATTTGGATGTTAGAGGACCAGGTTCCCTTGAAGTAACAGCTTTAGGCGCTATTGAAGTCGCCTGCTGGGACATAATTGGCAAAGTTGCAAAGTTGCCAGTGTACATGCTTCTCGGTGGAAAATATCATGATATCATAAAAGCCTACGTACACTGTGAGCCAGCATTCCCCAAAATAGGGCATGATGCAAGATGGATCGCGGAGAACGCTGCCAAACTAGTCGATGAAGGCTTTAGGTTCCTGAAGTTCGACCCATTCTGGTTCTACCCGCAGGGTGAAGTGATAAGCCCTATAGAGCTTGAAATGGCTGAAGAAAAGGTTAAGACGGTAAGAGATGCGGTAGGAAAAAAACATTGAAGTCGGAATAGAAATACATGCAAAATATAACCTGCCATCGGCTACGAGAATCTGTAAAAGGCTTGAAAAATACGACCCATGGTTTTACGAAGAGCCGATCGGAAGCGAAGACTACAGCGCGCTAAAAACAATTTCAAATAGAACACGCATTCCAGTAGCCTCAGGAGAAAGACTTTGCACAAAATACGCCTTCAAAGAACTCATAACAAACCACTGCGTAGACATAATACAAATAGACCCAGTAAGAGCAGGAGGTTTCATAGAATCGATGACAATAGCCAACATGGCAGAAGCATACACCCTACCAGTCATAATACACAACCCATATGGACCAATATACGACGCGATATGCACACACCTGGCAGCGGCCACACCAAACCTACTAGCAGTAGAATACCCAAAATACTACTATACAACTGAACCAAAAGACCTAAGAACAAAAATAGTGAAAGAGCCAATAGAATGCAAAAACAGCCAAATAAAACCCCCAACAAAACCAGGACTAGGAATAGAATTAGACGAAGAAACACTCAAAAAATATTCAAAAACCATCGAATAACAGACCAATTTACAGCGATCCCTGAAACAATAGCAATAATAAGCAGAGACAGCAGGAAACAAAATAAGCATCATTAAAATTATGCGACATCGCATAAATTTACCCAAAAAGCACAAAAATTTATATCACAAAGTCCTTTCCCGCGCTCAACCTTTTTAAAGAATTTACCTCACATTCACATAAAAGTGCAAACAAATGTTACTATAATAACTAAAAATGCGTTCCTACCTTTAAACCTAAATCTTGAAAAAGCGTATGTAGCAAATAAAGAAAGTATTATAACTATAAGAGCGGAAGTTGATGAAACAATAGCACATTTTAGTAAATATGAGCAAAGGGTATATAGGCATAACTAAAAGGATTTCATAATTTTAAATATAGTGTCTCTGGAAATAGCTTAAAAAAGAGGTGGTGATTTCGTTTTCAGGCTCCAACGAAAATTTGAATACAAAATATAGGGCAAGCGTTAAAAAGACATCATATGAATGATACTACAAACGTAAAGTTTAAGAATGTTTATTAGTTGATAACAAAAGTTATATGTTTGATTTCAGCTCATTTTTCCTGGGAGGGGAAAGAAAGTTATTTAAGAAAATTTTCGAATTCTCGGGTAAGGTGGAAAATTGTGTAAGGCTATACAGGGACTTCTATCTATCAGTTAAAACTGGCGAAGTTGATAGAATGAAATCCATCTCTTCTCAAATAGATTTCCTAGAGAGAGAGGCTGATGAAATAAGAAGGTTGATAATAAACGAAATAGCTGAGGGCAGCCTCTTCTCTAATATAAAGGAAGATCTTGTTGGGCTACTTGAAAAAATGGATGATGTTGTCGATTACATGAAGGATTCGAGCGGGATAATCTCCGAGTACTTTTACGAAAAAGAGGTTGTAAAATTTATATTCAACTTAAGGGATACAGAAGATTATATTGGCTCAATACTTAAAAGTGTGGATGCTATGTTGAACGCCCTCCATAAGCTGGCTGAAGAGGGTAGAGCAGCGCTAAGCGTGGTTAAAAACATAGAAAGGTATGAGGAAGAGGCTGACAGCAAAAAAGTAAGAGTTTTAAGAATATTGTATGAGAATTCTAAAAGTTTTTCAATTTTAGATGTAATAGGAATGAGGGATTTCATACTTCTAGCAGATAATATAGCTGATTCCGCTGAAGACGCCGGTGATATAATAGTGCAGTTGATCACGAAGGGATTTGTTTAATGAATTCGATACTACTCTTATCTATTTTTTCGGTAACTTTCATATTCGGATGGAACAACAGTAGCATATGTGTCGGAGGCTTAATTGGTTCAAGAATCTTAAATTATAGAAAGAGTATAATTTTAGTGTCTCTTGGTTTATTTTTGGGCCTTCTGCTAGAGGGCTATAAAATGGGTTCAGGATATTTTATTGCCCCCACAGGAAATGAAATAGGATTGTGCACAGTCTTTCTTGTAACATCTGCGCTCTTATTTACAGCAACAGTCTACAGGATTCCAACAAGCTTAACACACCTGCTTATATTTTCTTTGCTGGCCTCGGATATATATTATGGCTTAAAGATTAACATACTAAGTGTCGGGCTTCTACTTCTCTGGTGGCTGGCTTCGCCCATTCTATCATTCTTTTTAAGCAAGATCCTGGTAGCATGTACAAGAAACTTTTTTCAAGGACTTAACTTGCTCAAGAGTGAGGCATTTAATAAGATTGGCGGAATGTTTACAGGCTTTTATTTAGCGTATTCTTTAGGGGCAAACAATATAGGTTTCATCCTAAGCTTTATAGACAAGGAAGTGAGTGCCATAATATTAAACATTTTAATTAAACTGTTAATCGTATTAACAACAGTGATAGGCATATATGTTTTCAGCGGCAAAATTGTGAAAAGTTTTGGAGAAGACCTAATAGTGTTGTCTCCCAAGAAAACGATAATAAGTTTTATATCCGCATCCTTTACACTCTGGATTTCTACACAAATAGGTTTCCCAAGCCCGCTCTCCACGTACGTGTTAGGTGCAATGATGGGCGCAGGAACCGCCTCCAAAAAGTATCTGGTGAACCTTAGATACTTAAAAAAGATATTGGAATGGTGGATCATCATAGCTGTACTTAGCTTTATCTCCACAATAGCACTTCTATACGTGGCTAATAGCATCTGATAGAGGCCACGCCGTATCTTTATAGGGGAAACGGTATTAGAAAAGTTTATAAAACAAAAGATTAAAAGGTTGAAATATGAAAATTTCAGATGTTGAAATATATTTAGTTCCTAATCCTTGGAAGGGCTGGGTTTTTGTTAAAGTATCAACTAGTAATGGGGAAGAAGGCATTGGTGAGGCCACACACTATTTTGGCCAGAGGGCTGTTAAAAGCATGTATAGAGATGTAAGAGAGTTTGTTCTTGGAAAGGATCCTCTGGATGTTGAAAAGATATGGTGGCAGATGTTCAGGGAAACCGGTAACGATTCGAAGG
>Ga0080004_1127944_pt1 | contig 13180 bp, 15 predicted proteins | sample WasSprMetagenome_FD_69207 | JGI IMG/M metagenome (GOLD analysis project Ga0080004, IMG submission 69207) | Sulfidic aquatic microbial communities from Washburn Spring, Yellowstone National Park, USA - WS (SPADES assembly) (version 2) | ecosystem: Environmental > Aquatic > Thermal springs > Hot... | reverse complement strand
ATGACCTTTACGCTAAATTCAATCAGGTTTGGGTGATTTGCGATAGTTTCCCCTCCTATCATAGCGATGATGGAGGGAAGAGCTGGGTGGAAAATCCTTGGGGCAATCTCTTGTTTTCCGCTGTCTCAATAGCGATTCCGGGCGATGTGCCAACGAAGGAAGGGTTCGTGGTGTATGTTCTGGGAACCGTTAGGGAAGGGAATAAGGAGAGATGGAAGCTGATAAAGAGCAAGGATGGAGGAAGGAGCTGGAAAGAGATTGTCCTTCCCTCCGATTTGCCCGGTCCATATTGGTCGCGCTGTCCGATGAGTTTTCCCACAAGCGAGATGGGCTGGATTGGTTTTCCCGAGGGGAAGATAATATTCACGAAGGATGGAGGAGAAAGCTGGGAATATCGCAATTTGCCGACAAACCAGCTCGTCACCTCCCTCTGGTTTGACCAGTTAGGGAGGGGATTCGCCTCCGTGGAAAACAAGGACATTTATCATCTCAAAGATACACTTTATGAGACGAAGGATGGAGGAAAGAGCTGGCAAGTTGTCTTGGGAGGCGATAAGACGATAAGCGCTATTTGCGCTCTTGGACCGGGCTATGTCTGGGCTGTGGGCGATGTCCCTGGCTTCGTCCCAAACGATATCGTGGCTATATTGAGAAGGTAGAAAGATAATTCATTGCTGGTATGGGTAAAGGTTTTGGGAAGGAAGAAGGGATAAAAGAGTAGAAATAGAGATTGGGAAGAAAATTTAATTGTTTTCTAAGTGAGGAGAAAAGGAGTTATCGTGTATGTCAAAAAAGAATTTTATAATTTGGAGCTATGAGGATGGTCCCATAAGAGTGGAGAATACCAGCACATTATTAAAAACCTATACCCATAGAAGCAAGCCCGCCGAAGGCGGGCTTGGCAATCTCACCTTCTGTCATTGCTGGCATGGGTATAGGTTTTGGAAAAGGAGAAGGGATAAGGAGTAGAGATAGTGATTGTGAATAAAATTTAAGTCTCTTCTAATTTAGGTGGGTGGAAAGGAGATATCAAGATGTCAAAAATAACGAGACCAAATTAAGGAAAAGAACTCTATAATTTGGAACTATAAGGATGGTCTCGTAAGAGTGGAGGAAACCGATCCGTTATGAAAAACCTATACCCATAGATGCGAGCCTCCCGTAAGGGAGGCTCGCAATCTCTGTTAAAGATTTTCCCCTGAGCATAGTCTAAAATAAAATTGCGAGCCTGAACGCCAAAGCGTTCAGGCTCGCAATGACAAAATTGTCGCACACTACTCATAATCAGCGAACAACTTACCTCCCACTCCCTTCTATACACCTTGCTTTTCCCCTCAAAATAGATTAAATTTATAGAGAGATAAAATGAAACTCGTGATTATAACAGGTGTTTCCGGAGCGGGGAAGACCCAGTGCATGCATTTCCTGGAGGATTTGGGATATTTCTGCGCCGATAATATCCCGCCCTCCCTCCTTCCCTCTCTCCTGAGGATGTGCCATTCCTCCGGAGGATTTGAGAGAGTAGCTGCTGTGGTTGATGCGAGGGGAGGTGAGTTCCTCAGCGAGCTCCTTCAAACATTGGAAAAAGAAAGAAAGGAAGGAGTGGAGGTAAAGCTCGTGTTCTTGGATGCAAGGGACGATGTCCTCATCAATCGCTTTAAGGAGACCCGGAGAAAGCATCCCCTCCTCCAGCAAGGGAGGACCATATCTGAAGCGATAAAGGAGGAGAGACGAAGGCTAAGTGAGATAAAAGAGTCTGCGGATTTGATAATTGATACCTCCGCCCTTCGCCCCGCTCAGTTAAAGGAAAGATTGAGGCAATACTTCGCAGGGGAAACGCAACCTCTCACTATCTCCATCATCTCCTTCGGCTACCAAAGTGGAATCCCGTTGGAGGTTGACCTCCTCTTTGATGTTCGTTTCCTCCCCAATCCCTACTACGAGGAAGAGCTCAAAGAGCTAAACGGCTTAGATGAGAGAGTCAAGAGATTCGTTTTGGATAGTGAAATCACAAAGCAGTTTATGAGATGCTTGATGGATTTCCTTCACTTCACCCTTCCTCTTTATGAGAAGGAAGGGAAAGCCTATCTTTCAATTGGAATAGGTTGCACGGGTGGAAGGCATAGGTCCGTTGTGATAGGTGAGGAGTTGGGGAGGATTTTAAAGGATAAAGGTTATAGTGTGGTCGTCTTCCATAGGGATTTGGAGGTTGGGGAGGAGTAATGAGAAGGATAACGAGAAGAATCTATCGCTTGATAGGTGGGCGGAGGACATTGGCAAGGATTCAGAGGCGCCTCAGATGGCTCTATCCCGGTATGGGAGTTAAGAGATGGATTCTCCTCTCCCTCCTGGGTGCTGTTCTTTTCTGCGGTGGGATCATCCTTCTTTTTGAATTGAGACTCATTGATGCCCTCGGCTGGACGATAAAACAATTCTATCTCTTCACCGGCAAGTTATTGCCCACGCGTTGGGCGGGAGTTGGTCTCTTATTTATAGGAACCGCTATACTGGTAATTGCCATCCAGAGGGCGATAAAGGGGATATTGGTGAATGTTAAAACGCCAACTGGCAAAGCACTTTCCGATGTCATCTACAATAGAAAGCTCCTCTCCTCGGGTCCCAAAATCGTAACGATAGGCGGTGGGACGGGATTGTCCACTATATTAAGGGGGTTAAAGGAATTTACCTCCAATATAACTGCGATTGTGACCGTGACGGATGAGGGTGGTTCCTCAGGAAGGTTGAGGAGGGATTACGATATCCCTCCACCGGGAGATATAAGGAACTGCCTTGTGGCTCTCGCTGAGTGCGAGCCCTATATGCAAAATCTTTTCCAATATAGATTTGAAAAGGGAGAGGGATTGAAGGGACATTCCTTGGGGAATCTCCTCATCACCGCTATGACGAGGATAACGGGTGATTTCGAGAAGGGGATAGAACAGATAAGCGATATCTTGGCTGTCAGAGGAAGGGTTCTTCCCTCCACGAAGGAGAGGATAACGCTAAAAGCGGAGATGGAGGATGGGGAAATCGTGGCGGGTGAGACGAATATAGTGAGCTATGGGAAAAGGATAAAGCGTCTCTTCATAGATCCTCCTGCTTCCCTCTTGCCCGAGGCTGAGGAAGCTATAAGGTCGGCTGATTTGATAGTCATCGGACCGGGGAGCTTATACACGAGCCTGTTATCCAATCTGTTGATTGAAGGGATGGTCGAGGCTTTGGAAAGCAGTAAGGCAAAGAAAGTTTACATTTGCAATTTGATGACCGAGAAGGGAGAGACGGATGGCTTCAAAGCTTCCGACCATATAAAGGCGATAAGGGAGATGATAGGCAAGATTCCCTTCCAATATGTCATCGTCAATACGACGCGTCCTCGTCCTGAGATATTGGAGAGGTATAAAGAGGAGGAGGCGGATTTCGTTGAGCCAGATATAGATGAATTGAGGAGGATGAGGGTGAGGGTAATAGCCCAGCCGCTTTTGCGTCAGTCATTGCCTCTTCGCCACGATAACAGGAAGCTCGCTCGCCTTTTGATTTCCCTTTGTTGAGTTCGTAAAAAGGGCGACGCCCTCCGAAGGAGGGCGTCGCCCAGTATCATTTCTCTAAACAGACAATTCTACCCCCTTCGGTGTTTGTTATGTCTGTCTCTGCCATCTGCCTCCTATTCTGCCACCTCCAGCTCTACCACCAGCCAAGCCGTGAGCCAAAATAACCACCTGCGCCTTCGGTGGAAGCGTTCTCAGGTCCTTCTCCGTTCTCTTCAATGTAGCCAGATACTTATTCTGTTCTTTATAGTAGGTCTCAAGAGCCCTTTTCACTTCATCGTCTGAGACCTGCTGACCGTTCCTGATGTCCCTCGCGAGCCTGCGTAGTTTTGCCTGAGCGGTGGCAAACTTAACGAAAGCCTCAGCCCGCTCCTTCGCAATCTTCAGCGCCAAATCCTTCTGCTCAGCTGTGAGGTTCAAGCTGTCAAGGACCTTTTCAAGATTCGTTAACCACTGCTTAATGCCCTGTCCGGGTTGGCGGAAAACCTTTCCCTGTTTATCAGCAGCGAATAGAGGAACCGACAATAAGAGAGTGGTTAATAGAACGCCAAGCAACAAATAACCGAACTTCTTCACATAATAAATCACCTCCATATAAATTGACGAAAAGAAAGGGGGGAATAGTTCAAATTAAAGATTTATTTATTTCAAAAAAGGGCGACGCCCTCCTTTGGAGGGCGTCGCCCAAAATCTTCTGCTAAATTTCTATCCTCCTTACTGACCCGCTGGTCCCTTCCCCATTGGACCTTGTCCCATTCGGCCTCTCCCCATCGGACCCTTACCCATAGGTCCCTGCATTTGACCGAATCCTCCCCCCACCCTGCCACCTACAGCTCTACCGCCAGCAAAGCCAGGAGCCAAAATAACCACCTGCGCCTTGGGTGGAAGCGTCCGCAGTTCCTTCTCGGTGCTCGTTATGGTTCTGAAATAGTTTGCTTGTTCCTTGTAGTAGGTCTCAAGAGCCCTCTTCGCTTCATCGTCTGAGACCTGCTGACCGTTCCTGATATCCCTTGCGAGCCTGCCTAGCTGCGCCTGGGCAGTTGCGAACTTAACGAAGGCATCCGCTCGCTCCTTCGCAATCTTCAGCGCCAAATCCTTCTGCTGGGGAGTGAGGTTCAGGCTATCCAGAACCTTCTCAAGATTCGCCAGCGCCTGCTGGATGCCTTGCCCAGGCTGAGCGGGCACCCTTGCTCCCCTCTGTGCTTGCTGGGAAAGGAGGGGAACCGCCACCAAGAGAGTGGCGAGGAAAACACCTAATAGCAGATAACCGTACTTCTTCATAATAAATCACCTCCATATTTATAGACGAAAAAAGGGGTGAAAAGTTCGCATTTAACCTTTTTGAATATTGGGATTCTTTCGCTATTTTCAATTACCCAAAAACTCGCTAAAATATTTGGAAAAGTATAGACTATAATCGGTGATTTTAAATGGAAAAAGAAGAGGAGCTCTTGACGGTTTGGATAACGGATTATCCCAAAGCCATTATATTGAAGGGCAAATTGGAAAGCGAGGGCATCCCGGTGATATTGAGATATGAATCGGTTGGCTTTACGCTCTATGGCATAACGGTTGACGGTTTAGGAGAAGTGGAAATCAGGGTTCCCGCAAGTTTCGCTGAAAAGGCGAGGGAGATTTTGGAGGAGACAGGGCTCAGGTGAGGGACTGAAGCAGAAGATGGGCGAAGACCCCAGCGGAAAATCCCGCATCTATATTAACCACCGCAACGCCTGGCGCACAGGAGTTAAGCATTGATAGAAGGGGAGCGATTCCCCCAAAAGATGCGCCATAGCCTATGCTCGTCGGCACAGCGATTATCGGCTTGCCGAGAAGACTGGCGAGGAGGGAAGGCAAAGCCCCCTCCATTCCCGCCACCGCTATTATCAAGCTCGCTTCTTTTAAATGTTCAATATTGTCAAGCAAACGATGAACTCCCGCTATTCCCACATCGTAGATTTCCTTCGCCCTTTCCCCAAGGAAGCGAAGAGTTACCGCCGCTTCCTCCGCAACAGGTATGTCCGATGTGCCTCCCGTAACAACAGCCACATACCTTTCCCCCTTGGGCTGGGGAAGCTCTCCCACAACTATCAACCTTCCCCTCGGATAGTATTCAGCCTGAGGCAAACTCTCCTTCACCGCTTCCCAAACCTCCTGCGATGCCCTGGTCGCTAATGCTCTTCCGTTTTTCTCATATAGCCTTTTTGTGATAGCTTTTATTTCCTCTATACTTTTCCCCGGACAAAAGACGACCTCTGGAATTCTAATCCTCTTTAAACGACCGTAATCCACCTTAGCGAACCCCAAGTCCTCCCATCCCCTATCCAGAATTAAATTCATCGCCTCCTCAAGGCTTATCTCCTCCCTCTTGAAAGCCTCTAAAATCCTCAAAAGCTCTTCCTTATCTCTCACTTAACCTAACCTCCATCATTTCAACTCTATCGTTGTAGATGAGGAGAATAGTGTAGGGGTCAAGGATGATGTAATTTTTTATCTTCCCCTCACACTTCCTCTCCCATACGAAGCGTCCCTTTTGGTTAAATAAAAGAAGTTTGTCCCTGCCTTCATCCATACAAAGGAGCTCGCCTTTTGGAGATAAAAGCAAGGGGATAGGCTTCAGCAGGAGTCCACCCCTACGCCACTTCACATCTCCGCTTTGGTCTAAAACGAGGAGCTTTCTTTCCTTCATTGTTCCCTTTATTTCCTCTTCAACTCCAAGGCAGAGGAAGGGAGAAGTGGAGAGGAAAGAGCAGGTATTCCCCTTGAATTCCTTGCTCCACAAAACATAGCCGGAAGGGATATGGCGGGATAGATACAGCTGGTCGGACTGGGATATGAGCGATAGAAACCCTCCATCGCTTAAGGGGGATATTTTCTCTATGTTGGGAAAGGGAAAAAACAAAGGCTGTTTTCCCTCCTCAAAGATACAGAGTTTGTCGGGCAGGGCGAGGGCGATTCTTCCATCCTGAAGGATGGTTAAATGATTTATTCTTTTATGGAAATTATATCTACGCCAACCCCTCAATCTGCTGGGCGATTTCCTTAAATTCAGAATGTAAAGGTAGCTATCATTGGCTGCCAGGGCTATTTTCTTTCCCCTTGAAGCGATGTGATTGACTTTTTCTATATTGAATTGCCAGAACTGATATCCGCTTAAATTGAGGAGAGCAAGCCTGAAGCCATTTCCTTGCTTGGTTATCACGAGCGCCTGACCATCGGGAAGGAGGAAAGCGCGGATTAATCCCTTAAAGGAGCGTTTCCAAAGCACTCTTCCTCCCCTATCCATCTTATATACATTGCCTTTTCCCCAGAGAAGGAGTTCCCTTCCATTTGAATTGCCCCCTTCCGCTTGGATGTCAAGCTTCCAGAGGGTGCTGATGGGCTCGGAAAGGGCGAGGAGGGAGAGGAGAAAAAGAGGGATGAGCCTTAATCGCATCTATATGCCGAGGAAGAAGCGATATAGGCGGGTGTCTCCTGTTAGCTCTGGGTGGAAGGCGCAGGCGAGAAGGTTCCCCTCCTTAGCCAAAACTATTTTATCATCAATTTGCGCTAAAACCTCAACAGAGGGAGCGACGCTTGTTATGATTGGGGCTCTGATGAATATCGCTCTTAGAGGCGGTCCCTCCAGTCCTTTAATCTCCAAATCGCTCTCAAAGGAATCCCTCTGCCTGCCAAAGGCATTTCTTCTAACAGTTATATTCATCAGACCCAAGAGCGGCTGCTGGTGGTCCTCCACCTTTTTAGCCAAGAGAATCATACCCGCGCAGGTGCCGAGTATGGGCATTCCGTTCTTTGCCCTCTCCACTATTTTCTCCCTCAAGCCCCAGCGGGTTAGGAGGATGCCCATCGTAGTGGATTCCCCTCCGGGAATGACCAGGGCGTTTATTTTATTCAACCCTTCCTCGTCTTTGACCAGAAAGGCTTCCACTGGGAGGCTCCTCAAAGCCTCAAGATGCTCCTGAAAATCGCCTTGTAAAGCGAGGACTCCTACCTTCATTACCAACCTCTTGTCGCCAATAGGTCTTTATCCTCAAGCTTCCTTATATCAATGCCGGGCATCGGCTCCCCGAGCCCCTCGGATATCTGGGCGAGGATTTGAGGATTATCGTAATAAGTGACCGCGTCAACTATCGCCTTCGCTCTCGCGTAAGGGTCTTCGGACTTGAAGATTCCCGAGCCCACGAAGACCGCTTCCGCTCCCAACTGCATCATAAGGGCTGCGTCTGCGGGAGTTGCTATTCCGCCGGCGGCGAAGTTGGGAACGGGGAGGCGACCGTGTTCCGCCACCCATCTGACCAACTCGTAGGGAGCGCCCAACCTCTTAGCCTCTGCCATCAACTCCTCCTGAGGAAGAGCGGTTAACCTCCTTATCTCGTCCATTATCAGACGCATATGGCGAACAGCCTCAACGACATTTCCCGTTCCCGCCTCTCCTTTAGTTCTAATCATCGCCGCCCCCTCGGCGATTCTACGCAGAGCTTCCCCCAAATCCCTCGCTCCACAAACGAAGGGGACTGTGAATTTATGTTTATCTATGTGATGGGATTCATCCGCGGGAGTGAGGACCTCCGATTCATCTATGAAGTCAACGCCCAAAGCCTCAAGGATTTGCGCCTCCACGAAGTGTCCGATTCTGCATTTAGCCATAACGGGAATGGTTACCGCTTCCATAATCTCCTTAATCTTGGCAGGGTCAGCCATTCTCGCCACGCCGCCCTGTGCCCTGATGTCGGCGGGAACCCTTTCCAGAGCCATAACGGCAACCGCTCCCGCCTCCTCGGCTATCTTAGCCTGTTCGGCGTTCGTCACATCCATTATGACCCCGCCTTTAAGCATTTGGGCGAGACCAACTTTAACGCGCCAAGTTCCAGTCAAAATCTGCATATCATTCGCCTCCAAATTTTTAATTTTACCTTTTAATCCCCAAAAAGTCAATATTCTGTATAATTCCATAACATTTGGGACTCCTTCTAATTCCTATTCACTACATTATAACTGCGAGGAGTTAAGCGACGAAGAAATCTCTTTTGAAATTGCCACCGCTTACCTTTGGGAAGCCTCGCAATGACAGCTTACCTGAGTTCTCAAAGAGAGATTACTACGCCCATCTTCGGCGGGCGTGGCAATGGCAGACAGGGGTTTCAAAAAAGAAATTGTGTAGCTTCCCCAAAGGTAATCATAGCAATAACAACAACGAAAACCAACCTTCTTTTATAGCAAGTTCCATATCTTTTTTTGGAAACTATTCATATCAAGACTATGCTTTGTAAGGGAGAAGATAAAATCTTAACGCTAATTGGGAAATATTGTCAAAGTTTATTATCTATGGGCACCACGAGCCTATATAGGTCGCATTCTTGAACATTTTCTCTCCCCAATAGATACAAAGTGCAGGAGGAAGGCAGGAAATCCGCAGAGGAAACCAGTAACTCTTTCTTCAATGGCGCCTCAAAAAATCTGTCTTCCTCCACATTCCACATCAAAATACCAGCGCTTGAAGAGCCATATTTCAGTAAAGCAATATACTTGTATTTCGCTGACCAGCTTAGAAATGACAGTTCCTCCTCAGGGAAAGATATTCTCCTAAACAGCTTTCCGCTTGGGAACTCTCTAACCTCAACAAACACCTTTTGCCCACTTGGTTCCAAGGGGAATTTCTCGTTCATACCAATAGTAAGGAAATAATCTGAACCAGGGAGTGGGCGGGAATAATAAAGAAAATCATCTTTGAATTCCAAATCGCTCACCAACTGTTCCTCTTTGGAAATCAAATCCACTGCCCATACTCTCGCCTTCCTCTTTTGCCCTTGTTCGAAGACGAAAACCTTGTTCCTCTCCATTAGAACGAAATCTCCTTTTCTGATATTGAATTTATGGGGCACGATATCAACTTGTGTAGATGATGGAAGCTTAATAAGGGAAAGAGAGAATCTCTCTTCCTTATCGTCCTTCATCTTGTCCAACTCTCTCTTCAAGAGAAGTTCCCCATTTGATACGGCAAAGGGATTTATCACATTGAGAACTGTATAGCCGTTTAATTTGATGTATTTTCCATTTTGCAAATTGTAAACATATGTCAACCACTTCTTGGTTTTGCTGGAATTATCACCCTCATAATCCACCCTCCTCACGCTAAAAACTACTTCAGAATTATCAGGTGCCCAAAGAATATGCGATGCTTGAAGGATTCCCGGGTGGAAGGAAGGAGTTAGTAGGGTCTCGGGGGAACATTCATCTATGTCAAGGGAGGTTCGCAATTCGCCGCTTTTAATATCTAAAATACAGAAGCGAGTTCCCCAGCGGAATGGCACTAAGAGAAGCGCTATCTTTTCTCCATCGCCTGAGATGGAGAGCTGTTCAAAATAGGGTGATGGTCTATTGAATGGATGGAGGGCGCTCCCAGGTTTAACTCTGAACATCGGAATGGGCAATTTTCTAAACAATTTCAAATCAACTGAAGAGTTAGATTGGTGAACGGATACTCCGATGCCCATAGCTAAAGCGCCAGCCACGAGAATAACAAATAGCCCCTTTCTCTTTAACCTGAATATTTTGAACCAAGGCTGTTTCGTTTTTAAATTCACCTCCTTAATTGCCGATAATATTAGCTATATAAAAGTTTAGCTCTTTATTATTTTCCCTTGCCATTATGAACACGCGGGGAGGAGATTGCGTGAAGGAAAGCGCTTGTAATGTCAATTTATTCCCTAAAGAAATTTTACCATATTTATTTTCCTCAATTGACCATAAAATCACATCATTTGTCTTTAAATCAAATCTCGCTAAAGCCATAACCTTAAGTGGGGGAAACCAACCTGCAAAAGCTGTATAGGAGTGTTTAAAGGTAAGTGTTCGGAGTAACTTCCCACTGGGGAATTCTCTTAATTCAAGGAAAGTTTGGGGAAATTGAAGGTTAGAAGAGGGTTCAAAGCCAATCACTAAGAATTTGTCCGTCCCTTCCAATGGGCGTGAAGAGTAAATCAGTCTTGGAGAAAGTTTCAAATTGATAACCAAGCTTTCTTTTCTATTCCCCATATCAACCTCCCAAACCTCTACTTTTCCCTCCTCACATTGTTTGAAGATGTAGATTTTTTGTCCACTTTTCCAAACAATATCATCTTTATCAATCTGGAAATGGGAGGGTTTTATCTCTTTTACCAATTTCATCTTCTGGGTATAGTCAAGGAAAGCAAGGGAGGTAGGGGAATTTAATTCTTTCTCGGTTCCGTGGAACTTTTTCAAAATAAGCATATGCTCCGTGGGTTGCCAGGGATTCAAGATATTGTATCCGCTCAAATTCGGTAGCTCGGTCGCTTTTTCATTTGTTAAATCGTAAATGTATGTTTTATGGGTAATTGTGTAAGATTTTTCCTCCTCTTCTTTCCATATACTGAACAAGACTTTTGAGTCATCCGGTGCCCAAGAGATTACATTTGGCTTTATAACGCCTCCGGGCGTGGAGAAGCTTTCTTCAATTGTCAAAGCTTGGAAATCTAAGAAATCTAAAGAGAGAAGGATTTCCTTTTTGTTCAAGTCAAAAAGGCAAAATCTCTGCCCCCACCTAAAAGCTATGGCTAAAATTGAGGCTTTGTTTGCTTTATTGGAGATAGCGAAATGCTCCCAGAATGGGAAAAAGCTTGTGTGAGGGCGCCGATGGCTTCCAGGTTTTTCCCGCAGAGCGGGTATGGGTAATTTCACATATAGTTGATAGGGTAAATTGGGCATAGAAAGGGGGGTTTTGTAATGAAATAAAAAGACAGCAAATGAGCCAAGAAATGGTAAAAGAAACAAGGATAGTAAGAATTTTTTAATGGTAGACCTCATAATCCTTATTCCATTCCCGCTTAATCCAAGAAGAGGTGGATTTGGGCTTGCTTATTTCTTCCGTCCCGAACCCCTTCCTAAGGATTAGAAAGAGGTCTGACATTTTTAAAGCAGATTTTCCACCCATCGTTTTCATAGCAATTGTTGTTCCTCTCCTTTAAGTGGAAGGAGATAAAGATGCTCCCTATTTATGTAAACTAACTCCTTTCCATTGGGGTTCCAGCAGAGTCGACCAACACTCCCAACAGTGAAATTTTTAAGCACTTCGACTTTATTTTTGGAGATGTCCAATATTTGGGCTTTGTGCGTATAGTCTTTATGCTCCTCGCTCCTATAAACAATGGCTATTAGCTCGCCTTTAGGCGCTGGCTCTAAATTAATCGGTGTGGATTGAATGGGGAATATCTTTTTCTTTCCAGTCGCGATATCATACTTTACCAACTTCCATAGCCTTTTAACTCCGATGTTCTCGGGTGGTGGTAAACTTATGAAGGGCGGTTTATTTGAAAATTGAGGGGGACGCAGCTTATTAGGCTTATTAGTAGGTAGCCCCTCGGATTTGAAATATACCGCTTCGTTGCCGTTTAAAAATTTAGGTGTTATTACTGGAGCCTCTCTAATTGTGCTATCAATTATTCTCTCTTGTCCTTTCTTTAAATCAACCAAGCCATATTTAATCACTCCAGAATCTTCGCCCCTTACTTTAACCATATTTATATTGATAAATAGAAGAGCTAAAAGGAACCTGCCATTAGGGGACCCTTCAAAATCTAAAACGCTCCAATCTTTGAAGAATTTCTTTAAAATTCTTTTGTTTTTCGAGTTGGTATAAATCAAACCTCCAAAAAAATCTCCCGGCATATAGCAGAAAGAGTCATCAGTTGGGGATTGCTTTAGCTTTACCGCATTTTTTACTATGAGTGTGGAATTTCCGCTCTTGAGGTCAAATAAATACCAATTTCCCCATGGTGTTTGTTCGTCTTGGGTTATTAGATAAAGCAAACCTTCGCCGTTATTCGTCCATTCATAACGAGCTGCTTTACCTAATTCCACACATTTTCTTAATCGCCTATTCTCAAGGTCAAATAGATAAAGCTGCCATTTCCCATTGCTATATGTGCTATATGCCGCAAAGGCGAGCATATGCCCTTTCGGTGAATACTTAACATCCCCTATGCGAGACCAGGCTGGTGATGTTCCGTGGGCTTCATTTGAGCTAATAATTCTTAAATCCGCCTTTCGCACCATCGGATAAACTAAGGAAATAGAACAGAACACAATAGTGGCTAAGCCGATAATCGCCTTATTAATCTTGTTTCCCATTTTTCTCACCTCCTAAACAATCCGCTTCCCTTCGTTGGTGCTGAAATCTTGCCTTTTATCCAAGAAAAATTTGTATGGGATGAAGCGAGAGGCTCGCAAGATAAGAAGACCACCGAAGGGATAGAAAGTTTTTATAAATGACCTTAAATCTTTCCCTATCACCCCATCCAATAGCCCCCAAACAGCATATATGGCAATGACTAACCATACAACTTCTGACAAAATATCCATCTTCCTTTTAGAAGTCGCAGCCCCTGAATCATCTACCTTGAAGACAAAGGGAGACAGAATTCCCAACAAAATAAACAATAAAAACCAAACGCCTGAGAAAATTAAAAATCTTTCTGGAGTGGATTGATAAACCAAAAGGGGTACCTGAAAGAGACTCATAAGAATAAGTATAAAAGCTGACAGAACGAGTATTATTGCTGAAAATATCTCCATCTCTCCCATCCCTCCTCAATATCACCTCTACCATTTAAATGACTTAT
>Ga0080004_1129780_pt1 | contig 13183 bp, 11 predicted proteins | sample WasSprMetagenome_FD_69207 | JGI IMG/M metagenome (GOLD analysis project Ga0080004, IMG submission 69207) | Sulfidic aquatic microbial communities from Washburn Spring, Yellowstone National Park, USA - WS (SPADES assembly) (version 2) | ecosystem: Environmental > Aquatic > Thermal springs > Hot... | reverse complement strand
CTTTTTCGAAATCATTTCTTAAAGTATTAGGCACGCAAGTGTAAATCTTTATACCTCTTTTTGCAAACTCCTTTGTCAGAGATTCATAGTATCTTCCTATTCCAGTGCCTTTGTAAAATAAGCCGTCTATGTAAAGCTTCATTTATTATATCTCTTTATCCTTATAATCTTATCATAGCCTAAAAGAAGTGCTAAGAACATAAAAATAAAACTTTCTCCCCATGCCGCCTGTAGCGCGTATGATATTAGTACAGAAATATAGGCTATTTTAAGCTTAGAAATTCCGATACCTTTGTATAAGAAAATTAGAAAAGAAATAAAAACTAGGAAACCGATAATCCCTAAATCCGACATAACATTAAAGATACTTATAGCATTGCTGTAAAGCCCAAAAACACCAGGATATTCCATGGATATAATAGTTCCATAAGTTCTTGGACCAAGTCCAAAAAGAAGTTGAATAATATTATGGCTCATATATTCAATGGATTTTATTATGTGAAATAATCTTTCACTAAAAGAATAATATTGAAGAGCCATAGATTCTAGACCACTAAAATTCAACATAGACGCAAATTCCTTTGATCCGGCTCTGTATACAAAATAAACCGCACCAAAGATAGCTATGGGAGAGAAAATATACCTATAAACTTTACTACCACTGAAAATAAGATAAATAGTTAGTCCAATTATAGCAGATTTAGATTGTAAATAAATGATGGAAACTATGAATAATAATTTTAATACTCTTACACCAACTCTTTTTGATTTTAAAACTATGTCTGTAAATACATAGCACATTAAAATAAAAGTTGAAAGTAATTGAGTTTCAGGAAAAGTACCGCCCCATTTAGGAAAAAATCCTAAAGCTGTCCATGATTGATTGTAAATTTGGCTTGAAACAACTTCCCTTAGAAATTCTGGTATAGGAGTGTATCCAAAGGCTCCCAAAAGTCCGTATGCTACAAAAGATAATTCAAACAACCCTAAAATGATAATAAACTTTATCAGAAAGCTTGCATATTCTTGCCTTAGATACAAGATAGGAAGAAAAACTAATAAAAAATTTAAAGTTTGTCTTACGCTCTCACTCAATGGATAATAAACATCTACTGGTGTACTTGAAATTGCAATAAGTGTTGCTAAAAAATATAAACCACATATTAGAAAAACGTAACTTAAATAAATATTTGCTTCAATTTTTTTAAACTTGGTGAAATCAAAAGCTTTACACACTGTCAATAGTGGAAGAATAAGAAACATAAATATAAATTGAGGATTAAACCATACCCCCTCGTAACCTATAAGTGCTTTAACTCCCTTTGGAGATAGAATCAATAAGAAAGTCTCGATGGCTAATAAAACTTTTATAATCCGAGAGCAATTTAACATTTTACTTATATTTTAGTAAACCAGCCCAACGTCCTAACAAAACATTCTTATAATATAGAAACATATCAAAGTTCAGCTTTAGCAACCCTAAAAGCATGCCTCCAACAGGTCTTATAAAAAATAATTGTAAAAACTGCGGTATAAGACATATATTACCACCTTTTATCAAATGTTTTTTGAATAGTGCTCCGAGTCCTTTTCCATAATAAAAGGCTCTATATCTATCGTTAGGATCTTTGAAATTGCTTCCTTTTTGAGGATGATAAACTTTGATTTTCTCTGGATAATAATAAGCTTTAAAACCTAGTTTCAAAAGTCTATAAAGATAATCAGATTCTTCCGCAGAACCAAAAGATGAACCAACCCCCAAATTTTCATCAAATAACAGCTCTATGCTTCCCCTGTGTCTTATGAAAATCGTAAAAGATATTGCGTTTCTAAGAAAATTATTACAATTTATTTCGCAATTGTTCTTCTCAAATCTTCCATTGCTTATTTTCAATGTTTTCTTATCAATGGATATGCCTGTTAGTATGTTATATTTATTTCCTAAAACTTCAAAGGATTTAATAACATTTTCCAGAAGTGTCTTGGGATATTCACAATCATCGTCTGGAAAGGCAAGAATTATTTCTTGGGTTTGATTATCTTTAAGGGTAGAATTTAGATATTTAATCCCTACATTTCTGGCTAATGACAATCCTTTCTCTTTGATTTTTATATGATGAATAATGAAATAAGAAGAGTATTCTTCTATCAAATCCTCAATCAAATTTGTTTCGTTTTGATCCACTATTATTAGTTCAAAATTTTTATAAGTTTGGTTCTTTAAAGATTCTAAAAAGTCTATTAGTTCATCTCTTCTTCCCAAAGTTGCTAAGATTAAATAAAACTTGCTCATGTCTTTAGATTTAACAAGCATCTGTTCCATTCTTCAACGATCTTCTCGATTCTGAAATCCCCAGCCCTTTGTTTGGCTCTTTCTGAGTAATGCTTTCTAAAATCCTCATCTTCAAGTAGTCTATCTATTGTCTTAACCCACATAATTTCCCTCTCTTCAAGCGGCTCCTCAGCACTCTTATATTTTACATCAAAAACAGGCATCAAGACTCCATACTCCGCAAACTCTGGCTCTTGGGTTTGATAGTTAAAATCCGTGTTAGGTGCTAAAATTTCCCTTGGACCGCTTTTGCAGTCCGAAGATATCACAGGCACTCCACACGCTATAGCTTCCATCAAGGCGGTTGGAAGACCTTCCAATAAAGAAGGAAAAACAAAAAGCTTAGCCCTTGCCATAAATTTGAAAGGATTTTTCTGAAAGCCTAAGAAGTAAACATCAAAGCTCTCTGAAAGCTCATCCTTGTCCCAAACATAAGTTTTTAGTCCAAGTTTTTCAGAAAGTCCTACTAAGTAGTCCTTTAGCTCTCCCTCTCCTAAAATCACAAGTTTTAAATCTCTGTGCTTTTCCTTTATGGCTTTAAAGACTCTTAACAAATACCAGTGACCCTTTGGTTTTGTTAGTCTTCCTGCGGTGATTAAAACGGGATGTTTAAAAATTTCTTCATAGCTCCCTAATGGCTCCCTCGCTAACTGCCTTATTTCATCTATCGGATGCGGATTGTAAATAACTTTTATCTTTTTTCCCTCTATACCAATATTAATTAAGCTTTTCTTCACTCCATAGCTAACTGCTATAATTAAATCTGCCTTCGGATAAAGAAGTCTTACTAAAAGCTTGTTTAGTTTTCTTAAGCCAGCATGACCTGTTTGCTGGTCCGTACGCACAGATATTATAGCTCTATGCTTCTTAAAAAGCTTAGAAATTATGTTTACAAAATTAGCTCTCTCTAAAAATGACACTACAAGCAAGGGCTCTTCCAGTGACTTTGAAAGCTGATACGCATATATTGGAATGCTTAAAGTTTTTATTATTGAGCTTGTTTGGGTTGAATGATTGCTAAGAAAAAAGATCGGTTTATCTGTCTTGTATTTAATATCGCGCTCAAGTAAAATAAAGGCAGATGTTGGTAAATGCTCGGATAACCTTATTGCTACCCTTTCCGCTCCTCCTCCTGCAAGGGAATTTATGAGAAAATATAGCTTTACATCCATTTCTCCCTCTAATATCTTAAACGCAAACAACTAACATCTAATGTATTTATACAAAACCTTTATTAGCAGATACTTACTAACTCCATTTTTATACTTAAACTCCCACCAGGAGTTGAGAAGTCCATTCTACCAAACAGGTTCTACAAGAGGTTTTCTTGGAATGCTAAGTATGAAACCGTCTATGGATGGTTAGCCTCCTTTATTGTCATTTATACCATCATGAAGCTAAAAAGCTGACATCTTCTGAGTTCTTTTCTACAAATATCTAATGATTGTACCAACCTAATTTCTCCAAAATTTTCCTGTTTATCTCTTCCCTTTCTTTATCAAAGAACCAGCCGTATTTATTGAAGTATTTAATAGCGCTCCTGATATGGTGATAAAGAAGTTTCAAGCTTTTGTAAGAGCCTTTGCCATACTCATGATAAACGTAGACATATGGATAATAAACTGTTTTAGCAACTCTGTATATTCTACGAGATAAATCGGTATCTTCAAGATACATAAAAAACCTCTCATCAAAAAGCCCTACTTTTTTGAGGACTTCGGTCCTTATGAACATAAAACATCCAGATAAATAAGGAACTTCCATGATTTTATCGTACCCAGTTAATCTGAGCTCATATATTTCGTTTCTTTTTTCTACAATTTTTCTGAAAGGACCAAAATTTAAAAACCTTCTTCCAAACAAATCTAAAGGTGTAGGTAAAAGTTTGCATAAATACTGAATATTTCCATCAGGATACAAAACCTTTGGCATAACTAACCCAACATCTTTATTAGCTTCCATGAAATTGTAAAGCTCCTCTAAAACTCCTTTCTCAAAATATACATCTGGATTTAGTACAAGATGATAAGATATATTTTCTTCAATTGATCTTTTAAGGGCTATATTGTGGGCTTTACCAAAACCAAGATTAGCATTGTTGAAGATGTATTCTATCCTGCTATCAAGACCTGCTAAACAGCTTAATGTGTCTGTAGGAGAATTGTCAATAAGATAGATCCTATTGATTAGAGCCGAATTAACGCACGAGTAAATTGCTTTTTTAACCAAATCTTGATCATTTTTAAACAATACAATTGATACATTAATGCTCTTCATCAAGCTTTCCCAATTTACCGATAAGTCCATGATAGAAGCCTTTAAGTGTACATTTTAGGTTTGAAAGGAAATTATTGGAAAGAAGAGAGAAAAGAAAGATATTTCTGAATGTTTTTAAAAATAAAAGTGCCCTTCTATAACTGTCCAGAACATTTGAATGTAAAGCTAGATATATACCATTCCGAATAGTATAATAATTCCTTATACAAGATTTTAAAGTAATATTTTTTGTAAAAAATTTTTTAGACTTTTCTCCGTGGAAATGTTTTATAACTACATCAGCATTACCAATTATTTTATAACCTTTTTTAACAGCTCGCCAACACCATTCCATATCTACCCAATCTATAAATAACTCCTCTTTCATCAATCCGATTTCTGGTATAAATTTAGCGTTAATAATGGTACCAGAGGCAATTAATTGTAGGACTTCATGTTTACCAGTTTTAGGATAGATTTTTTTAAATCCAAACAACCCCTTCTTAACAAAAAATTGAACTTTGCCTGTATGAGCATCTATAAATAGTGGTCCGGCAGCTGCAACTCTGTCATCTTTAAAACACTCAAGCATTTTTTCAACGTAATCTAAAGGATATATAGTATCCTGATCAGAAAGTAATACGAAATCTACCCCTTCTTCTAATGCTTTCTTTATCCCTATATTCTGAGCATAAGCTACACCGTAGTTATCGTTTAGATAAGCAATTTCAATATTTTGCATCTTTCTAAAATTTTCTAATAATTGACATTTACCCGGAGTATTATCTACGATAATCAACCTGTCTACTTGATTTACCAAACTATTAACGCATTTTTCTAAAATTTCAACGTTAGGTTTATATGTTACTACAACTGCATATGTCTTGCTCATAATCTATTTACTCCTGTTTTCCAAGACTTCGAATCTTGTTGGTTTCATTTATAAATATTTCTACTACTTTACTACATAGTTTTGATTATTTTTTAAAAGAAAGTATCACGCTTAAAGTATAAATTATGATAAAAACGATTAATTCCGAAATATATTCAAATAATCCATAACTAAAATCTGTTGGTAAACTAAGAGCAGGAGATAGAATTAATACAAATATTATTAATGATTCTAAATTTAATTTCAATAATTTAATAAACTTATTTCTTAAAAATCCAACTAAAGCTCCTATGAAAAAAGAAAATATTATAGAACCCCAATATCCGAAAGAAACATAACCTAATATATTATGTCTTGCATTTGGACCAACATATAAATCTGTATGATATACAATTTCCATGAGCTGCATACCTAAACTTTTAACGGGATCTAAATCCAACATATTAACCAATTTATACGGCAAAACCAGTGTTAAGAAATTTCCTTCTATCGTTTCTATAAAGTTATTTACATAGGCCATCATATAAACATCACCATTCATTATAACACGCCAAGCTATTGTAAAAAAGGGATTTTCGTGTTTTACAAACCATAAAACAACTAAAGTTGTAAAAACCGCCAGTATAAAAAATTTTACCGATATTCTATTAAATTTTTTCATGATTTGAGGATAACCCATTTTGATAGATAAAAAATAAGTCACATAAAATAAATTAAACACAATACCTAGAAAAGTGGCTTTAGAGCCGCTTAATATAGAAAAAACTATGAATAAAAAAATCATTACATAATCATATAGCCTATATCTAAGTTTTATGACTAATTTATAACCCAATAAAGATAATACAACTATTTCTGTCGTTATAGAAATTGATAATATAAAACCATAACCATCAGTGGTTGCTTCCAATCTTGATGTCATAAACAATGGAATACCTTTAAATATATATATCACCAAGTGACTTAGTGTATATAAAACAGCTGATATAAAATACAATAATTTTATCCTTTTAGTAATTCTAAGACTCCAAAAATTGTTAACGGCGTGTATCTTTTTTAAATTAATTGGCTTAAAACAAAAAAAGCCAAGTATAAAAGATGCTTCGGTTAATAAAAACTGATATAGATAATACTGAGGGATATCTCCCGATAAAAATAGAATAAATACAACGCTATTTCCAGCAGAAGAAAGGAGAATATAAAAAAACAATGGATCAAATATTGAATAAATATTTTTCCTGAAAATTAAAAGATAAATAATTATCGTAACAAAAACAATGCATAAATTAAACCAAAAATTATCAATAAATAGGAGATAAAAAACTTCGTAACTCATCTGATGTTAAATATAGATCTTAATTTTATTTTTAAATATTGGTAACTACAATACGAGAACGATAAAATCCCCCAAAAAATACCAAAGTTTCTAAAAGATATTGAGCTCATTTCTAAAACTTTTAATTGCTTGCTAACTCCACCTGGCATGGCGTATGCAATAAAATAATCAGAATAAATAAACCTAACTTTTAATTTATAAAGTCTCAAATTAAAATCATAATCAGCATAAATTGGATATTTAATATTAAAAGGAGGCACTCTATGAATCTTCTTTGGTACCAATAACCCTTGATGATGTAGTGTATTACCTAATTTTAATCTCCATCCATACTTTGACTTAAATACTGAGTTAGCTAATTCAACCTTTCCATATATAACATAATCACTATAGACTGCTAGTTCTTTTGTTAAGGGAAAAGATTTAACCATATCACCTGCGCCTAAAAATAATATTCTTGAATCATCATTCGCTAAACTCCACCCCTTATTCATAGCATCGTATATTCCTTTATCTGGCTCGCTTACCCAATAATCTATATAATCTTCATACTTTTTTATTATATCAATAGTTCCATCTGTTGAGCCACCATCTATTATTATGTATTCTACGTTTGGGTAAGTTTGGTTTATTACGCTTTTTATTGTATCTTCTAAATACTTTGCTCCATTATATACTACAGTGATTACTGTTATTAATGGTAAAAATGTAGTAGGTGAGAGGTTGGAAGTGTATTGGTTTATTTTTTCTTGAAGCTTATCTGGTGCTGGGATTGCTGGATTTCCGTCAAGGTCGCAGATATACCAAATTCCATCATTTTCAGATGCATTATTTTTATTCTCTCCAAAATCTCTTTTTACTTTCTTATAGCTAAATTTAAATAGCCCTCTTGTTCTAAGCCCGCCTTCTGCAATTCTATTTGAGTTTGGGGGTAAAAATAACATCGTTTTAAATTTATCTTCTGGGTTAGGTATAAATTTAGAATCTTTTATTTTTAGCTCTGGAATGTTTATTTTATATTTAAACTCTTCTTTAATTTTGCCAGAGGAGTCTAAATAATTGTCTGGTATGAGTTTATATTTTAAAAAATTTTTATCCATTTTAACCCTCCATAATCTTACAACAAGAAAATCAGTTATAATCTGTTCTCCAATACTTCTTCATAAAGCTCTATATATCTTTTCGCAATTATCCTACTATCAAACTCTCTTAAAACTTTTCCTCTCGCATTCTTACATAATTCATTATAATTCGGAGTATTTAGAACCCATTCAATACCATTTCTTAAAATCGTCTGTATCAAATGGTTTTGCTAGATAACCATTCTTTAAATGCTCTACCATATCACTAATACCGACAGCGTTAAAAGCCAAGGCGGGGAGTCCCACAATGCTAAACTCTCCATTATTGTATTAGCTAATTTCTCTTGTAAACTTGGAAACATCATTACATCCACAACATTATATATAACATTATTATATTATATTGTTTTCATATTCATAGTCATAGCAGTTTCCACCAATATTGTTCATTTTTCAATAATCAAAACTTTTTGATTTAATGCATTGGCTATTTTTCAGCTATCACACCTTCATAAATTCCTGCTCCTATTATAATGTAGTTAAACAAGTTTACAGCCCTAATATTTTTACATCTTTACTTTGCAAAAATAAAAACATTGATGTTGTAACAAATATTTCTGAAAGCACAACAGAAATAGATAAGCCTACATCCTGAAACATTGGAACTAAGACAAAAGCTAATGATATATTTATAACACTTGCAAAAATAAGAATATTTGAAAATGCTTTTTTGTAATTTAACGTTAGCATAGTTTGAATACCAAATACATTAGCTAACCCAATAATAAATGGCAAGAATGCCAAAATTTTTAAAATAATTATAGATTTTATGTATTGGTCGCCTAAAATAGTTTTTACAATTAAATCAGCAAATATGAATATAATTAAAGATAAAACAAAACTAAACCCACCTATTAAAAGTGTAATTTTTCTAATAAACTTTAAACCAACTTCTTTTGATTCATTTATTAGCTTACTTACATAAGGGTATATTGTTTGTGAGATAGGACCCAAAAGCCCCTGTGCTGCTCTTATAATTTTCTCTGCCGCAGAGTAATATCCAACTATGGTATTATTTGTAAATAATCCCAAAATAAAAACATTACCTGTTGTGTATAAACTTATAGCTACTGTAGATATAAAAATGTACCAACTTTCTTTTAAATAATGTTTTATGTTTGCAAAACTTGGCATTTTAAATCCTAGCTTAAAATTCCTAAATACAACCCAAATAGCTAAGAGTCCAGCTATTATTGCTCCTGAGGAGTTTAAAAGCGGCACATATAGATAATCTGATGCACGTCTTACAAACACAAATATAGCAACAGTAAATATAACTTTTGCAAGAATGTTTAAAAATGTTATATACTTCATTTTCTCCATACCTTGGAAAAACCATACTGGAAACAGAACATGTCCCACAACCATTCCGAATGTTAAGTAATAAACTATCCAATCTTGTCTAAACTTTTCAAAAGAAAATATTATAACAGACATTAAAATTAAAGATATTATCATTAAAGCAAGTTTAATTATCATAACAGAGCTGAATATTTCAGAAACCTTTTCTTTATTTTCTCTATTTATAGATATATCTCTTGTAGCTGAAAGATTAAAACCATAATCAGTTAGTATCATAAAATACCCAATAAAAGCTTGCGAAAAAGCAATAAGTCCATATTTTTCAGGTCCCAGTACTCTAACAAGATAAGGTAGTGTAATCAAAGGTAATATATAATTAGCAATCTGAAGTACTGATAAAGATAAAAAATTTTCAATCAGCCTTCTTCTTGTATCGGATTTAAAAAGCTTTTCTTTGTAATTTTTTATATTCATGGATTTTATCTTATATACTTTTCACATTTAACTTTTGTACCTCTTACTTCCTTGTTTTTCACTTTCTAATTTTCTTGTATATTCCTCATAAGTCTTTAAAATTCCCTCTTCCAGGCTTGTTTTTGCCTTCCAGCCAAGCTGATTTATTTTACTAACATCTAAAAGCTTTCTTGGAGTTCCATCTGGCTTGGTCAAGTCATGCGTTATCTCACCTTTAAATCCTACAATATCCTTAATCAAGATAGCAAGGTCCTTAATCGTAATATCCTTTCCGGTTCCAACGTTTACAAAGTAGTCACTACACAACTTAGCCATATCTGGAGCATCTATATTTTCCATCAAGTACACACAAGCATCAGCAAGGTCATCAACATATAAAAACTCACGATAAACTTCACCAGACCCCCAAATGGTTAGTGAAACCTTAGAGGCAAGAGATACTATACCAAGTTTGGATAAAACTTTTAGTATACTATCATTATCATTAAAATCAATCTCCTTGTCTAAACCAAAGCCTATTGGATATTTTCTAAAATCTTTTTTTATTCCTTCAATTTCTCCTTGTTCTAATAACTTAGCTAAATGAAATTTCCTTATTAATGCCGGCAGCACATGAGATGTTTCAAGGTTAAAATTATCATTTGGACCGTACAAATTTGTAGGCATTACAGATATGAAGTTAGTCCCATACTGCTGATTGTAATATCTAACAAGTTTTATAGCAGAAATTTTGGCAATTGCATAAGCTTCATTGGTTGGTTCTAAACTTCCTGTTAGCAAATACTCTTCTTTCATAGGTTGTGGAGCATATTTTGGATAAATACATGAAGAGCCTAAATTTAAAAGCTTTTTTACTCTGTATTTATATGCTGAATGGATAACATTTAAAGCTATCGCTAAATTATCATAAATAAATTCAGCTGGGTAGGTGTTGTTTGCTAATATTCCACCAACTTTTGCGGCAGCAAGAAATACATAGTCTGGTTTTTCTTTTTCAAAAAATCTCTCAACCTCTTCCTGTCTTCTTAAATCAACCTCTGATTTATCCTTAGTTATTATATTTGTATAGCCTTTTTCTCTTAATTTTCTAACGATAGCAGAGCCAACTAATCCCTTATGTCCAGCTACAAATATTTTTGCTTCTTTTTCCATATAAAATGTCCTCAATTTTTAAATATAATTACTATCTTTCACGTAATTTTTCATAGAAAGAGTATTCATGATTAGTCCAACCATAACCAAGCTCTTTGGAAATTTTTATCCCTTCTCCTTTTGGCCTTATTCCATTTTGGAGAAGGTCATAGTCTACCATTATTTTGACTAAATGCTCAAATTTTACTACCGGCTCCCAGCCTAGTTTTAGCTTAGCTTTTGTTATATCTGCCTGCAAAAATTCAACTTCTGTTGGTCTAAAGTACCTTGGGTCTATTTCAACCACAATATCTCCCGGTTTAACATGGTCAGTAAGATTTGATTCAATAGATTTAACAATACCTTTTTCTTCTATACCTTCCCCTCTCCATTCAAGCTCTATCCCTGCATAACTAAATGCAAAATTTACAAATTCTTTAACTGTATGACTTTCTCCCGTTCCAACTACATAATCATCTGGATCGTCTTGTTGAAGCATTAACCACATCATTTTTACGTATTCAGGAGCATAACCCCAGTCTCTTTTTGCATAAAGGTTCCCAAGATAAAGAATTTTTTGCTTACCGGCTATAATGTTAGCCAAAGCTCTTGTTATCTTTCTGGTAACGAATGTTTCTCCTCTTCTTGGGCTTTCATGGTTAAACAAAATACCATTACAAGCAAAAAGATTATAAGCTTCTCTATAATTCACTGTCATCCAGTATGCATAAACTTTTGCAGCAGCATAAGGACTTCTTGGATAAAAAATTGTGTTTTCGTTTTGAGGAGGAGGGGCAGCTCCAAACATCTCTGAGGAAGAAGCTTGATAAAATTTTGCCTTTACTCCACTTCTTCGAATGGCTTCAAGAAGTCTTGTTGTTCCAAGTGCTGTAATATCTCCTGTGTACTCAGGCATATCAAATGACACTTTAACGTGAGATTGAGCTCCAAGATGGTAAATTTCATCTGGTTTTATTTTCCAAATTATTTCAGTAAGGACTCCAGGGTCAGAAAGGTCGCCATAATGTAAAAACAATCTTGCACTTGGGTCATGAGGGTCAACATAGATATGGTCTATTCTTTGTGTGTTAAAGGTTGAACTTCTTCTAATAATACCATGAATTTCATAACCTTTTGACAATAAAAATTCAGCTAAATAAGACCCATCTTGTCCGGTTATGCCAGTAATAAGAGCAATTTTTTTCATACTAAATATATCCTCCATAATATTGTTATATAAAATCATTTAGTACTTTTCTATAGAGATATATTTTATCAACGTCAAAGTCAAAGCTTGCAACGTCTATTTTCTTAACATTTTAAAGATTAGCACTTATCCTTCTACTTCTAATAGCTTCTCTAACAAGTGCAACAAATATGCCTAAGAATATTCCTGTTATAAATCCTATTAATGTATAAAGTAATGGTTTTGGTCTAACTGGTTTTGAAGATGCTTGAATATCAGTTGCTAAAGTCACAAACTTTGGATCTTGCAACCATTTTTGAATTTGCTCTTTTTCTGTTAATAAATCAACCATCTTAGAAGGATCATAGATTATGTTGTTCCTTGAATTAACATCTGAGATAACTTGATTTATATAATTTAGTCTGATTGTATATTTTTGCTTTAGATCTTCTGCTTTTTGCGGAAATAATCTTTCATTGATTATCTCTATAACTTTTTCAAGATTTTCTTTGGCTAATTCTGGAGATGCACCCTCTGCTTCTATTTTAGCCAAATTTTGAGAGTTTCTTACAGGAGAAACTTTAACTTTTTTTAGCATATCTTTTAAAGTATCATCTTTATAAGTTTTAATACCTTCCTGAATTTCTGAGATATCAATAATTTTTGAACCTTGAATCATTGGGACTTCAACCATAGCTTCTGCTTTATAAGCCTTTGGCATAAATATTGAAACTAAAACAGCCAATGCAGTAGTTAATGCAGTAATTCCAAGTATTATCCATCTTTGTTCATAGAGCTTTTGAAACAGTTCAAATAAATCAATCTCGTCATTGCATGCATTGTTTTGCTCCATTTAAAACCTCTCAAAGTATTTTTCAAACTAATTATTTTATCATAAGCATGTTGTCATATCAAAAATTGTATTAAGCCACACCGGTTTGGGAAAATTCCAATTTGTTAAAATTCATAATATCACAGAGGTATTTTAAAAGTGATTCTTTGTTTAAACTATGGTAAGGTCTTTCTGTGTTATACCATAGCATATTTTGCAACATCTTTTTATCAAATTCATGAATGTCTTCTAATTCATAATCTTCATAGTACATGATAAATTCATCCTGTAAAGTCCTGT
>Ga0080004_1224277_pt1 | contig 13184 bp, 10 predicted proteins | sample WasSprMetagenome_FD_69207 | JGI IMG/M metagenome (GOLD analysis project Ga0080004, IMG submission 69207) | Sulfidic aquatic microbial communities from Washburn Spring, Yellowstone National Park, USA - WS (SPADES assembly) (version 2) | ecosystem: Environmental > Aquatic > Thermal springs > Hot... | reverse complement strand
TAAAAAAATATACAGATAATAAACCTTCAATTATTTAATTTTTCAAAATTTTATTATATAAAGATTTTATTAATTATTTTTAAAAATTGAAATTTAAAAATATTTTTAAAATATCTCCATATAAGATACTACTAATATATCCAAATAATAGAAAAACAATTAATGGAATACTTGGAGTAACCCATATATTTTTATTTTCAATAAATTTTATTTCATTTTCTAATAAAGAAAATACAAATTTCTTTTTTCCATTAATATTTTTCTCAATTGAAGTTGCAAATCTTTTTTTAATATTCTTTGTTTTATATCCAATTAATAATGCAAATATTTTTTTTCTTTATTTAAAATTCTATATAAATTATAAATAAAATAAAGGAATTATTAAAGAAATTATGCAACTATTTGTTAAAACAATTATTGAATTAAATTGATGAATTATATTCTTATTTAAATTTATTGTTTATGAATTATATTTCTATTGCTTCTTTACTTGGCTTAAATCTTTTTATTTTTGGATTTATATTATCAGTTGCTTTTAAAAGATTTTCTAATTTTTCATTATTTATTAAATTTTTAAATTCTTTTAATTCTTCAAAATTTCTTAATATTATTCCTCTTTTCTTTATTTGATTTCCATATTCATCTGTTGGATTTAACTCTACTACTATTCTTGATGGAGTATCTTTAATTTTACTTTTTTGGAATATTCAAAATGAATATTTCTTTGTTGTTCTTATCCTTTCCCAATCTTTTCCATTTTCAAGAAAATCTTTTAATTTTTCTTCTAATGACATATTAAAATAAAATATTAAAAAGATAAGAATTTAAAATTTAAAACTTTTTTCTAATTTCTTTATCAATATGCTTAATACTATTGTATCATTCACTTGAAAGATCATAGTACATATGATGGTTTTCATCGTTTACTACCATCAATTCTTTTTCTTCATTAAAATAATTCGATAAAAAACTTACTTGATTACTTTTTTAAAAGAAACAAACATTTTTTCATTAAAGTCATTTTCTAAAGAAACATTAATTTTTTTAAAAACTTCTGGTAAAGGAATTAAAGTATATTTCTCCATATAGGAATAACTTGGTTTTAAAACTTCTTTTTCAACTAATTCAATAAAAGCTTTTCTTAAACGCTTTTTATTAAAATTAGTTTTTTCCATAAGAGATTCGAGTGTTATTAGTTTTTGGTTAATAATTTGAGCATAAACTTTTGCTGCTAAAGTTGTTAGACCTAATCGCTCTTTAAACCATTTTTGTAAATTTTTCATTAGAATTTTTGAAGAATTAGCTAAAATTTGAATATTATTTTTTGCCCCTAAAAGTTTATAGGCATTTAATATGAAGGAATATTCTTCTTTTATATGTTCTATGGATACTGGATAACCTAAACCATCTGTAAGATTACTAAGTGTCAAATGCCTAGGTGCAATAGAAGAAATAATTTGTGGCAAATCAAAATACCTTAGCACATCGAATAAAAATACTGAAGCAGGAAATATTTGTCTTTCTCTAATGAGAGACCTGAATGAATATAAAGTTTGGTTTGCAAAAACACTTTCTAATCTTTTATCTAAACTTGCCGCTAATAAAGCTAATAATCCTGACATATAGCCATTACCAATTATTTTAATATGAGTTGCAGAAAATCTTTTATAAAGATAGTCAATAGCTCTTATAATATCCCAAACTCTTTGTCCTAAAAGACTTCTTCCTATCATTAATGAATCTGTAGCAATTTCAAATTCTTCAGCATATTTTGTATCTCCAGTTCCACGCACATCTATAGCAAAAATAGGTATTTTCTGTTTAATAAAAAAATTAGATAATGTATTTTTTAAGCATTGTTCTTTTCCTTTATCATCCAAATATATTATGAAAGACTTTAAATCAGCTTTATTAGGTAATATTAAGAAAGAAGATACTTGAATACCAGGCTCGCTTGAAAATAGAACACGCTCTATGATAAAATCTTTAAATTTACCCATGGATGTAATTTTTTCATTTAAGTCACTTCTTTCTGGAAAGTTACCCAAGATCTCTATTAACTTGGCTCTTACAAAATTCTGATACTCAATTAATTCATTTTTGTCTTTAGGAAGTTTGTAAATATTTTTTTTATCTAATTCTTCTACAAGTTGAGTTATTAATGATCCTTGAAGAATAGGTTTAGGTAAGCATCTTATTTGTGATGAAAGAGGGTCTTCCGTTATGAAAGTAGGTTCTGAGATAGGAGAACCATCTCCTTTATTCATAAGCCATTTCATGAACCAACCATATGCTGCTTCACGCATCTCTTTATAATATCCATGAACGGAATCTATTTCTACTAATGTGATCTTATTTTTTTCTCCATATAAATCGTATATCATTGATGCTTTATCGTAAACATCTTTAGCAGCTTGTGGAGTGAATTGCGGGTCTCTTAAAGCAGTGATAATCATGCATGGACGAGGAGCTAACAATCCAACAATTTCATAAGTATCAGCATAAGATATTATAGTTGGAACCTGGTTACAAAGATCTATTCCTCCATTCCAATTTGCCCCTCTCATAGATTTTAAAAATGGTAAAAAGGAAGTTATATAACAAACTGGAATACTCACTTTTATGCGTTCATCTATAGCTGAAGTATAAAGAGTATATAATCCACCTCCAGAAGCACCGGTCATACCTATTCTATTTGGATCTACTATATCTAAAGAGGAAAGTAAATCTAATGCCCGAATATGTTCCCACACACTAAAACCAGCTTGTGATAAACCTACTAGAAGCATTTCTAAGTGACCATGATCATGCCATCTAGGCCCTCTTTCTCCTTGGCCTATAGGGTCTATCACAAAAACTATAAAACCAAGTTTAGCTAAACCTATGCAACAAGCTTGTATATCAGGTTCAAATTTTCCATTCTCAAGCCAATGCCCACAAGCATAAAGGATAGCTGGTGCAGGAAAAGAGGCTTTCTCTGGTACATATAAATGGCCAGTTATTTTAATTTTAGGCCAAGCTTCAAAAACTATTTTTTCAATACGATAATCATCTTTTTTTAAAACACCTGTTTTTTCGATTTTTAAGTCTTCTCTTTCTGGAAAAGGTAGTAAACCAAAAGATTTTAGAAGTTTCTCTTTTATATTATCTTTCATTTTTTTCCATTCTTCTATATTTTTTGGTAAAGACTTTTTAACCAATTTTTCAGTGTAATTTTCAATAAAATCCAACATCATAAGTCTAAATGTCGGAAAATCTATAGAAAGCATCATTTCGTGTTGAATTTGAAGCCAATCGCTCAATTTTTCCTTTAACATTAAACTATTATATAAATTTAAGAATATTTAAGTTTTTCTTTTTTTTTTTTTTATTGGCGTGTCCAATTATTCATAAATCCATTTTATAATAATCTTTAAGCAATAAACTATAATCCTTAATATTACTCTTGTTTTAATCATAGACAAATATCCTTTACAAATTCTACTTCTGAATTTGTTATTTTATATAGAAATGAATAACTCATGCGATTCTTTTCTCCAATCATTAAATTTTGTAGAATCCATAATAGAATAATCATATAATTTAATGTAGATTTTGTAATTCTTATAGGATTATTTTTTTAAAAAATTTCTTTTTAATATTAATGCTTTTCTATTAAATTTTAAATCAAGATCTATAAATGTTAAAACATAGTCTAAAATTGCTATTAAAAAATCCATCTTTTAAGTATGAAGAAATGTATAAAAATAGATTAAAAATATAATATAAAGCAATTGACAGCAGTTGGGCACACTCCTTTCGTATTTATGAGCTAAAATTATTGGAGAAAAGTACTGATTTGTACTTTTTTATCTAAAATTTTATACGAATAATTTATATGAATGAGGGATTCTTAAAAAAGTTTATATATAACATAAAATAGTGGATAATTGCAATGCTTGTAAAAGATATGGGTAATATTGATGAACTAGAAGTTATTTATAAAACATCGATGTTTTGCATTAAGAAGATTAAGATGAAAAAATTAGAAAAAATAGCTGATTTAGGAGAAGGAATGAGAGAAAGTGTTATAATAACACTTGATGGCAAGATAAAAATAACCGCCGATTATTTAAACTATTCAATTGAATTGGATAAAAAAGACGTTTGTTATTTACCAGTACATAATTCATTTGAAATTATAAAGCTTTCTCAAGAAGCATTTATTATTATAGCCGAGGCTTTTACAAATAAATATTTTTCACCTTATGTAAAAAGATTTAAAGAAATGCCCTGTTTTAAGTCAGGTCTCCCTCCTTATCAACGTTTAGTATATGTAGCTATCGGAGAACAAGACAAAGCCGATCATTTCCTTGTTGGCTATACTGAAGGATTAAGAGGAAATTGGACAAGTTGGCCACCTCATAAACATGATGATAAGCCTGAGGTATTTATATATTATGGGATGAGTGATGGCTATGGATTACAAATGCTTGTTACAGATAGAAAAGAAGAAATATACAAAGTTGAGGATGGAGACGCATTAATAATAGAAAAAGGATATCATCATAATGTTGCTATTCCATCATGCGGTATAAACTATTTATGGATAATTTATGCGGAATCTCATAATAGAAATTTAAACGTGAAAGTACACCCTAAATTCAAGGAGGTCCCTATTGGAGAAACACATATGCGATTAAGTTAATAAAAAGTTCTTATACTTATTTTTATATTAATAATAAGGTGGAAACTATTTGTCTAAAGATATTTTAAATGAAATTACTAACGGTATAGTACATCTTGAATATGAAAATGTTAAAAAGCTGGTCAATTCAGCTCTTGAAAAAGGTATAAAGCCTCTGGATGTGCTAGAAGCTTTAAGAAGAGGCTTAGAAAAAGTTGGAGAAAAATTTGAAAAACAAGAGTATTTTCTTTCTGAACTAATTATGGCTGGGGAAATAATGAAAGATTTATTAAATATTTTGAAACCATATTTGCTTTCAGAAAACCCCAAGGCAAAAGGAAAAATTGTATTGGGTACAATTTTAGGTGATCTACACGATATAGGTAAAGATATAATTAAAACCTTGTTAATATCTTCAGGATTCGAAGTTTATGATTTAGGTATTGATGTACCACCTGAACAATTCGTTGAAAAAGCTAAAGAAGTAGATGCTGATATAATAGGAATCTCTGCTTTACTCTCAACAACAGTACCTACTACAGCTGAAGTTATTAAATATCTTGAAAAAGCAAAGCTAAGAAAGAAAGTTAAAGTAATTATTGGAGGAGCAGCGGTTAGGAAAGAACATATTAAAAAGTATGGTGTTGATGCAGCAGTAAATGATGCTATGGAAGGATTGAATATAATAAAAGCATGGATGGAAACAAAATGAAACCACGAGAACGTGTCATAAAAGCTATATTACATGAAGAACCAGATCGTGTGCCCCTAGATGGGCAATTCAGAACAGAGCAATTGTTTAATCTAAAAAGACATTTGGGTGTAAATGAAGATGAAGAAGTACTAATAAAACTTGGAATAGATTTAAGAACGGTCTTTATGGAACCATCAAATGAATTTAAAAAAAAGGCAATTCCATTAAAACAATATCCTGAGCGATGGGTTATAAAAAGGCCTGACGGTCTACTTGAAGATGAATGGGGCATAAGGTATAGTGAAGGCGCAACAGGTATTTATATACATTGGGTTTACCATCCACTCCAAGAAAAGGATCTTTCAGAGTACGAATTTCCTGATATTGATGCGGAAGGGCGTTTTGAGAATGCTGAGAAAAATGTTAAAAAATGGATGAATATATATGCAACTACAGCTAGCGTAGAAATGACACTATTTGAGCAAGCTTGGTATTTATCTGGCTATCGTAATTTTATTAAACAGCTTTATGAGAATCCTAGTTTTGTGAATAAACTATTAGATAAAATACGATTATTTCGCGAGAGACAAATTAAGAGGTTCGTAGAAATGGGTGTAGATATAATTAAATTTGGTGATGATGTTGGTATGCAAACAAATATGATGCTTTCACCATATATTTGGCGAAAGTTTTTTAAACCTCGTATGCAACAGTTAATTAATATAGCTAAAAAGCGAGGCGTATTTATATATTATCATAGCGATGGATATATAGAACCCATAATACCTGATTTAATTGAAATAGGTGTAGATATTCTAGATCCTGTGCAACCCGAATGTATGGATCCTGCTAAGATAAAAAAAATGTATGGAGATAGAATAACATTACATGGCACAATTTCAATACAAGAAACTCTACCATTCGGATCTAGTGACGACGTAAAAAATGAAGTCTTAAATAGAATTAGAACATGTGCACCGGAGGGGGGGCTAATATTAGGACCTACACATAAAATACAGATAGATGTTCCTATTAAGAATATTATAACATTATATGAAGTAGCAAAAAAGAGTGGTAAATATCCAATAAGAATTTAAAAATCCTATTAAATAATAAATGCAATAGCATAATAGGAAAAAGTAGGGTTTTAAAATTGATACAAGAATGGATTAAAAAAATAAAAGGCGTTATCAATTTGCAAAGGATAGAAGAAGCAAAAGAAATTCAAACAGCTGCATGGAACTTTAAATCAATTGATTATCCTCCACTTATAGTAGATTTTCCTCTTCCAATTGAGTGGCCTACATTTAGTTATGAGGAAATTTTTAATGATAAAGATAAAATGCTTATATCTCAATTAAAGATAGTATACCCTCATTGTTTAATACAGGATGATTCGGTTCCTGGCGTTCGAGCTAACTATGGTTTAGTAGTAATTCCAGCAGCTTTTGGTTGCGAAATAGAAATACCAAAGGAAGGTATGCCTTGGATTAAAAAACATCTATTTGAGGAGGAAACACTAAATTTTAATAAAATAACATATCCAAAAATTAATGAGGGTTTAACAGGAAAAGTTTTAGAAACAAATAAATATTTCTCTAGAATACTTAATGATATAGGCATACGGGTATTTTTATCTGATACACAAGGCCCATTAAATATAGCTTATTCTCTTATGGGTAATAAATTATTTACTTCATTTTATAAATACCCTGAATTATTAAATAAGCTCCTTGATTTAATCTCAGATTTTTATATCGAATTTTCATTAGCACAGAAAAAGATCATTGGAGAACCAATTACACAAGGAGTACATGGATGGGATGGAGAGGAGGGGCCATTTGGCATATGGATGAGTGAAGGGGGAGTTCGTATAGCTGACGACGTGGCAGTTATGATTTCTCCGAAAATATACAGAGAATTTATTATTCCGTATATTAGAAAATGTTTAAAGCCTTTTAATGGTGGAATGTTACACATATGTGGGAATGCAAATCATCTCCTCCAAGAAATTGCTTCTATTCCAGAAGTTAAAGCTGTACATTTTGGTAACCCAGAAATGTTTAATTTAAAGAATTTAGTAGATCTTTTTCATAAAAAAGCTTGTATAATCTGGACTGATAAACCAAAGAAAAAGAAACCTGCTGTTTGGGTTAAAGAAATTGTAAATATTCTTGGTGGTTGCACAACAGGAATAATTTTCTCGACAAAGGTTTCTAGCTATGAAGAAGCAAAAAAACTTTTAAATATATGGAAGTTAGAATTTAAAAAATAACTATATTTCTATATTTCTATTTTCTATAAATAATCTTGTTTTATGAAAACAATATTTGTTAGAAAATAAAATTAAATAGAAAAAGAAGACCTTTTAATAGATAATTGAAAATAAGAAAATTGATTATAAAGCCAAGAATAACAATTTTAAGTTGATAAGGGGCACTTCTCAAATTGAGAAAACAATAAAGTATGTATATTAGAATGATCTGAATGATTTATAGATTTAATGAAAAAGGAATTAAATATATTTTTGTAAAATAAGAGGCGGGAAGAAAACTAATAATTGGTAATAAAACTATTAATGATACCGCAATTTTTAGTCGAAATATTACCTCCTTTTTAATTCTTTCTCTTCATTAGTAGAAGTTCGACAAGAATAAAATTCATCTTATTGTTCTAGAATAATATAAAGAAGCTAATTTTCTTATGGCTAAAAAATATTAAACCAAAGGTAGTTAATTTCATATATGTTACTAAGGATGGGCATTAGATACTAGGTTAAAGCATATGGACTTACAGAGTAGAAAGATTGAAATAAAGGATATAAACCATTAATAATACATAAAAGAAATATCTAAACGGTATGTTTACTAGATTTAACTTTAAACACATTGATAATTAAATCGGGTACCTCCCATACTTTTTTGCTATACTGAAATATGTCAAAGCATTTTTTATCGGTATTCCTTGATGTATTTCAGTACTTGAACTTATAAAATATCCTCCTCCTGGAGCAGCATTTGAAATACATTTTATTACTTCTTTTTTAATATCTTCTTCTGAAGCATATGGTAATAAATTTGAACTATCTACATTTCCTATTAGAATAAGTTTATCTCCATATTCTTCTTTTATTTTAATTAAATCCATTCCAGCTCCAGGCTCTAGTGGATTTAAACCTTCTATGCCTGCATCTATTAGGATATCTATTACTTTATTTATATTACCATCACTGTGAAAGAGACATTTTATCTTCTTTCTCTTTAATGGTTGTAATATAGTTTTCAATCTTGGAATAAATTCTTTTTCAAGAAATTTTGGAGGAAACATTAACCCATGAGAATCAGCTATATCATCACATATAATAAATGCTGGTCCAAGTTCAAGTTCAGCATAGACTTTTGTCATACTTAAAATAAATTTTGTAAAAACATCTAAAAGGTATTTCATAATAGAAGGCTCTCTATAAATCAATATTGAAAACATTTGTAAATCCGTAAAAAGATAAGCTTCTGTTAAAGGCCCCTCAAAAGCTCCAATATATATTGTATGTGGCCATAATGCATCTCTATATTTTTTAAATTCTTCAATAAACCATTCTGCCACTTCATTTTCATCAGGATAATTAGGAAGATTTTTCTCAAGTTCTTCAATATTCTTAAATGGTCTTGCTTTAATATATTTAGTAGTTCTTGTATTATCAAATTCTGTTATCCAACCTTTTTTATCTAATCCTAAAAGTTTACACCAAGCATCTATTGTTACATCTATCCAATGTTTATTTTCATCATCATAAGGTAAAGGTGCTACACGTCTAGTAGCATCGATCCCTAAAGCTTTATAAGTTTTAGCAGCTGCAATTAAAGGTTTTTCATTTCCACCAAACATTTTAATTATTTCTATATTATTAATTTTTTCCCATATAGGAACTCTATCAGGTTCTTCAAAATTTAATGCTCTAATAACCCTTTCATATACTTCCAATATAAACCCACGCTTCTCAGATTATATTTAAATTTACTACTGATTACCCTCTTATAGCTCCCATCGTAAGGCCTCTAACTAAATATTTCTGAATATAAAATGAAAATATAACCATTGGTATAATTGCAATTACACCTCCTGCTGCTGCAGGACCCCAGGTAGTTCCACGCTCTACCTGAGATGTAAAAACAGTAGTATATACCGGTAAAGTCTGCGCGGCTTGTGTTGTTGTTAATGCTGTTGCTAAAAGCAACTCGTTCCAGCATGTAATAAAACAAATTATAGAAGCTGCAACTAACCCAGGTAATGATAGAGGTAAAACAATCCTTAAGAAGGAACTTATTCTACTACATCCATCAATTAAAGCAGCTTCATCTAACTCTTTTGGGATGTCATTAAAAAAGCCAACTAATACTAATGTAGCAAATGGAATATTAGTGATTAAATATGCTAGAATCAATGCCCACCACGTATTAACTAACCTTATGTAGTAAAATATGATGAAAATCGGTACGACAATTACGGCGGGTGGAATCATTCTTAAGCTTAAGAGCCATGTAAATAAACTTTTTCCACCAAACTTAAGCCTTGCTATCGAATAAGCTAGTAATGCCCCTAATAGAACAGAAACTATTGTAGTTAAAGAAGAAACTATAGTGCTATTTAACAGAAATGGGATTATACTTTGATATCTATATATAGCACCTGCTTCTGCCCATACACCTCTTACGTATCCTAAAATTAATAGATAGTTATCTAGAATTAATTTGGATGGTACCCATACAGGTGGAGAAGTAAAAACTTCTGATGGTGTTTTAAAAGAAGTTATTATAAGCCAATATAAAGGAAGAAGGTAAAATATTAATGCAAGAGATAATACAGTATAACATATAACTTCTTTCGCTTTTTCCCATTTAACTATTTTCACGTTTACCACCCCATTCTTCTTTCCAATTTTGTTATTCTTAATAATATTAAACTAAGTATTGTGAGTATTAACAACATTACATATGAAAGAGAAGATGCATATCCCATATCTCCAAACCTAAAAGCCATCCTGTATATATATAATGATAAAACTTCTGTAGAAAATGCAGGCCCACCATAAGTAATTACATATACCGTATCAAAAATTTTAAAAGCTTCTATAATTCTTAGTGTCAATGCAATAGAAATAGCTGGTATAAGCATAGGCCATGTAATATGCTTAAAAACTTGGAATGGAGAAGCACCATCAACTTTTGCAGCATCGTATAATTCAACAGGAATTGCTTGAAGTCCTGCTAATAATATTATAAACATAAATGGAGAAGATCTCCATACTTCAGTAATTATAATGGCAATTTTAGCTAGCATAGGATTACCTATTAAATCTATTTCTCTAAATCCAATCATATTAAGAATATAGGTTAATGGTCCAAATTTATCGTAAAGTAGCCTCCATGTAAGTCCACTTATAATCGGAGGGATCATCATAGGTATGATAAATACTAATTGAAGTATCCTTTTACCCTTAATTTTCTCATTCAATACTAATGCTAATGATAATCCTAAAATAAACTCTAAAATGATACTACTAATAACCATTATAAAAGTATTTATAAGAGAGCCAAAAAAGTATTTATCAGAAGACATTCTTATAAAATTTCCTAAACCAATAATTTCAGGTTTACTCATCGAAGTAAGATCAAAGCGTGAAAAAGCTAGATATATTAAATAAAGAGTTGGGAATACTATTAATGGAATTAAAATTATAAGAGATGGAAGAGAGAAAATAATTCTTGCATATTTATCAATTAACACTGAAGTCTTTAATAATTTCTCTTTTTTCATATATTAGGTCCTTCTTTTTTTTAAAAAAAAGAATAAAGGAAGTTTAGGAAAGCCCTGCTTCTTTAATAATCCTTATCCATTCATCAGCACAAGCTATTAAAGCGTCTCTTGGTTTGGCTTGACCTACAAATGCTGGGCTTAAAGTAGCTCCCATGCTATACTCGAGCTTTGGTAAAACTGGTATTTTCGGCCTTGTCGTGACTTTACCTGTTTTAAAGGAAGCCCCTAAGACCCAATGATCTGGATGTTTTTCTTTCAAAACTGGATCTTCAAATGTAGACCAACGATATGGCGTCTCTGTAAGTGTCTCGTATAAATATTTACAATTTTCTTTGTTTGTCATAAATTCTATGAACATATAAGCTTCTTTTTTATGTTTAGAATCATTATTTATAGCAACATTCCAACCTCCTAAATGTGGTGCAGGCAACATACATACGGCAACTTTCCCTCTAATTGGAGAATCCCCTCCCGTAAGATATGGCCAGTATCCACCCCATCCGAAGAACATAGCAGTAGTACCTGCTCTAAATGGATCACAACTAGTAACCCAGTCCAAGTCGACAGCACTTGGTGCAAATTTTGTCATTTCAATATACTCATTTAAAGCTCTTTCACCTAAATCACTTATTCTTGGATCGAATGCTGGTTTATGATCACTTGTAAAGTAATCTCCCCAATCTGGGTCAACAGGACCAAATGTTTTTAATCCCTCAGGAGATCTACGATAGTATCCGAAATAACAGCAGTAAGTAGAGAGTAGAGGGTCACCAACTTTTGCTGGTATAGAAACACCATATTGTTCTCCTTCTCGCCATTTAACTTTATTTGTAAAGAATTCTGCATAATCTCTCAGCATTTTCCAATTTAATTCAAATAATTCTTTATCTGTCGGCATTTTAAGCTCATAGCCATAAAGCTCCTTAAATTTTGCTTTATATTCAGGATTTTCGAATAAATCTGTTCTATAGAATAAAGTCAAACATCCATCAACGAATGGTAAGCCAATATTCTTACCTTTCCAGAAGCAATATGTATTACGTAATATTTCTGGTACATCCTCCCAATCATAGAGTGGATTTACTATTTCAGGATATGCTTTCCTAATTTCATCTAAGTCTGCAAGATACATGCCAACTGTTCCAATCCAGTGGTAAGCTATAGAAGCAATGTCATAGGTAGCAGCATGCGTAGAATAATCTGTTAACAATTTATCTAAGAGAATATCAAAACCTATTGGGATAACTTCAATCTCTATTTCAGGATGTAATTTCATGAATCTTTTTGCAGCATCTTCGGCGCTATCTGACATGCCATGAGCACTCATGATTGCTGCTGTTATTTTTACTTTTGTTGGAGGGGCTACACCTGTGGCTGTAACTGTTTTTTCAACCGTCTCTGTTTTCGTTACAGTTGCTGCTCCAATGGTTGTAGTTACGGGCTTCTCAATCGTTTTTTCTACAACTTCTGATGGTTTTAAAACATATCCTAAAGCTCCACCAACTACTAAACCACCAATTGCAGCACCTGTGTATTTTAAATAATCACGTCTGCTAACTTTTTTTTCTTCTTTTTTTACTTCACCCATTTCCCATCATTATTATGTTGTAGCATAAAGATATATAAGTTTTTCGTTTTATTGGGCGGGCTCTGTCAAGTCAAGTTAAGTAATACCATATTTATAAGTTTTTAATTTTTTCATTTTATTTTTTTAAAAAGAAAAAGAACTCCTATAGAAATTGTTTTATATGGAATTCATACTTAGAGATTATCTTCTGAAATATTAAAACCATTAATAAATAGAAGTCATGAATCTATTAGAAATTGGTATTATAGATTTAATAATATTTCTAAAATAATAAATCCAAATATTAAATCAAAAATTGCATTAATAGATGAAACTTTTTTTCAAATGGGAGAAAAAGAAGCAATTCTTTGGATTGCATTTGAACCATATAAAAGAATATTCTCAGATTTTCAAATAAAAATTGGAAGAGGAAGTTTAAATAG
>Ga0080004_1112580_pt1 | contig 13188 bp, 11 predicted proteins | sample WasSprMetagenome_FD_69207 | JGI IMG/M metagenome (GOLD analysis project Ga0080004, IMG submission 69207) | Sulfidic aquatic microbial communities from Washburn Spring, Yellowstone National Park, USA - WS (SPADES assembly) (version 2) | ecosystem: Environmental > Aquatic > Thermal springs > Hot... | reverse complement strand
GAAAATAGTTCTCGCGCCAACTGAGCCGCTGCGGATCGAAGGTGCGGAAGAATACTTAGCCCAAATTCTTGAGGGTAAGGTTGTCACGCGTGGAGACTATGTTCCCCTTGGAATAATGGGTAGAACAATTGATCTGGTAATAGTGAATGTTCAGCCGCCTGCTCCAGCCGTGATAATAACTAGGGGTACTGAAATATCGATGGGTGAGAAGCCAGCGGCTATGGCTAGGGAGGTTCCGAAAGTTACCTATGAAGATATAGGTGGGCTTAAGGAGGAGATTAGGAAGATTAGGGAGATGGTTGAACTCCCACTTAAATATCCTGAGCTCTTTGAGAGGTTAGGGGTTGAGGCGCCTAAGGGAGTTTTACTTTATGGGCCGCCGGGGACGGGAAAAACATTGCTCGCAAAGGCCGTTGCAAACGAGACTAATGCTGCATTCTTCAGCATAAGTGGACCGGAGATAATGAGCAAATATTACGGTGAGAGTGAGGAACGCTTAAGGGAGATATTTAGGCAGGCTGAGGAGAACGCTCCAAGCATAATATTTATAGACGAGCTGGATGCAATTGCGCCCAAAAGGGAGGAGGTAACAGGGGAAGTTGAGAAGAGGGTTGTAGCCCAACTATTAGCGCTAATGGATGGCTTAAGGCCCCGTGGGAGAGTTGTCGTTATAGGTGCAACCAACAGGCCGAATGCCATAGACCCCGCCTTAAGAAGACCGGGTAGATTTGACCGTGAAATAGAGATAGGGGTCCCAAATAAGCAGGGTAGGCTTGAAATACTCCAAATTCACACGCGCAACATGCCTTTAGCCGAGGATGTTGACCTAGAGAAGATTGCGAGCATAACTCATGGCTTCGTTGGGGCTGACTTAGCCGCGCTGTGTAAGGAGGCGGCTATGAGGGCGCTGCGTAGAATACTGCCAGAGATAGATTTTGAGAAGGACACTATTCCAGCGGAGATATTAAATAAGATTACTGTTACAATGAACGATTTCATGGAAGCTCTAAAGGATGTTGAACCATCAGCTATGCGGGAGGTTCTCGTAGAAGTTCCCGATGTTAAATGGGATGATATAGGTGGCTTACATGATGTAAAACTTGAGTTACAGGAGGCTGTTGAGTGGCCGCTAAAGTATCCCGAAGTTTTTGAGCACATGGATGCTAGGCCGCCAAAAGGAATACTTCTCTATGGGCCTCCTGGAACTGGTAAAACCCTTTTAGCTAAGGCTGTTGCAAATGAGAGTGAGGCAAACTTCATATCAATTAAGGGTCCTGAGGTTTTATCTAAGTGGGTTGGAGAGTCTGAGAGAGCTATTAGGGAGGTTTTTAGGAGGGCGAAGCAGGCTGCTCCAAGCATAATATTCTTTGATGAGATTGATGCAATCGCGCCCATAAGGGGTGGAGGGTACGGTGACAGTGGAGTGACTGAGCGTGTAATAAGCCAGCTGCTAACAGAGATGGATGGTATAGAAGAGTTGAGAGGCGTTGTTGTGATAGCTGCTACAAATAGGCCTGACATAGTTGACCCAGCCCTATTAAGGCCTGGAAGATTCGATAAACTTCTATATGTGCCCCTACCAGATTTTGAGGCAAGGAAAGAGATACTTAAAATACATTTGAGAAAGAAGCCTCTGGCCGAAGACATAGATATTGACGAACTTGCAAGGAGAACTGAGGGTTACACTGGTGCAGATTTAGCCGCCATATGTAACACCGCGGTTATGCTCGCTATAAGGGAGCATATAGTAGGCAATAAAGAAGCAGATAAAAATAGAGAAAAATTGAAGGAATTAAAGGTTTATAGGAGACACTTTGAGGAGGCCCTGAAAAAGGTTAAGCCCATGTCGCAGAGAGAACTCGAAATGTATAAAAGGATCTCGGAGGAATTCGCTGCAAGAGCGAAATAAAGTGAACTTTACTTGTAATGTAATCTTCTTCCATCAATAGAATTAAAGTAATCGAGCACTATTTAAACCTATCTATTTCAGAACTGCTGGTGACGGCGTATGTACAATTCCAGAAAATGACACATTAGGTGCCGTCACTCAGTTGATCGTTAAATATTTGACTGGTTGAATCGGCGCCTGTATGGAGTTTTACGAGTTTATGGAAGATAGAGTACTTCTCGATGTTTCAGATTATGTTCCGTCTGAAATCATCGAGGGACTAGTGCGTGTCACTGTGACATTGTTTGGACTCTTCGGCGAAGGAGTGTTAAATATTTCAAAGGTGAAGATGGGTAAGGTTACTTTATGCCGACTTTCGAGTACAGGAGATAACTATATGATGCATATGGGAAGGCAGTCGAGCCGAGGAGGTGGGAAGAAGCTGGTTGGAAGCCTCCGGCACCTCAGCTCCCCAGCTTGGAGGTTATTCTAGACGTACCAGTGGAAGAGTTTGCTGAGAAAGTTCCTCTCTCTCAGCGCTATGTTATATCATATGGCGATAACACAGCATTATTAAAGGACTTATGTAAACTGCTAGACGTAAAGATAATTTAAATAACAGCCAGCATTACCTATGAGTGGAGATCGCAAATGGATGGAGGCAACTCCAATAGTAAATCTAAATGGGTGCCTTTTGAATATCCGTGGGATGATGCTCCGCTAGACCTTTCATTCCTATATGAAAAGGAGAAGCCTGCCGGTATACATGGATTTCTCACGGTTAAAGGCAGTAAATTTGTATTTGAAGATGGGACTGAAGCTAGGTTCTGGGGGACTTGTTTCAACGCTGCAGCTAATTTCCCGCCGCATGAGCTGGCTGAAAAGGTCGCTAGTAGATTGGCGAAGTTCGGTGTAAACATGGTTAGAACCCATCAGCTTGATGCCGAGTGGTCTACGCCGAACATCTTTCAATTCACTAAAGGTAAACCACTTGAGAATACGTTAAACTTAGACCCGAGGAGCTTAGATAGGCTTGACTACTTAATCTACTGCTTGAAGAGGGAGGGAATATACATCTATTTAGACCAGTTGACCTACCGTAAGTTTAAACCCGGTGACGGAGTGGATGCAGTCGACGATTTAGATGAAGCTGCTAAACCATACGTCTGCTTCGACCCACGGCTTATAGAGCTGCAGAAGAAGTTCAGCTACGACCTTTGGACACATATCAACCCTTACACGGGATTAGCGTATAAAGATGACCCGGCGATTGCACTTATGGAAATAGTTAATGAATGCGACTTATTCACGCAGCAAGTGAGGCTTGAACCCTATCGGTCTAGGTTTGAAGAACAGTATCGAACATGGGCAAAGGAGCATGGCATAAAAGTCGAAGAAGAGAAAGTCGATTTCACTAAGCCTACCGAGCCGCTTCTACGATTTTTCGCCGAGGTGACGCAGAACTACTATGGGGAGATGATAAAGTTCCTTCGTGAAATCGGAGTGAAGATACCTATAACTGGAACCAACTGGAGTCGATGTTTAGGTTTACTTTACAGTTTAAACGTTTGCGATTACACAGACTCTCACTGCTACTGGGGCTGGGGAAGAAACCAGCCAATGGTGGAGAGGAGAGACATCTTTGGAACACTGTCCTTCAATAGACTTCTAGACAAACCCTTCATCGTCTCAGAGTGGGATGAGCCATGGCCGAACGAGTGGCGTGCTGAAAGCCCATTATTAGTGGCTGCTGTCGCAGCATTTCAAGACTGGAGTGGTGTAATCCTCCACACATACAGGTACCGATACTCCGGGCCTCTAGACCGCATGGGAGGTGTGACCATGGGTGGTGGAAAGCACAGAGTAATCTTCGAAGCGCCATTTAACGATCCTGCAAAGTTTGGGCTATTCTATCACGCTGCTCTACTATTCCGCCGTAGAGATGTTGAAGTTGCCCGGAAAACCGTTGGAATCCAGGTTCCAGAAGACATGATATTCAGACCTTTGAAATCTATTGCTTATGAGCATCCAGAATCGGAGGTAACTGCTTTAACAACAATATCTGAAAGACATAAGGTAGGCATGGTTTTACCTGGGCAATCTCCCGCCGTAGACATGATGATTCCGCCATCCGATAACACACTTGCCGCCGAATTCAAGGATGATGTATCTTCAGATACTGGACAACTGTACCGTAATTGGAGGAAAAAGTATGGTTGGATCGATACGCCATATACGAAGATTATTTACGGCTTCCTAGGCGAGGTAGGAGAGATAGCTCTTAAAGGTTTAAGAGTGAGAGTGATGACGCAGTTTGCAGCACTCGCCTTAAGCTCATTAACAGATAAGCCTATAGGTGAATCGCATCACCTTCTCCTAACGGCAGTTGGAAAGGCTGATAATACTGATGCTAAATACGATGCTGAACATACATACCCGATCGATATCGGACATGGACCTATAATAATCGAGCCAATCGAGGCTACGATAGAGTTGAATAGTAAATATCGCCTTAAGGTATGGTCTATCAACCCGGAGGGCTTCTATACGGGCACTATTCCAACAGACTACAAAGATGGAGTTCTTAAATTTACGATAGGGAAAGTATGGCCATCAATGTACTACATATTGCAGAGAGCGTAAAGCCACCTATTTTAAAAAAGCTTTCAAAGTTTAAGGAGAGTTCGAATAGAGTTCTTTTATGATAACGTCGCAAAGGTCTTTGGAATTTACTTCGCTTGGAAAGTTAGGGCCGTTAATACAAATTTCCCCCCTCTTTCTTAACGTATTGATGTGTTTGAAGTAGTTCAATATGATGTATTGAGTAACTCGTCTGGTAAATCCTATTGAGTTAAAGTTCACATTCTACACAAAATTCGTGAACTTTTTTAATGCAAAAACAAGCCTTATAGAATACTTAACCTCTTCAGGAGCGGCCCGCCTAATCCTCTTTACACTACATATATTTGCGAGTTTTCTCTTATCAACCCTTTTTATCGTCCGTAACAATTGCCAGAACAAGTGAAAAATTATTGCAGATAAAAAGTAAGCTTCTAATTATTCTTTCTCGTCCAACGCCAATCCGCTTACAGCAGCGTCAACAGTCATGATGTACTCAGCAAACCTGAAGAACCTAACACTAACACCACTAGCTTCAAGAAAACTTCTTAAGCCCTTGGAAGAAAATCACATTCCATAAAAATGAATTAACCTAAAATATATAAGAATATTCTACAAATAAAGGATACTTGGAAAATATGCCTCGGTGGCCTAGTCCGGTTAGGGCACTGCCTTGGTAAGGCAGGGGTCGCGGGTTCAAAGCCCGCCCGAGGCTCCACCTCTCCGGGTTAAAAGCCCTTCCTCCGCTTTTATGTCCATGGAGACCCATTCTTTAGGGTTGAAAATAAAGGATAGCATACATGACTATGAAGGTCAAAAGCATGGCCCTAACAGGATACCTACGCCTCTCCTACCAGAATTCCTGTACCTAGCCTCAACCCGCCTGGATGTGGCAACTTAAGCTCACCTCTTCAAGCCTCTAAAGCTTGAAAGCTGAACATAGAAAGCTAAGCCAAAATCTTAAGCCTCTAATGGAACTCTATTCTCCTCAAAAACAACTCAACTAAAGACCTAAAACTCAACATAAAAAACTTAAACAGGAAAACACATAAACCTTAAGTTGCCACGTCCACCCGCCTAGACCTGGCAACTTAACATGTAAAGCCTTTACGTGCTAAGTTGCCAGGTTCACCCGCCTAATCGTAAAGTTTATATCCAAACACTCGAAAAGTGTCTTCTGGGCGTCGAGAACCACCTTTCGCCACTGGTTCACCTCCTCTACTGCTTTAAAACCTACTCGACGCCCAAACCATATAAACAATGTCAATAAAACCAGCCAAAAATAGAAAGAGCAATTATTCACGCCTTATGCGCGCGGTTTTCAGATAAGATTGCTGATAAAGAGGGATTGGAGAATCAAGATGATTAGAGATAGAGAGGAAATATATGGAAGATTCATGGAATTGGTGGAGAGATTCCGGGAAAAGGGTGCTACTAGCCCTGATAAAGCCTTGACTCCGCAAGAGTTAGGGTTGCCGCAGTGGTTTGAGCAGGCTATGTATCGAAGATTTGGTCGGCTAGGGGTCTTCGTCAAAGTTAATGGCAAATACTATCTTGATGAGAGTAGACTTAGAGAATTACAGGAGAAATATTTCAAAGCCAGATATAGGGGTGGGGCGCGTAGATGGTCTCGTTATATAGGGGTTCTGTTGATGTTGCCCATCGGACTCATAATTTCACTTATAATCTTCCACCTTCTAACCTTTAGTGGAGTCAGCTTTTTCCCAGGGGGATTTCTGATCATTTTAACTATTGTAATGGTTGTTGTATCCGTAATTAGAATTCTCTACTGGAGGTCGAAAAGGAGATATTGGCGATGGTGAAGAAAACCTATTTTGAGGCTGAAGTAGATGGATGTATGGGAGGGCATATTTTATGTTGGCCATAACGGGATACGCGTTTAAGCGCGTCTCTCGTTCTTGGAAATTATTTGTCGTCCTACTAGCTAGCGTGATAACAGCCTCCCTTCTTCGCTGGCATTAACAGTAGAGTTTAGGGGACAGAATAAGGACGAAAAGGAGGGAAAAACAGCCAAAATAAGAATAAACCTGAGAATTATAATATGCTGCCTAAAACTCATAGTAAGTGGATCTACAAATAAGTTGGATACACCCATAATTTCAGGTTTGATATCCTTCCTCCGTCTTCTAGATCATTTAGCCAGCTCATGTTTGAGCGCCACTATAATCGGTAAAGCGCCTTTGATTTACGCTTCTACCTTCTTCTTTGCACCTAATATTATGTGATGATATATTCTCGCTAGGATGGATAGTACAGCCGCTGCAGCTCCTAGAAAAAATGATTGGGTGAATGTTGCAGTTGCAGGGATCGTGACTTTTGTGGAGACGTTTAGAAAGCTACTAAGTGACAGTTGTATTATTGATGACCCAATCAATGGAACTATTGGGGTTGAAGCAACTGTACTATGGGCTATCATGTTAATGACCGTCGGCGCGACATATAGTGATGACGCCAATGCTGCGATGAACGTGAAGACTACTTCTAATGGACGCCTCCATCCGAAAGATAGGAGGTGTTTCGAATATTTTTCCGCTGGCTTAATCGCGTAAACAGTAAGGGCAATCCCGCTGGCAATGAAAAGAGCCGCTGCCCCAATATTCAAGGCAGAGATTAATGGAATAACAGAGATGGTTCCGAGAACATTAAAGCTCGTGAAAAACGGGTCTACGTTAACAGTTATGAGATCTGATCCTATCTGCACCCTCCACCATGGGGAGAATTTTGAGGAGATAACAGTTGCAAACATTAACACGCCGGAGATGAGGGCAAACCAGTTCATTTTCACCATACCACAGCCTCCTATGGGCCTCCGCCAAATAGGCCTCTGATTAAATTAGTGGGATCCGATACTTGAATCACGATGCCGTTAACGTCAACGTAAAGGTCGGAGACTTGAAGGTCTCTAGCGTAGGCTGGCAGTTCGACACCGTTAATAACTCCGTTGACGATGTTAACGAGACTTTTCAGAGCATTGGGATCTGTGGATGAAAAGGAAAAATTCAGAACGCCTGTCTGATTCGCTTCAACAATCACGGGTTCTTTCAGCTTAACTGTAAACAACCGCGTACCATTTTTCACGACGAAGCTGACTTGATTAATTGTAATACGCTGGCGCATTAGCGGATTGGTTATGTTGAGCTTCATTGTAGCGACACCTGTTGAGTCATCGAAGGTTAAACCTACAAACTGCGGCATCCTAAAGCCGCTTGGATTTATGCCAAGCGCAGTAAAGGTTAAGTTTAAACCGCCAGCTTGACCTAAACCTGCTGAACCCATCAAATTTCGCATCTGTGGAGGAATAAATATGCCTAAAAAGTCGCCGGTCAACATGCACGGTATAACGGTATATAGCAGCGGGGTAAATATACAGATTAAAGAAACAGCCCTCAAAATCCACTTAACCTTATCCAATCAAGCATCTCCACGTGCTCAACGCCATATAAATTTATCATGAGCTTTATTTAAAGATTGCTAGCTCCAATTTTTTAGAGTTACAGGGCCTTCTATTACTTAAGGCTCTTAGGCTCATGTCTATTTTCATTTAAAAAATACTTAAAAACTAAATCTCTTTAAAGAACCAAACTATGTTATTTCCCAGATGCCATGTATTTTGCATTCTAACTTCGATTAAGTTATTTCCAAGAGCTCTTCGATAAAAGGTGCATGCCCTTAAATTTTCTTCTTCCGTTTCCGTGAAAATCAATTTTACTTTGCAACCCCGCGATTTCCAATAATCATCTACTATTTCCTTGGATTTTTGCCATAAATAGCGTCCATATCCCTGTTTTTGATAGCCTTCTCTCACCGCAATCCAAGACGACATTAAAACGAGTTTTTCCCCATATCTATCGTAAACCTCCCACCTCATAGCGCCAATAATCTCACCTTCCTTTTCCAATACAAACCATTGCACGTACGGATTCGACGGCCACCCAATCCCTTTAATCCATTCTTCCATCTCTTCAAGGGAGATCTCGGGGTAAATTTGATCTCTAATAATTTTAGCTATTACATTAAGCTCTTCAGGCCTTGCATATCTTACCTCCATTTTCCCACCTTAATCATTCATCCTGTACACTTCATGCGAGCTACCCCGCATGAAGAGTGAGGCTTCCAGCGTTAAGCTGGGCTTTACACCTTCAACCTAATTTGGGTTTGGGCATCCCCAGGAATCTGCAAGGGAACAGCCCAAAGAGAGCCTAAGGCTCTTCAGTATTTAAGTCTTTCTCCACCCCCCACTGTGAACAGCGAAGATTTCGGTTATAAAGTTAGTTGCTCACAATTGGATTTCGCCTTCCTTAATTTCCTTTCCAAACCATACTTCACTATTACAAAGCTCATTACCATAATATATGCAGCATACGTGAATTAGATCATCAACTAAAAATTTGATTCGGCTACATGAGGCTTTCCACATACCGTATTCGCCGAATATAATGATGATTTTTCCGTCATGTTTCGCCTCATATATTCTTGCGTTTTTGCCATCTATTTCTATAAATGGCTCTAATTTTTCTCGAAGCTTCTCCATAATAAAATTTAAGGATATGATATTCGATATGCGAATTTCAGGAACTCTCATCACGTTATTCCAGAACTCTTTATCGACTGGCTCAGCCCAAAGCACCATCGCATCGCCACTAAATTCCAGAAGCCGTATCCCAAATCTCGTTTCTATCTCTTTTTCCGGTCGAATCTGAAGCAAAAAATACTTGTCCCCATTAAAGTTATATTCTACTAAACCCACAATTATATAGGTTTCATCGAGAATTTTAATTTTAGTTCCTTCAAAGCTTCCAAAACCGAAAAATTTGCCTCTACTTTTTATTTTGAGCAGCATGCTTTTACCCTTAAATCCCCTTGGAATCCCAAAACTCCAAATAAGTCTCTCATACTTCAATTCCATCCATTCAATAATTGGCCTATAGAGCAGTAATGTGATCATCGTTAGCAACGTTGTTACAAATGAGGTTAAGATTGTTAATGCTATGTCTATCATCCCTTTTTCCTCCCTAATTGAGGATATATCAATAATTTCAAAGCGTACATATAATTCTCCTTAACTCCTTTACAAGCCCCAACTAAGTTAACCTCCTCTTAATCTTCTATAATTCCAATACATAAGTACACGTCAATTGACGGCTTAAAACTCTTTCATAAATACTGCCTATAGATATATTGCGGAAGCTGCTGCTCATTAACAGTATCCGCGCAATATTTAACAGATGCAATAATTATGCCCTAAGCTCGAATTTTATTCGAGAACCTGGCTATGCTTAAAAGCGTACCATGATATGAGAGTTAAAGTAATTATGTACATCAATGCTACAATTAATGATCTGGAGAGCACTAGCGATAAAGGTTCAGCGTAAAGCTCTTTAAATATGCCTGCTGAGCCTCCTTGAACACGACTTATCTTAATATATGTGACGTTTGCCGATGGGTGTAGAACATATTGAATAATCATTTTTGAAATGTTATCTGTACCTGTTGAGATGCTGCCAGTATAAGTCGCAGAGGATTCAGCCTTTAAATATCCTATTGCTCCGCTTCCAGGTAAATAGTGGAGTATCCAGGCGCTTTCAGTGAATACTGCGATTATTGATGCCCCTATAAGCATTGCAAGAAAAATTATTATTGATGTGACAGCTGTTAGGATGGTGTTCTTTGAGAGAGAGCCTAACGCTAAAATGAGCGATGCCCAAACGAATGTACTTAATATGTCGCCTAGAATACATAATGGTATTAGGTGTAGGTTTTCCTGAGGGCCATAGATAGCTATGCCTCCGACAACCATATAAATATATAGAAGCGTGTAGGCTGCTGAGATCGTTATGAAGGCTGCTATTATCTTCCCTACCAATATAACTGTTCTTGAAACAGGCTTCGTTAGTAGGGTGATTATTGTTCCACTCTCAAATTCCCCAGATATGCTATTCATTATTGTTACGAGAGCGAAGAGAAAAATCATAAGGTTTCCTAAACCACTATTCGTAATAACATAATCCGGCTTACTTTCTAAAGCCACATTATTTATATGGCTGAGTATTACCGGTAAAAACAATGTTAAAGTTGTTGCCACAAATGCTGCTACGAGAACCCCTAAAAACTTTTTCTTCCTAATATTCCATAGTAGCTCGTACTTTATGATAGCCGCTATCTGATCTATAATTCTAGGATTCTTGCCTTCTCTTAAGCATGACGTGTCCATCTAACATCACCTAGATTTCATTATGAGTTGCATGAAGGCCTCCTCAAGACTCCTCATCCTCATATTCATTGAAACAATTACGCCTCCCGACTTAGTTATTGCCTGAGATATATCTGGCCTAATATCCCCATCAGCATTCACTTCAATAATCATTTTATTACCATCAACCTGAAGATTTGATATGAATGGTAGGCTTTTAACGGCCTCTAAAATACCGCTGGAGATTTCGGTAACTTCGATTTCAAGTATTGCTGAGCCAGCAATCTTACCAATAACATTTTTAAGTGGACCTGACGCTAAGCATACACCTCTATGGATTACACTTACATGGCTGCAGATCTGCTCAACTTCACTCAACAAGTGGGATGAGAGGAAAACTGTGGATCCTTCTCTCATAACCTCCCTAATTATCTCTCTAACATTAACCATGCCTACTGGATCTAAGCCTAAAGTCGGCTCATCCAATATGATAAGTTCGGGCTCACTTAACAATGCTTGCGCTATCCCAAGCCTCTGCTGCATACCCTTACTATACTCACCTATAAAACTGTTCTCCCTACCTTTAAGCCCAACGATTTCAAGTACCCTATTTATTCTAGATTTCCTCTCTTGAGTAGGCATACCGTACATTCGCCCATAAATATCAAGTATCTCCCAAGCTTTCAAATGCTTTGGAAACCTCGGTAGCTCAGGCATATAACCTATTTTTAATCTAGCCCTCGGATCGTCAACTCGAACCTCCTCGCCCAAAACAATTGCTCGGCCACCATCAGGTTTGAGAAGCCCAACAAGAATCTTTATTGTCGTAGTTTTTCCAGCACCATTCGGCCCTAAAAAGCCGTGTATTGTTCTCTTCTCGACCCTTAGGTTAAGCTTATTCACGGCTACTAGTGCGCCATATCTTTTTGTCAAGTCTATTGTTTCAATCGCTAAACTCATCTGTTAGCACCAAGTTTTAAGGTAGATAACGGACTATCTTAACAAATACTTATGATATAAAAGTTGCCGTCCGAGCAGAATATAAATAAGTCTACAAGATATAATCATAACTGGTGAATTAGAGTTGAGAGTTTCTATAGGATCGGATGACCTATACCCTGTGGCGTCAGCGCTTCATGAAGAGCTTAAGAAGAGGGGATTTGAGATTAAAGTTTACGGCGCCCTAAAAACTGGTAAAGTTGAGCCATGGCCTGATGTAGCCTTCTTGGTGGCTGAGGATGTAGCGAAGGGTAGAGCAGACTTCGGGATAGTTATATGCTATACTGGGACAGGGGCTTCAATCGCGGCTAACAAGATTAAAGGTGTTAGAGCAGCATTATGCTTCGATGCGGAGTCAGCTAAGGGCGCTAGATTATGGAATGATGCTAATGTCCTAGCAATAAGTGGGAGACTAACCACGCCATATATTGGCAGAGAAATTCTGGACGCTTGGTTATCAGTCAGAAAGCCAGACGAAAGGGAAATCGCCAACATAAGGAAAGTAATTGATAAATAGTGCGACCTTATTCTTTTGCGCCAGAGAACTGGCAACTTAACATGTAAAGGCTTTATATTTTAGGTTGCCACGTCCGCCAGTAAAGTTGATCTTACAAAAGCATTATCGCCCTAATTGTTTGCATTATTGACTGAAATTTGCTTGTAAAGCTCTCCAAGTCCCTTAAAATTCTTGATTTTCTTCTCGGTTAACATAATACTTGGAACCACAACCATCCTAATCAACTCAACTACTTTTCTCAGCCATTAAATGAAAGAGAACTCATAAATTTAACTTTGAACTCATCTCAAAATTATTTAAGTCTCCTCTGAACATGGTGTCTTATGGAGTTTTGTGAGCTTAGTGATGATAAGTTGGGGGTCATTGAGTCTTTATTACCCCCCTAGGGTTGATGATAGGCGTGTAATAAATGGCATACTCTACGTCCTCACCACGGGATGTAGGTGGATGGATATGCCTCTGGAGTATGGTTCTTATAAGACTGCTTGGAGGAGGCTTAAACGCTGGCAGGATGAAGGAGTATGGGATATTTAAGGTGTTAGCATCTATTAGAGGGCATGGAATTGTTTCTGTAGATAGCTCAACTGTTAAGGCTAAAAAGGGTGGAGAGATTGCAGGATATGATGGTTTCAAGCATAGGAAGGGGACTAAGATACATGTGTAAACAGGGATTCCATGCCTCTAAACATAGGGTCTGGGAATGACTCTAGGAGGCTTCTAGAGCTTATAGGAGGATTGGAGGCTTGGTCAGCTATATGCGGACGCAGCATACGACATGGAAACCATAGGGAGAGGTTTAGAATCTATGGGTATAGAGCCTGACATACTTGTGAATCCTAGGAATGGTAGGAAGCCTACAATATTGAGCTATATGGGAAGATGGGAAGTGCCGTGGAGAGGTTCTTCGGATGGCTGAAATCATTCAGGAGGATAATTGTAAGGTATGAGAGGCTG
>Ga0080004_1230013_pt1 | contig 13190 bp, 9 predicted proteins | sample WasSprMetagenome_FD_69207 | JGI IMG/M metagenome (GOLD analysis project Ga0080004, IMG submission 69207) | Sulfidic aquatic microbial communities from Washburn Spring, Yellowstone National Park, USA - WS (SPADES assembly) (version 2) | ecosystem: Environmental > Aquatic > Thermal springs > Hot... | reverse complement strand
CAATTTCTTCTTTGCTTAATTCCCACTTTCCCATTTTTGACCTCCTTTTTCGTTTTTTTCCTTTTATATTTATTTTTTAAACAATTTTATCTTAGACACAATATTTATTCTACTACCATAAGCCCATTTGCTGATTATTTAGTAAAAGAATTAGAAGAATGTACAAAAGCGATTCCTTTAGGTGGAAATAGGTTTCAAGATAGATGGGGAACGCCAGATGTAATTGGTACATATAAAGTATTAGGTTTGGGAGATATTCAACCGCCAATTGAGATAATTAGCGCGGAAATAAAAATTGATACTAGCCAATTAATTACTGCTTTTGGCCAAGCTTGCGCTTATAAACTTTTCAGTCACAAAGTTTATTTAGTAATTCCGAAAGATGCGGATCAAACTGATATAAAAAGAGTGGAATCTTTATGTTTAAAATTTGGGATTGGTTTAATTTTGTTTAATAGATTCAATAAAGAAGATCCAGAATTTGAGATTTTGACAAGGGCTGTTAAAAACGAACCCGATTATTTTTATTTGAATAAATATTTGCATTTGATTGAAGACGAAGCAAAGAAATTATTTTAATTAACTATGTCCAAACTAATTCTTAAAAACTTTATTGATGAAATTCTTTTTGAATCTTTGCCAGTAAATTGGCAAAGTTTTAATTTAAAAAGGTTTTCAAGAGAAAAGCAACTTTGGGATTTTCAAGAAGAAGCATTAAAATCGGCGATAAAAGTTTTGTGGAGATATTATGAAGAAAAAATAGATTATCAAGACAAAGAGAAAGAAGAAAAAAATCAAGAAAGAAAAAAATACCTCTTTTCTTTTTATAAAGCAGACCCTAACTACCCGGACAAAGGAGCAGATTATGATTTGGGTAAAAAAGAAGAATCTAAAAGTAAAAAATTATTAGAAGAATTTTATCCAGTAGAGGGAAATAAAATCAGTTTTGAAAATTTTATAAATAGGATGTGTTTCTGGATGGCAACTGGTTCAGGGAAAACATTAGTAATTGTTAAGTTAATTGAGATTTTGAAATATTTAATGGAAAGAAAAGAAATTCCGCAAAATGATATTTTATTTTTAACCTGTAGAGACGATTTATTGGATACTTTTAAAGAGTATGTTAAAGATTTTAATGCTTCGCAGAATGAGATATATATTAAATTAAAATCTTTGAAAGAATGGAACGAAACAAAAAGAGAGAGTTTGTCAATTTTTAAAGAAAAAGAAATTACTGTTTTTTATTATCGCTCAGACAATATTTGGACTGAACAGAAAGAAAAAAAGATAGATTTTAGAAATTATGAAAATTCTGGTAGATGGTATATTTTACTGGATGAAGCACATAAAGGAGAAAAAGAAGATTCAATAAGACAGGCCATTTATTCTATATTTTCAAGAAATGGATTTTTGTTTAATTTTTCTGCTACTTTTGTTGACCCAAGAGACTTTTTAACTACTGGATTTAACTATAATCTTAAAGAATTTGTTGAAAATGGTTATGGAAAACAAATTTATCTCTCCCAAGAAGAAATAAAGGCATTTAAAGAAAAAGACGATTTTACTGAACCAGAAAAACAAAAAATTGTTTTAAAATCTTTGATTCTTTTAAGTTATATTAAAAAATTTGCTGAAAAAGTTAAAAAGGTAAATAAAGAATTCTATCATTATCCTTTGCTTTTAACTTTAGTTAATTCGGTTAATGTAGAGGATGCCGATTTGAAATTGTTTTTTAAAGAAATAGAAAAAATAGCAAAAGGGAATATAAATCAAGAAATTTTTGATTCGGCAAAAGAAGAACTTAAAGAGACATTAGGTAATGAAAATAAAACTATTATACCAGAAGGCGAAGAAGTAAAAATTGATGAAGAAATATTAGATAATATTTCTTACAAAGATATTTTAAATGGGGTTTTCAATTCAAAAAGTTCCAGCAATATAGAAGTTTTGATAATCCCTAATAACCGCAAGGAAATGATTTTTAAACTTCGCTCTTCTGAAAGGCCATTTGCTTTAATTAAAATCGGCGATATTTCAAAATGGCTTAAAGAAGAATTAGAAGGGTATGAAATTAACGAAACTTTTGATAATGAAAGTTATTTTAAAAAAATTAACAGAGACGATTCAGACATAAATATTTTAATGGGCTCAAGAACTTTTTATGAAGGTTGGGACTCAAACAGACCTAATATCATCCTTTATATCAATATAGGAGTTGGCTCACAAGCGAAAAAATTTGTTTTGCAATCAGTTGGTAGAGGTATAAGGATTGAACCAGTAAAAAATGAGAGAAAAAGGATTCATAATCTCTTTTTAGCCAGAAAAATTTCACAAGAAAATTATCAAAAAATTAAAAATTTATTTCTACCACTTGAAACTTTATTTATTTTTGGCACTAATGCTTCTGCATTGAAAGAAACAATTAATACCTTCAAAGAGATAAAAGGAGAGGAAGTTTCTATAGGAAGTTATTTTGAGATTAATAAAAAAACAGAAATTTTACCTCTTTTTGTTCCAATTTATAAAAATGCTGAATATATTTTGGCAGAAGAAAAAGACATAAATATTCCAGAATATCGTTTAAATCAAAAAGATTTTAATTTAGTTAAAAATTATTATGAGTATCTATCAGACGATAGGATTGTTCTTATAAATTATGATACTCAGCCTAAAGTTTTAAAAAAGATTAAAGAAAGTTTTTCCCAACCAGAGAAATACTATAAATTTGCAAAAGATTTACTGGGAGTCAATAAACCAGATTTAATTCTGTCTAAAATTATAAACCATTTTTCTTTAGTTCCGGAAAAATTTGATCATTTTGAAAAAGTAGAAAAGGGGAAATTTATTGTTCATTTTGAAAGAATAAAATTTAACCTTGAGAAAAAAAATTTATACGAGTTTTTAAAAAACGTAGAAACTGTAAAAAACTATGAAATTAAGGAAGAAAAAATTAAAGAGTTGCAATTAAATTATGAAAACGGGAAAATTACTTTGTTTGATTATACTAAAGAAATAGAGAGAATTACTAAAACATATAAAACAGAAGAAAATTTCAATGGTATAAAAATAACATATGTTTCAAATCATTATTATTATCCTATTATTTTATCTGATTTACACCAAAAGATTGACTATTTAAATCATATTATTACTGAAGAAAGTGAAGTAAAATTTATAAAAGAATTGGATGAATATTTAGCAAAAGAGGACAATCTATTTGATAAAAAATTTGAGTGGTGGCTTTTTTCTAAATTGGATGAAACCACTGATGAAGTTTATATTCCTTGGTATAATCCCAAAACTGAGAAAATTGAACGCTTTAAACCAGATTTTATATTCTGGATGAAAGAAAAGAATAGCGAAAATTATTATATAGTTTTTATAGACCCTAAAGGCACTGAGCATGCAGAAGCATATAGAAAAATTGAAGGTTATAAAAGAATATTTGAAAATCAATCATTTCTACATGAAGGGTTTAATATCATAGTTAAATTATTTTGCAAACCAAAAGATGAAGCTTTTGTTCTCCCCCAATACAAAGAATATTGGTTTGACAATATTCATAAAATTTTAGAAGCAATTTAATTTCCCCCTAATTTTTTAAAATTTTACTACTTAATTTTTTGTCATTATCTTAAAATTATCTTTTGTATTATAAAAGTTATTATCTTGAAAATTCGGGGAAGTAATAAATCTATTGAAATACAAGGGAAATACAAGGAAGTTAAAAATTTTAAATTGAAACTTTTTAAAATTTTTGTTTTATGTTTACAATTTAGAATTTTTTTAGTTGGTTGTTAACATCGTATCTTTTACCTACACTGCCCTCTTAGTCGCTACAGAGAGTAAAGGTAAAAACAAAATAAGATTTCCCCCTCACCCTATCCCTCTCCCGCCGTGCCTACGGTGGGTTGCTGTGGTGATCAAGGGAGAGGGGAAAAGAAAAAAGGGGGAGAGGGAAAATTATAGATAAAGAAAAAGCAAAGGAGAAATTGGAAATTGTAAGCGAAATACAGCACAAAAGAAAGAAAATATGGATACAGGATGACAAGAGGGGCTGGGGGAATAGGACTCGAACCTATACGCCGGGATCCAGAGTCCCGTGTCCTACCAGTTAGACGATCCCCCAGTTATTTTATTCCTTTTTCCTCAATATGATTTTATACTCATTATCCTTTTTTGTAAGTATTATATGTCCTTCCCTTGCAAGCCATCCAAGACCCATTATAAGTAAATCCCTATCTCTCCCGGTTGCCTCAATAAGTTTTGATAATGTTGTTTCACTGTATTTTTCAAGATACTGCCATATTTCTCCTGCAACTATTCCTATTTCTGTTATCATTATTCCTCCTTGCTTTTATTTATTTTACAATTTTTCTCCCTTTTTGTGAAGTGTTTTACATCTTGGGCATCTACTTATATCCTTGTTTATGCTATCAATATATTCATAAAAACATAAAGGACATTGCCATAAATTATTCTCATCTATATTTTTAGACTTTTTCTTATTTTCCCAGAATAACCATACAAAAAGAATTATAACACTTATTGAAAGATAAATACAACATGCCATATCAACAGGTATTTTTATCATTTTAGTTTAAAAATAAATGTTATAATACCCCAGACATCTTTATCAGTTGTTGCTGGTTCAAAAATCCATTTTTTAAAGTTTTCCTCTGCATATAAATCAATTTCCGGGAATCCAGATGAAATAAAAATTTCTGTATCAGATATTTTACCTTCAGGATTAACCCAGAATTTTATTTTAACCTTACCCTCCACACCTTTTTTTTGAGCCCATAAAGGATATTCAATTTTTTCTTTATAAATAATTTTTCTTGTTCCAACTGAACCTTCAATAATTGGACCTTCTGTTCCTTTTTCTCCGGTACTCTTTTTTTCTTCAGTAATATTTTGTTCTTTAGGAGTATCTAAGGGATGGAAATTTATTTTAAATTCAAACTTTTCAATATCTAAATTTAGATTGGTGCTTGTTGCTTCTTTTTTCTCTTCCCCAATTATATCCCTTGTTGAAATATTTTCTGATTTGAGTTCATTTATATTAGAAACTTTTTCTTTCCCAATATTTTCTTCAACTTTCTTTACTATTAAATTTTCTTCAATATCTTTCTTCTTTGTTTCAAGTTTGTTATAAATAAGAACCTCTATTGGTCTATTTCTTTTTGGTGGAACTGGTAAAAAAATTGAAAAAAACGAAATCCCAAATAAATGAATTAAAAAACTTATTAAAAGAGATTTTGTAAAGATATTGTTTTTCATTTTTAAAATTCTGGCATTGTTGCAATTGCAATTCTTTCAATACCACATTTCCTTGCCAAATCCATAACACTAACAACTATTCCATGCTTTGTATCTTTATCCCCTTTTATTACAAGGATTATTTCATTGCCATTATTTTTTATTTCCTCTTCAAATATACTCTTAAGTTTAACTAAACTTACTGATTTGCCATTATAAAAAATTGTCCCATTTTCTGAAATATCAACAAATATTTCCCTCTCTTTTATTGTTTCAGTTGTCTCTGCCTTTGGTAATTTTATTTTTATACCGGGTTGCATTATGAAACTTGAACTTAACATGAAGAATATAATTAATTGAAAGACCATATCAATTAAAGGAGCAAGGTTTATTTCACCTTTTGTAATATTATAGTGCCTCTTGAATGTCATATTTTAATTTTACTTTTTATTTTTAAAATTGACAAGGTAAGGTGTTTGACGAGTGGAAAAAAAAATAATAAAATAGAAAAAAGGAGAAAAAATGAAGAATGTTAAGGTTTTAATTACAGAGCCATTTGAGAATGAGGGTAAGGAAATATTGATTAAAGAGGGTTTTCAGGTTGATGAGGTTGGCAAAATTTCAAAAGAAGAATTATTGAATATTATTTCTCCTTATGATGTTTTAATTGTAAGGAGTGGAACAAAGGTGACAAGGGAGGTAATAGAGAAAGGAGAAAATTTAAAAATAATAGGAAGGGCTGGAGTTGGTCTTGATAATATTGATATAGAAGCAGCAACAGAATATGGAATTATAGTTATGAATGCTCCAGAGGGAAATACTATTTCTGCAGCAGAGCATACAATCGCTCTTATTTTTTCACTTGCAAGAAATATACCAATAGCAAATCAGACATTAAAAAATGGTAAATGGGAGAAGAAAAAATTTGTTGGGACTGAACTTTATGGGAAAACACTCGGTATTATTGGTCTTGGCAGAATTGGTAAAAGGGTGGCAAATCTCGCAAAAGGAATTGGAATGAAGGTTATTGGTTATGACCCCTATGTAAGTGAAGAGGAAATAAGGGAACTTGGGATTACAATGGTAAATTTTGAAGGTGTTCTTAAACAGGCAGATATTTTAACATTTCATTTACCACTTACAGAAGAAACATACCATATGATAAGCGATAAAGAATTTGAAATTATGAAAGATGGTGTTATGATAGTCAATTGTGCAAGGGGTGGAATTATTGATGAGGAAGCACTTGTAAGATATTTAAAAAAAGGTAAAGTAAAAGGTGCTGCTTTAGATGTTTTTGAAAAGGAACCAATTGAAAGTTCTCCACTTTTTGAATTTGAAAATGTAATTGTAACTCCTCATCTTGGTGCATCAACAAAAGAGGCACAGATTAATGTTGCATGTCAACTTGCAACTCAGATTGTTGAAGCAATAAATAAAAAAATAGTTAAAAATGCTGTAAATTTCCCTTCTATGGATGAAAAATCTCTGGAAAAATTAAGGGGGTATCTTTCACTTGGAGAAAAAATAGGAATTTTTATAAGACAACTTTTTGATGGAGAATTTAAAAATATAGAGATTACATATTCAGGAGAGATAACAAATTATGACCTTTCTTTATTGAGGGCAAATATTCTTGTCGGGTTATTGAAAGATGAGAAGAAAATAAATGCAGTCAATGCTCTATTGATAATGAAGGAAAAGGGTATAAAATTGGTGGAAAAAAGGGAAAAAACAGGTGTTGAATTTACAAATCTTATAACAGTTGAAATAAAAAATTCAAAAAGTGTATCTGTTTCTGGAACTCTTGTAAGGAATGAAGGTAGGATTGTTAAAATTAATGGTTTTTCAGTTGAGGCAGTTCCTGAAGGTGTTCTTCTTGTTTGTTATAATGAGGATAAACCCGGCATTATGGGTCATATTGGAACAATTCTTGGACAGAAGGGTATAAATATTGCTTCAATGACACTTGGAAGGAAGGAAAAAGGTGGTCCTGCTATAACAGTTTTAAATCTTGACCAGGAAGTTGATGATGAGGTATTATATAAAATAAAGGAATTTCCAGCAATAAACTCGGTCAGACTGGTAAGGATATAAAAATGGAAAATAAAAAAATTAGAAATAATAAAGTTAAAAATAAAGATAGGAAACCCTGTTTTTTCAATTTTACTTTTCTTAAAATATTCCTACCTGTCTGCCGGGCTGGATAATTCCTTTACTTGTTAAAAGTAAAGGAGGAAAAGATGTTAAATTCAATAAATACATTCAGATTGGTTTTTCCATGGTTTATTTTATGGGGTGCAATTTCAATACTTGTTGGATATTTATGGAGGAAATTTGTTGGTGAAAGGACAATAAAATCAGCAGAAAAGAGGGCAAAGGAAATAATACAGGAAGCAGAGGATATTGCATTAAAAAAGAAGAGAGAAATAGATATTGAAGCAAAGGAATTACTTTATAGATTGAGAAGTGAGTTTGAAAAAGAGACAAAGAATAAAAGGAAAGAATTACAGTTTCAGGAAAAGAGATTACAGCAGAAAGAATTGACCATTGAAAGAAAGGCAGAAATCCTTGAAATTAAAGAGGAGGAATTATCAAAAAGAGAAAGGGAAATACATAGAAGAGAAGAGGAATTAAAAAATAGAGAAGAGGAATATGCAAGGTTAATAGAAGAGGAAAAGAGAAAACTTGAGACAATTTCAGGAATAACAAGGGAAGAAGCAAAAAATCAACTTTTAAAATTAATGGAAGAGGAAGCAAAGAAGGAAGCAATAAAATTACAGCAGAAAATTGAAGAAGAGGCAAGAGAAAATGCTGAAAGAAAAGCAAGAGAAATTCTTCTAACAGCAATGCAACGACTTGCACCAGAAGAAGCAACAGAAAGTGTTGTATCAGTTGTAAGTTTGCCTTCTGATGAGATTAAAGGAAGAATAATAGGTAGAGAAGGAAGAAATATTAAAGCATTTGAAGCAGCAACAGGTGTTGACCTTATTGTTGATGATACTCCTGAAGCAGTTACAATCTCATGTTTTAATCTTTACAGAAGAGAACTTGCTAAACTTGCTCTTGAAAAATTGATACAGGATGGAAGAATACATCCAGCAAGAATAGAGGAAATAGTTGAGAAAACAAAAAAGGAACTTGAAGAACAGATTACAGAAGAAGGGAAAAAAACACTTATTGAAGTGGGTATAGAAAATGTCCATCCTGAACTTATAAAATTACTTGGAAAATTGAAATATAGAACAAGTTATGGTCAAAATCTCTTAATACATAGTAAGGAATGCGCTTTTATGGCTGGAATTATTGCTTCTGAACTTGGATATGACCCGAAGATTGCAAAAAGGGCTGCATTATTCCATGATATAGGTAAAGCAGTTGACCAGGAAATTGAAGGTGCTCATCCAGAAATAGGAGGAGAATTACTTCAAAAATATGGAGAATCTGATGAAGTTGTCCATGCTGCTTTGAATCATCATAAAGATGTGAATGTAAATTTTCCGTATACAGCAATTACACAGGTGGCAGATGCCCTATCTGCAACAAGAACAGGTGCAAGAAGGGATACACTTGAAAAATATTTAAAGAGGATTGAAGAACTTGAAAAGATTGCTTCTTCATTTAAAGGTGTTGAGACAGCATATGCTATATCTGCTGGAAGAGAAGTAAGAGTAATTGTTAAACCAGAGGAAATAAGCGATACAGAAGCAAAAATACTTGCAAAGGATATTGCTAAAAAGATAGAGGAGCAGATGGAATATATAGGTCAGGTTAAAGTAACTGTAATAAGAGAAAAGAGAGAGATTGAATTTGCTAAATAATGAATGTTAAAAATTTACATGAATGGGATGTGGATAAATATGAGGCAGAAAAAATACAAGATGAATTAAAAGGGAAAGTAATAATAAAACCACTGGAAAAAAATATTAAGATAATTTGTGGCATAGATAGTGATTATTCAGAAGATAAAATTAAGACATGTGCAGTTTTGGTTGAATATCCAGACCTTGAAATACTTGAGATAGTAGAAAATCAAAGTAAAGTAAAATTTCCTTATATTCCAGGTCTTCTTGCATTCAGGGAAGGAGAAAATATTATTAAGGTAGTTGAAAAAATTGAAAATGATGTAGATGTTTTTATTTTTGATGGACATGGAATTGCACATCCTAAAAAATTTGGTCTTGCTTCACATATAGGTATATTAATTGAAAAACCCTCAATTGGATGTGCAAAAAAATTATTATTCGGATATTATTCAGAACCACCAAATTTTCCACTTTCTTCAACTTTTATAAAGGATAGTGAAGGAGAAATTATAGGTCATGCATTAAGAAATTATACCGGTTCAATTATTTTTATTTCCCCAGGCCACTTAATTGATTTTAAAGATTCCTTAACTGTAATAATAAAATGTCTCAAAGAAGAATATCAACTGCCCTATCCCTTATACCTTGCCCATAAATACTCAAAATTCTCAAACCAAACTTTTTATTAAACAACTTTTTCTTTAAATCATGCCAGCAATTTTAAACTTATAACAGAGAAGCAGTTTTTCTTTATTTTCAAAATCAACATCAATTTTTTTTACCAGAAGATAGAATTCTTTCCTGTGATTTTTAACTAATAAATGGCACATTTCATGTAAAACAACATATTTTATTAAACTTTCTGGCAAAAATTTCAATTTCTTATTAAAAATTATTTTCTTCTCTTTATAATGACAACTTGCCCATCTATTTTTCATTTTCCTGAACAATATTTTTTCAGGTTTCCTTTTCAAAATCTTTCCATATTCTTCTACATAGTTTTCAATAATTTCTTTCAGATTTCCATGATTATATAAAGGTAAACCATTTGAAATTTCCTGAACTTCTTTAAGTTTTTTTATTTTTTCATTTATCCATTTTTCATATTTTTCAATCACACTTTCAACTTTTTCATCATATCCTAAAGGGACTATGACTTTTACATTATCACTGCTAACTTCTATCCTTAAATTTTTCACATTTCTATAAATAATTGAATAACTATTTCTCTGGTCCATATTCTTTAACAAACTCAAATATTTCCTTGTGCAATTTCTCATATTCATCATCAGGTATATTATATTTAATCTTTATTCCTGCTAAAAAAAACCTTATTTTCTTTTCAACTTCTTTAACCTTTGCCGGATTTTGAGTCCAGTTTTTATATAGATTATCTTTTATTTCCTTATATAATTCCCTTGCTATTTCTTCTATCACCATTTTTTCTGCATTGATTTTATTTTCTAAAATAATTTTTATTCCGAATTCAATGCTCGAAAGATTTGTTTCTTCTTTCTCTTTTTCTTTTTTGTCTATATAATCAAGAATTTCATCTATAGAAGCAGAAATTGCAAAAATATCTATCTCCTCTTCCTTCCATTTTTCAACAAGTTCTCTTACTTTTTCTGCTATACTTTTATAAATTGGATTTTTACTTGTTAATGTGCAAATATGGACAAGTGCATTTAATATTCCAATAGTTTTCTGTTTTTCAGTAAGATTTGATTTTTTTAAATTTTTAATATAGTTTAAATCAATTGCCTTTGGTTCAATCTTTTTCAATCCGGCTGGTTCTATCAATTCATGAATTAATTCTATTGTCTCCTTAAAATATTTTTCTACCTTTGTTTCTGGTATATCTGGTTTCATAAGTTTTTTGTAATATTCATATAAACAGGAAAACCATTTATATTTTTCAAGATATTGTAGAATTTCCTTCCAATCTGCTTTTAAAAATTCAAACCACATCCTTAATTCTTTATATAGTTGAACAAATTCATCCTCTTTTTTCCTCAAAATTACTAATGCTTCATCAAAAGTTTCTTTTTCAAAATTACCAACTAAATTTCCAAACATATTTTCAAGATTTATAATAATTTCTTTAAATCTATCCTCTGCCTTTTTCATATCTGTAATTTTATTCATTATAGTTTCCAAGTCCTTATCTGAATATGCTTTAAAGGCCCTTTTTATATATTTAAAAACTCCAACATAATCAACTAAAAGCCCTGCTGGCTTTTCATAATAAGGTCTATTTACTCTTGCCATTGTCTGAAGTAATCTATGGTTTTTTAATATTTTGTAAAGATAAAGGACTGCAAGTTTTGGTTCATCAAATCCAGTAATTAACATATCTGTAACAATCAAAAGTTTAGGATATTCTTCTTTTTGAAATTTTTCAATTATCTTTTTGACAATCTCATCAACATCATTTATTTTAAACCTTTCAACTAAATTTCTCTTATATTCATTTATCTCCTCATTTTCTCTATCAAAAGTCATAACAACTTCACTGTATTTGGGTGGCAAATATTTATCAAGAATACTTTTAAACCTTACACATGCTATTCTACTACCTGTTACAATCAATCCCTTAAACTTTCCATCAAAATTTGCTTTATAATGCTTTGAAATATCTTCACATATAACTTCTATATTTTTACGACTTTCTAAAATTGCAGTAATCTCATTTATCCTTCTTTCAACATCCTTTCTTATAATTTCTTCTGTCTCAATATCACCAATATCCTCTATCTCAATCTGTTCAAAATACCATTCCAAATCCATATCCTTCAAATTAACCTCTTCTTTTCTCAATTCATAAATAATAGGAACTACAAACCCATCTTTTTCTGCCTCATCTATGAAATATTTATCAAGATAAAATTCATTTTCATCAATATATCCAAACTTTTTATATGTATCCCTGTCTTTATAAGAAATTGGAGTGCCTGTGAAACCAAAAAAGAAACCATTCTCCAAAATACTTCCCATTTTCAAAGCAAGAATTCCATATTGAGTTCTGTGGACTTCATCAAGAAAACAAATAATGTCTTTCCTTTCTGTAATTTCTTTATATTTCTTTATTTCTTCAAGAATAAACTCCTCTTTCAGGTTAAATTTATGTATCAATGTCAAAAATACACCTCTTTTGCCTCTGTAATCATCATAAGTTAAAATCTCCTTTAAATGCTCTATACTTTCAATTTTCTCAAAATTAAAATTCAAATCAAGAGAAGAGAGTTCATCAAAAAACTGTCTTTCAAGGTCTTTTCTATCAACAATAAATATAATGGTTGGTTTACCAAGTTCAAAATATAATTTATGTGCAGAAAATATCATTGTAAGTGTTTTCCCTGAACCCTGCCAGTGCCATATAAGTCCTTTATTTTTACCTGTTTTACCGGATAGATTATCAATTACTCTCTGATAAATCTTATTTGTTGCTCTAAATTGCATATATCTACCAATAACTTTTGTCATCTCTCCCCTAAATTCTCTTACAAAAATAAAATTCTTAATAATATCAAGTAAAAAATTTGGTCTTAACATCTCAAAAATTGCCTCTTCTTCATTTCTATCTTCCCACCTCCATATCTCCTGTTTCACTTCTTCTAACCATGGAACTATTGGGAAATACTTAATCCTTTCAGCATAACCAATCCCAATTTGAATATATTTATAAAGTTCAGGAGCAAGTTTTTCATATCTTTTTATTTGTTTATATGCATCATAATAGTTTGTCTTGTTTGTATAGGGATTTTTACATTCTATATTTACAAGTGGTATTCCATTAACAAAAAGCAATATATCAAGGCGTATCTTTTCCTTTCCAAGAAATTCAAATTGATTTGTAAAGAAGAATTCATTTTTATCAATGTTTTTATAGTCAAAAATCTGAATATACCTTACAACCTTTTCTTTTTCTGTCTTGATAGGGATTCCATATTTAAAATATTTCAAAATCTCTTTATGTCCATTCGGGTCAACAAATGCACTTTTAAGTTTATTTATTACAAGATTAATGTCTTCGTCAACAAGTTCAACATCTTCATTTATCTCGCGAATTTTCTTTTCCAGTATACCGGTTAATAATGGCTCCTCAAAACCCGGGTTTTTTAA
>Ga0080004_1108511_pt1 | contig 13199 bp, 16 predicted proteins | sample WasSprMetagenome_FD_69207 | JGI IMG/M metagenome (GOLD analysis project Ga0080004, IMG submission 69207) | Sulfidic aquatic microbial communities from Washburn Spring, Yellowstone National Park, USA - WS (SPADES assembly) (version 2) | ecosystem: Environmental > Aquatic > Thermal springs > Hot... | reverse complement strand
CTCGGCCAGTGCCACGTAGGTAGAATGGAGAGGCGCAACTATTAAAGGCTTAGCAGCTTAGCAGACATTTTGAAAATGGAGCCTCGGGCGGGCTTCGATCCCGCGACCTACGGCTTACAAGGCCGTTGCTCTACCAGGCTGAGCTACCGAGGCATACGCTATCATAGGCATATTAGGAACAAAAATAAAAATGTTAAGCGGCTTTGTAGTACGTCATTAGAAGGTTAAGCCACGTTGTCTCCGTTACAAAGCATTGCACGTATGTTTCGTATCTGCTGCTGTAAGCTTGCATGTTAGGCGGGAAATTAATTGTAAGTCCAAACTGTTTTGCATCGAGGTTTCCCTGCGGACCTGTGTGTTCTTCAGCGAAAACCATGGTGGCTATTTTTTCCATGAGGTTTAATGCCAGCAGGTCAAGAGATTTGTTATCTGCTTTTTCCTTTATTATGTATGCAAATTTGTATAGGTCTATGTAGTAGTATGCGCCCATTGTGCCCATAATGAATTTTTGTTGAGCTGCTCCCCTAGCGTCTGCAATTATCCCCTCGTAGGCATCAATGTGTTGGCTTAAGTAGTTAGCGAAGGCGTTTAGGCTTTCAGCCATTTCCGGAACCTTATCCTCGTCTATAGCTGAGAGTTGGACGAAATATGTTGATTGCATATCTTCATAGTAGCTTACGTACTGTGCCACGATTTCTCTGCCTAGCGTATAGGGGTCAACGTCCGGGTTTGATGAAAGATACTTCATTAGGCTTTCATATGGCCAGCCATATCCAGGTATGAGCATTTCTGAGCCTATAACAATGTTTGTTACGTCTTTTAGTTCGTAGCAGACTTCTATCATGCCCATTAGGCAAGCGTCAAAACCGACAATGTCAATTATTGTTCGGTACTTCTTTTCGGCTTCGGCTAGGACTGTTTCTATGTCATGGGGTGAAAGGTGGTTTCCGCTTGAGTCGTCCCAGCAGACTCCACGGTAGCCTCCTCCATGATCCCATAAATCAAGGATGTAATGCTCCGCCGGATAATTTTTCAAAGCGTATTTCACAAACCATGATAGGGTTTCTGGGCAGCCCATGTCAACTTCCCCTAAGGAAAGAACAACTTCAATATTGTTGTGTGCGACTTTGTAAAGGTATGCTGGTTGTTCTAGCCTATCCATCAAAACTATGACGTTTACCTTTGCCTCTGCTGTTAGGCCTCTGCTCATTTGTTGAATGTTTAAGGGACCGTAGGGGTCAAGGTTGTTGTCAGCATCTAGGTAAACCATAAAAGTCCACGAGGCTTTTGACGGTTTGGCAGAAGCAGCAGCCGCAATTCCACTCAAAATAAGCATTGTAATTAAAGCCACTAAAACAATTTTGTAGCTTTTCATATACGCTCCTCAAGGTACGTGAACTTCTAACCGTCTTATATGGATTATTCCAAACGTTAAATGTTAAAAAGCTATTATTCTGCTTTCAGTCTTCTGATGGCTTTACACACTTGCAACATGAAATAGACGTTGCTTAAAACGCGGATGAATGAGGCATAACCTTTAAGAGTGCGACGTAACCCTTATTTCAACAATAACTGTCGACTTCTCCCGCACAACCCCTCTTTTTTGTTCTGTGAGGCCCTACGAAGCTAATCTTTTAAAGAGTTTCTAAAATTGTTTAAAGGATTTTTAACCAAATTGAGGAGTGGGTAGACATATCAACTACGAAAGTTTTTATTTTAATCAAGTAAATAATTAAGTTGCAGGGGAAAGGCTATGGGGAGAACGTTGGTTATGATTTTTCTATTTGTCAATCTTATCTTATGTTTTTATGTGGCCTATGAGCTTTTTCGAACAGCAGACTATCTTGCAGACGCATTTAGGATTCTCGCTCTTGGAGGGGTGAAACCTCCAGATTTTATTGAACTTAAAGCGTTGGGCATCTATGTCTTTTTGCTCGGGATATCTGGCTTCGCAATAGCATATTGGGTTTATGAGGATGGGAAGAATATTGACAGACTTATACGTTCACGAAAACTTTTTATGCGGAGCAAAACGCAAGCAGAGGCTCCAACAATGCAGAGTGGAGAAATTCAGCTTTTAGAATGCCCAGAATGTGGTGAAGAACTGGAAGAAGGCTTCGAAGTTTGCCCAAAATGTGGTTACGAACTAAAACCAATAACATGCCCAAAATGCGGAAAAGAAATTTCAAGAAAATTTACCTACTGCCCATACTGTGGAAACAAGTTATGAATAAAATAACCGAAATTCAGTGTAATGCCGTAGGTTGAGCGGCAGCTTGCTGAAGTTGTTTGCGGAGTCTCGCTAAAAGAACCATAATAGTTACTGTTATTACAAGTAGAATTATGGATAAAGCTAGAAGAATGTAGCTTAAAAATTTGAAGTAAGTTAGTTCTTGTTGAGTGGGATTCGCTGAATATATCGAAGTCAATGAGAAGCTGGATTCAGGATGGGAACCTAGACGTGTTGCAACTACAAAAATGTAATAACGAGATGTATATTCCGCTGTAAATGACGTTTCTTTTGGCGATGGAGTAAAAAATGTATTAATCATTGACAATGAACCAATATATGGGGATCCCCATAACATGTTCCACACTACAAGCAAGTCGTATTCGGCATCTTCCGGCGGTTTTAATGTTAGCGATAATTTATCTCCTTGCTTCATGTCAATGTAATATCCGACGGCTCCTCCTTCGATTGGAATGGATTTTGAGTTTTGCTCCTTTAATACGTCGGTTGTATCATATGAGAATGAAAACGCGAAGTCTTCGCTACTATAAGAGTAGCTAGATGATACATTGAACAGGTAGGCTGCCCCACTTTCAGGCAAGACGAAAGGATAAAAGTTAAGCTTTATTGGATACGAATCACTGTAAGAGTAAACGCTATATTCGCCAACAACTTCTGAACCCCTCATTAACCTAAAAGTGCCTTGACCTGAAACTCTCTTAACACTTAGTACTATAAGAGTGCCCTTTGTGAATGTTTCTGATAGATAATAAATTTTAGTTTGACCTGGAGAAATCCTATCTGTAATTACTTGCCCCCTGCTAATTGCTCCTTGAGCCTTAACGCAACCAGTCAGCAATAATGAGACACAGATAATACCAAGAAGCCCTATTAATGATAATTTGCAAATCTCGTTTCTCATATAAATTATCCTCTCGAATGTTAGTTTTTGTGAATTATCAATATTTAAATTTTTAGAAAATATACCCTCTTTTTCTGTTTAAAAAAGTCCTCACACAAAACGCGCTTAAGATTCCATGAAACCTCTAAAATTAACTAAGAAAAATGAAAGGCCAATCTCAAAATTATAGCATTACTTTTTATGCAAATTCGCTTTTTGATATAGCTGTAAAAATCAAACTTAGGATTGATAGAATGCTTATGGGTAATCCAAAAACTATTAAAAATGGACTCCCGAAAGTAGCACTCATCGTGATTACGCTCGAAGTTAAAATTAAAGAAATGCCTATGATAGCCATAGGAAAGTTTTTTCTTCGGAGTGTGAGTATCCCTCCTGTCAACCCAAAGGCAAATCCAATAAGATTAAATACGCTCATAAAAAACACAAATTCATCATAATAATAAGTTGAATCAATTAAACCTATAATTCCCATAAAAATACAAAGGCATGAAGCTATTATTCCTAAAATTCCACCAGCAATGGGATATCCTGTTGTCTTTCTTATGGTAACTTTAATCTGTGCCCCGCAATATGGACAATAAAACGCATCGTCTGAAACTTCCTTACCGCACTTAGGGCAGTAGACCATATTATTGCCTTATTGCTATACGCTTAAAAAATTTTCTCACATAAAGTTGAATTTATCGTAAAGAAGCCTCCACAGCAGAAACACCCTCTGTCTGTACGTTTATGTGGTTATTTCAATCGTGATTGTCCCGGAAGTTAATGCTCCTGTAATGGGTATGGTAACTATAGTAGGAGAAGCCCAGCCTGCTGCGATGCTTTTACTGCCAGAAATTCCTGCGCCACTAACAGTTATTGTACATGAAGGGGTTGGAGAAACGTTTGTTCTAATAGTCACCGCAACAGCTGTGTCACTTACGAACTTGAAATCAACTATTTCGATGTCCCCTCTGTACTCCACGAAAGATGTGCCTCGAATTACTTTTAGTGACGTCAAAGCCCAGACAAACATAGCTGAAGACACTGCTACTACCGCTATTAGGCATATTGCCGCCCAAACAGGTATTTGTCTTCTCATTATGGCTTTTCACCTCCTTTTACTTTAATCTACCGAAGTAAACATCATTAAATTGATACACCGCATCAAATAGCGCCAAGTTTACCAGCATGCCTAAAACTACAGTTGGGTCTTGAGGCTCTATATCTGTCCAAACTCCGCCTATATTAATTCTAATCCAAGCGTGCCACCCTTCTCCATAAATAGCTTTTCCTAAATCATTTGTCGGTCCTATGACAACAAAAACACTGTTTTCATCATATCCGGTTGCTCTATACAATGAGCATAATAGTATAGCGAAGTCTTCACAATCGCCAGTTCTAAGCTGAAGAGTTTCTAAGGGTAGTTGCCAATATTCACTAACCCCATAAGTAGCCATATCACTTTTGTATTTAATGTTAGTTGCAACCCAATTGCAAAGGACGAACCATCTCGGCCAGCCGGCAATGCTTTTTTCTAATTCTCTAATTTGCGGATTGTTAGGGGTTATGTATAGATTTGCAACTCTCTCGTCTAACCACCGAGGAAAATCAACTTGCAAAGTATATCTTGAATGTGTATAAATGAACCCCTCTGAGGTTGGTGCAATTAGATAATTATGTAATCCATAAGATACTCCGAAGTCTTTATATTCGGATAAGATGCCAACATTTGAAACTGTATTATAGCCTGTAGGTAATTTTCCGATTTTAAAAGAGAATGATGAGCCCTTAAAAGTTGTCGTCCATGACACGTCATAAAATGTGCTCCCTTCATTTAAAACCGTAAAGTAGAGTTGACTATAGCATTCTGGCAAATCAGTCATAGTATTCCTACGCCATAAATCTACCCTATTGAATCCCAAAATGGCTAAATTTGAGGAAAAGTTAACAAAGGAGGCTTTTCGAACGACTTTCAAAGTTCCTAAGCATGCGCCTTGTGACAATAATGAGGATATTAGCGTTAAGCTTAACAGGAAAATGAGGAAAAATTTACGGAACGTTCCAGTTAAAACCATTCCATATTCGCCTAGAAATATAATAATATTTTCGATAAAATAAAATTTGTTGCAATTTCAGCGGATGGCGCACATTAATAAATGATGAGCTCCAGGCCATTGAGCTCTCTAGGCTGTGAACGTAATACGCTCGTCTGATTAAAACTTCAGTGGTTGAAGTTTTAAGGCGAAAACTTTGGCGGTTGAAGTTGGAGAAAAAGGCTAAATCTGTTAAAAAGGCCTAGTTTTGTCCATGGCCCCTAGCTGAGTTTTTCCAAAACGTCTTTTATCAGTTTTAAGTCTGTTTCAAGTGTTTTTTGGCTTTTTCTTAAGTATGTGAGCAAGGTTCTGAACCCGTTTAATTTTTCGCCGTTTTCAAGGAAGCGTTTGAGGATTTTTCTTTCGTGTTCCGTGAGGATGTAGCTTCTAACCATTTAAACCACCATGCTTCTACTACTATGCTAATACAACCGAAACATTTAAATATTTCGCTAACGCTATTATGCTATAGTGGTTGAAGCGTCATTGACATGATGACCCTAATAAAGTTCCGTGTTGAAGATGGGCTTAAACATTTAATGCAAGATGAGGAGTTTAAGAGGCGAATCATAAAGGCTTACGAAAGCCAAGTTGAAGCAAATCATGGTTGGGGATTCACGGTTAAATACAAGGGCTACAGGATAAGGTTTGACATAGATGACAAGCAGAGCTGCCGAGGTTTAACGGTTTACGTGGGTTATGCCCTTGAGGAGCCTCAAGGCCGCCAGTTAAGCCTATTAGAGGTGTCTTAAAAATGGCGGAAGAACAATTTAGAGTTTTAGTTTGCGAAAGGTGTGGGTGTAGATACACTGTTAACATAATGCCAAAGGATTTTACATCGGTTTATGTGTGGCGTTTTTGCCCAAAATGCATGCGCGAGGTGTTTAAAAATGCGGTTCTCGTTAAACGCGGCCCAATGCGCGCGCATGTGAAGAAGTGAACCCCAAAAAAGTTTTTAAAACATAGCAACAAAATTCATAAAATGGTTGTGTGGTTGCTTTGAAAGAAAAACGGACTTTAGCGCATAAACAGACTCTTCAGCGGTTTTTTGCAGCCTTTAAATCTGGCGAAACGCTTTTTCCTAAGCAGATTATAGAGCGGAGCGGTTTACCTCGTAATACTGTTTTCCGCATGTTGAAGTATGGTGTTGAGCATGGTTTTCTTGGAAGGGAAGGCCGACGTTACTTTGTAAAGTTTCCAGAACCCTCGGTGAAACAAGCTGAGCTGCCCAAGGATTGGGAAGGCGTATATAAACTTAAGCTCCAACAAGTTGCGGAATTTAATAAAGTAACAGTTGAGCAGTTGCCTGACTGGATAAAAGATATGGTTAAGGCTTGGATTTCGCATGATGCCCTCTGGTATAAAAAACTGCAACTTGACGATCTTATGATTCGTTCGCCACGTCAAAAACTGGATGACGAAAAGGCAGCCCTACAGGAGAGCCCTGATAAAATGCGTTGTATGCGATTAACCCGGTTAGAAAAGCAGTGGAAAGAAGTGTTTGACAAGTGGGTTTTACGGCAGCTTAAGCAGGGGCAAAAATAGTTTTTAACTTCCCCTTTTTGTCTAATATATAAACTTTTCGTTTTTGAATTTTTCCGTATCCAAATTTTCCATAACTAATAAACAATTTACTTTTGGGGGAGAAACGAGACGAGACCCAAGGCTCCGTCGCCGCCTTTGAGTGGCGTTCAGCGGACCATAAACTAGGAGGTGAAGTTAATGTTTGGTTTAAACCGCTATCCCGTAACATGGTTTTCCAACGTTATAAAGGTTAGCAAAGGCTACAATTTAAGCTTAGGGCTATGCGGCTATTCAAAGGGTGTGGCTTTCATTGCTTTTTACAATCCGAAAAAGCCCATTACGACTGAATTTTTAAAAACTATCATAATTCGCGATGTTATCGTAGATGTTAAAAAAGGAATTTGCGATGATGCAAACTGGTGTTTCAACCTCAATTGCCCCTTAAACCATGCCCTACTCCAACACTTCAAGAAATACGGCATTAAGAATCGCGAGCATTTAGAACGCTTTCACAACGTTTTGGAAGAGGCTGTCAAAAAACTTAGGCTTAAGCCCCGAGAAAGCGTCGTCGTTTACTATAATGAACCAATTTTAAGGGTGGTGAAATAGTGCAGACAACTAAAACATTGATTTGCAGTTTTCAAATAATCGATGATCACGGCGGCATAAACTGCCTTTATTGCGACGGTTCTGTGGGTTTATGCAGTTTTGAGAATTGCCCACGTAAAATTTGGCAGATGCGTAGAATTTTGAAACAAGCTACCAACGGTTTAAGGCTCAACTTGTCGGGCTTTATGGCGATAATGCCTCTTTTGGAGGGATTCAATTTTGTCCAGTTTAAAGGAAGCCGCTAAATCGTATTGGGTCCAGGGAATCCCTGTTGTCCCGTTGAAGGCTAAACGGCCCCTTGTCGAGTGGGCTAAATGGCAGAGTCAACCGCAAATTAGAGAAGATTTTGAAGGCTTACCATGGGATAAGGCTGATCAATTCGCGATAATCTGTGGAGCCAAAACGAAAGACGGTTTTTATGTTGGGGCTTTGGATTTTGACGTTAAAAACTTGCCTGAGGAAGTAGTGGCTAAGGGGCGAGAGGTTCTCAAGGGCTTACCAGTCACCCAAGTTGAACAGACACCCTCTGGAGGCCTTCACTACGTTTACTATTGTGTTGAAAAGCCGGAAAGTGTTAGCGCTTACCACAGTGAATGCGGCCTTGAGCTTATCGGCGAGGGTAAACTCTGCATTATGGCCCCAAGCGCGGGCTATAGAAGACTCAACGACAACACGCCGACGATCATTAATGGAAGCCTAAACCAGGTTTTCGAGGCAGCGCTCAAAAAAGCCGGGATAAAAGTTAAGGCTTCCCATTGGTTCAGCCTTGAAAAGCCTATGGAAGGCTATCGTGGAATCCATCTGCCTTGCATTCAAGCCCTTCTTGAAGGTGTTGAAGAGGGCGTTAGAAACGAGTGCGGCATAAGGCTTGCAAGTTATCTCTTGAACTTCCGCGGTTTGCCAAGGGCTAAAGCTTTAGCGGAATTGCAAAACTGGAATGATAAGAATCGTCCACCTTTACCGCAAGTTGAGCTTAACAATATTTTAAGGAGTGCAGAAACACATGGCTACGTTTACGGCTGCGAAGACGAAATCCTGAAGGCTCATTGTAATCGGGCTAAATGTGTTTTTGGCGTTGAAACCCTTAGTCCGTTTGAAATGGTTAAGTTGGCCCTTGTCGAAGACGAAACTGTTGAGCTGCATCCACTAATCGATTATCATCCAACCTTAGGCCTAACGCTTGGAACCCCATTACATATTTTCCCACAGACTGTAAAACAAAGCGTTTTGTTTTTGGCGGAAAAGCCGTTTATTGTCAAAAAAGGGGTTATCAAGAAGGATGAAGGCTTTGCCTATAACATTTCGCTTAGAAAAGCTAAATGGTTGGATATATCCAAAACTTGTAGTAGGCAAATGCTTCTTTGTTCTTTAGAGTTTTTTGAAAAGGGAGAAATCAAATTTCCATCGAAAAAGGAGGTTTTTGAAAAGACGCTTGAGGGAATAAGTAAATACTGGTGGTATCCGGATGAGCGCTATTACACGCTCGTCGTCTGCTGGGCTATAGGGACATACTTCCATCTGATTTTCAACTATTACCCAATTCTGAACGCGCAGGGTGAACGAGGCACAGGCAAAACAACACTCCTTGAAATTCTAAAAATGATTTGCTGGAACCCAACAGATTTGGAAGCAGCCCTCCGCGAGGCCCCACTATTCCGGACAATCCAAGATTCGCGGCCCACTTATTTGATGGACATTACAAAACTTAATCAAAAAAGCAAAAATTACACCGATGTTGTAGATGTCTGTGAGGCTGGAACAGAGAAGGGGCATTCGGTAAAAAGAATTAATAAGGAGACTGGTGAGCCTTTAATTTTCCATGTTTATGGGCCTAAAGCCATAGCTTCGCGCCATGAATTACCCTTTACGGCTAAATGCATCCGAATAATCACAGAAAAAGCCTCAAACAAGAATTATGGTAAGATTCGCCACGCCCTTGAACAAGATTCTATTTGGGAGGACGCTGTCGGCCTCTGTATTAGGGCTGCAGTAAAATATTGGCCTGAAGTTGTGAAGGCTTACACTGAAATGCAGCCTACAGAGAAGCTTTACGGGCGTATGTTCAACTATTGGGCCCCACTATTGGCTGTCTGCAAGGTTTTCGCTGAAGACAAGTTTAACGAGTTGCTTGCCCTTGCGGAGGAATACGCCTCAACCGAAACCGTTGAGGACACTTTAACCGAGGTGGAAAATGGGATTTTAACAGTTTTCCTAAGCATGGAAGGCGAAACGGCCACTATAACCCTCAAAGAATTGACTGAAAAAGTGAAAGAGGCGGTTCCGTGGGTTGAAACCTGGCATGTTGTGAAGAGCGCCTTAGAAAACTTGCATGTTGTCAAGCAGAAATACAGAACAGCTAACGGCTTAACGTTCCGAATAAACCTTGAATTGGCCCATAGAAAAGCCCGTGAACGGTTCATTGAAAACTATGGAGAAAGCTGCGCTTCAAAAGAAGGGCATGTATGCGAAAAATGCGGCGGCAAAGCTTCTACACTCATTGTAAGGGATGGAGAACATTGGCTTTGTGGGAAATGTTTAGCTGAATGGGAGGGCCCCTTATGAACGTCACAGTTTTTCTTCCAAAGCTCGTCCGGGTTAGCCGGCGGGCGGAAGAATAAACAAAAGAGGTGATAAAAATGCGGCTGTTTAAAGGTAAAACTGGGTTAAAACCGTGAAAGCTGAAAAGCTTGAAACCGAGGCTCAACCGGTGTCGCCTGTTCCGCAGCCTCCGCCACCGCCAACAGCCCCCTTAACCGAGGAAGAGCAAAAACTTCTCAACGAGTGGCGCCAGAAATGGAGCCAAGTCTTACACGAAAACTTTGCTTTGGGAGTTGTAGGCCACACTGTTGCTGTGCCTCATAAGGGCGAAATGCTACTGTTCTACAATCTACAAACCATTAGCGAGAATAGAGGACCAAACACTGTTGAAAAACAGTTTATTGGTGTGGCTGAGGATTTAACTCTCAAACAAGTTTACGTCAGATACACTGTTACACCGCAAGGTGTTTCAATAGACTCAGAAGTCAAAACAGCCGACTACAAAAAGCTTGGCGTAAGCCCTGAAGCGGTTGCGAGGCTAATCCAGCAAGTTATAAAATACGAGGTGACATAAATTGAGGTTTGTTTACATTGCAAGGAAACCCGGCCGATTTCCATTCGAAATAGGTGCAGACTTATACTGCGAGGTTCAGCCAGGCAAGTGGGTTCATGCAAGCCAAGTTCCAGGAGAAGTGTTGCGGAAAGCCATGGAAAACGGCAGCTTCAAGGCTTTTGAAGTCAAGCCCGGCAAGCCCATGCCCGTTCTAAACCTTGCAGACGTTCAGCAAAGGCTTATTGCCGCAAGGCTTGGCCTAACCTATGCGGGCAGAAAGGCGAATTCTTTACGTGAAATCGACGAGGCGTTAAAACGAATAAAACAGACCATAGACCAAATTGAACTTGACGAGTTAACGGCACTGCTTAACCGCCTGGAAGTTGTCGAAAAACAAATCAAAAAGCTTAAAGAAGAAAGGCAAATCGAGGAAATAGTGGAAGAATCTAAGCCCGTCAGCATGGAAGAAGTTACAGCCGACTTAGCCAGAGCATTCAGAAAGAAGGAAAAAAGCCTTGACGTTGAAATGCTGGCACGCATAGCTGAAGCATCCGGGATCATAGCCCGAAACAACGAATGGTTGGCCAATCCAAAGCTTTTCGCGAAACTTAAACGACAGTTAAAAAACGCCTTGCAGGGATGAAAATGGCCAAGCCGCCATCTTCCCCTTTTTCTCCAGCCCTCAAAAAGAGGCTTAAGCAGGCTTCCACGCTTCAAATTTTGGCTAAAATGCACAGTTTGGTAAACGATTCGCTTACTAAAATTAACGCGCTTATGAAGACGGCTAAGGGCAAACGTGAAATAGTATTGTTAACGCAAACAGCCAACAACCTTCTTAAACTCCAAACAAAAATTGAACAGCTTGAACATTTCATTGAAAAAACCCTATCGGAAATTCCAATGGCGGGAATTTTTAAAGGTGGTTTTTTGAGAAGCTACATCTTTACATGTGAAGAGCTTGACGTAATAGAGCAGTATATTAAAACTGGAAAGCGAAGCCCCGCCCTCAACAAGCTTCTACATTATATCCGCCACAACAAACGCCTCTTAGACGATATGCGGCTTTACCTGATGCTGTTAGCCCTAGCCCATCGCAAAAGAAAAGAAGAACCGCTTAAGCTTCCGCCTGGAAGGCCTTCAAAACTCATGAGCGGATTAAAAGGATTGAAGTAAAATGGAAGAGGCTCCCGTTAAGCCCGCTTTTGAAATAAAGGCAGAAAACGGGCTCCGCTGCCCCGAATGCGGTTCCGCAAGGCTGTATAAGGACGGCCTTCGCTATTTAGGTAATGGGCTGTCTGTTCAAAGATGGCTTTGTAGGGATTGTGGTTACCGGTTTAGCTGGCCTAGAAGCGAAAAAAAGCATGAGAGGCAGAATTTAAAAAGCCAACAAACTATAACTTTTAACGAATGCAGCTCCAGAGTCCTGGCCCTTCTGGAGCAAAGGCTGGAGGGGGCCATGAGTGAAGTTGAAGAAAGCGAAAAGCGGGCCGCGGGAGCCACGTTAGAACCCAGCAGCATAGATTTGAAAAGTGAACTGTTAAACTTTGCATGGGCTTTGAAAAAACAGGGAATCGCGCCGGAAACAATAACAAACTACACATCCAAGCTTAAACTACTAGCGGAAAACGGGGCCAATTTACTAGAACCTGAAACCGTTAAAGCAGTATTAGCTAAACTTCAAAAAAGCAACGTGTGGAAGCATCTTGCAGTATGCGCATACACAAAATTCCTGAAAATGAAGGGGCTTAAATGGGAGCCTCCAATCTACAAGACAACTAGAAGATTGCCTTTCATACCGACGGAGCAGGAGCTCGACAGCCTAATAGCAAGCTGCGGTAAAAAACTAGCTGCTTTTCTGCAACTGTTAAAGGAAACCGGAATGAGATGCGGTGAGGCAAACAGGCTGCAATGGCAAGATGTTGACTTGGAAAGGCAGATAATAACCCTCAACAGGCCTGAGAAAGGTGGAAACCCAAGGCTTTTCAAAATAAGCGCTAAGCTTGCAAGCATGCTTGGAGCCATGCCTAAAAAAACGCCGTACGTGTTCGGATACAACACCTTAAAGTCAAAGTTCCGCTCGCTACATATAGCGCGAAAAAAGGCTGCTGAAAAACTTGGAAACCCAAGGCTTCTACGCATAACATTCCACACCTTCCGCCACTGGAAAGCAACAATGGAATACCACAAAACCAAAGACTTGCTCCATGTAGCTCAAATGTTAGGCCATAAAAGCATAGACACAACAACCCTATACATTCAAATTGAAAAAGCCCTATTCGAAACCCAAAACGACGACTTCCACTTTGCAACAGCCAAAACAATAGAGGAAGCAGGCAAACTAATAAGCTGCGGCTTCGAATACGTATGTCACCATGAAGGCATAATGCTGTTCAGAAAAAGAAAATAAACGTAGAAGTAACACGGAAAATTATAACGTAACCCTTATATGGCTGAAAGCCGCTTCAGAATTATTTTGGCTACATTACGTTAAGCTGTAAGCTAGATGCAGCTCCCATCAGATTTGATGTGGAGTGAAGGGCGAGTGAGCCTTTAAGCTCATAATGAAGCCATGCATAGGCCCAAAATAGACGCCAAACACAGCCAACGTTAAACAGACACCGCAAAAGGCCCGACATGCCACGCCGTCTGGGGGATGGCTCGGCTTGAGCGCCGAAGAAGGGCGCGGCCAGCCGCGATAGAGCCCCGGGTAAGCGTATGCAGCTTTAGAACCGGGGATCCCCGAATGGG
>Ga0080004_1106316_pt1 | contig 13200 bp, 30 predicted proteins | sample WasSprMetagenome_FD_69207 | JGI IMG/M metagenome (GOLD analysis project Ga0080004, IMG submission 69207) | Sulfidic aquatic microbial communities from Washburn Spring, Yellowstone National Park, USA - WS (SPADES assembly) (version 2) | ecosystem: Environmental > Aquatic > Thermal springs > Hot... | reverse complement strand
TTGACATAGCCATCACTCTATATACCTCGGTGCTATAAGCATTACTATATCATCTGTGAATTCTGGTCTTATCGACACTGGAAATATAAGTTTTTGTTTTATCTCTAATAAGCATTTATCTGCATTATCTTCACTCATGTATTTTAATAGAATATTTTTTATAGTGTCTGTTGGTATGTGTATGTTTAATAGCAATTTGTCAAGAAACCTACTTAATGGTTTGAGGTAGTCTAATGAAACTCTATACAATACTGTATCACTCTTTTCTTTTACGTTAAAAGTTAATGCTGTGACTGCTGCCTTATCAAATATGGCGAATGCGTCATTTAAAACATTAAACATTTTTCTATTCATTTTTGTTATTGAAAGGTCTATTTGACCCAATCCATAGTATTTATGATAGAAATTTATAACTTTGGCAAATTCACCGAACTCCTCTAAATTCTTAATTTTCTTTTTGATATATTTAAGTGCAGTCTTTTCCTCTTCTGTCAGATTATCCAATTCTATTTCTTCAACTTCTTCAGCTATTGCCAAAGCTATTTGATTCAATTCTTTTTCATTTATTTCTTCAGAACTCATAAAATCACCCCCATTTTTTTAATTGTTTATCGACATCATAGGAATAAAGAGTATTTCCTCTGTCGATAAACAAATGTAGAATTAAACAATTATCAGAATAGGAAATACCATAAACGATTTTATTTGACAATACCTTAGACAATAGATTATGCAACTCTCTAATGCTGAAAATTATTTTTTCTCTAACGAAAGTTTGATTTCCTATATAGCTTATAACCTTTAATCTCAATCCAATCGTTTTTTCCAAGTTTTCCATTTTCTCACCCCCAAATTTGCTTATCATATATTTATTTATATAGGTAGGTATTTAAATCATTTTCGGTGATGGAACATATATATTTAACTATATAATTAGAGATAAAATAACAAAAATGCTGGAGATAAAAAGAAATTAAGATATACTTTAATGTATAGACATTCGGGGCTGGAGATAAAAGGGTCACTAAGGCAAATGTCACTAAGGCAGTTGTGTATAATTTAAGTAGGACACATAAATCTTTTTGTGTCCTACTGAAATCATACACGACTCTAAGCGTCTCTAAGGCACTACTTAACCACTAACCCTTTTTCGATTATCCAGTCAAGCTGTTTATCTTCAATTATTACTTCTCTGGCACAACTTTCGCAGATGTAAAAATATCCGAATCTTGCAATTCCAGCGAACTTAAACACTCTCTCTTGCTTTTCTTCTGGGCAATACCATCTTATCTCTAAGGGTATCTCAGATAATGCTTTCATTGAGGCACCACCACTTTATCCCCATGTCGTTAAGCAAATCAATTACATCTAAATCTGGATACATTGCAATATGCCAAAGCTCTATAGGTTTTACTGGTTTATATTGCTCTAAATACATTTTTCGATATAGTAAAAGCTGACCTACTGCACTCGCGTGCAGCCTTTGCTTAACTTCCACGATCATTATTTTGTCTGTATATTCAGCCACTATATCTATTTTTTTTGCGGTTAGGTACTCCCACATGGATTTGTATGGTTCTTTCATTTCTGATATTCCTAATGGAATTTTTGACTTTAGCGGTACGTCGAATCTTAATTTTGCGTCTGGTATTACTCTTCTTATAAACTCTCTCGCAACCAAAACTTCTTCTTCACTAAGATGTTTGAATATCGGCTCAGCCATTTTTCCACCTTCTTTATATTTTTTGGAAGGCAATAATAAATAACTCTCGATGGCTTCTTAGCGAAAGGGAAATATTCTTCAGTTTCTATTACAGCGAGATAACCTTTAAGGACCCAATTCCTCAAAGCTCTTCTCGCGTTGTTATAGTGCTGCTTTGTAATTTTTGAATATTGTCTTGTTGTCAATGCGAGATTATGTTCAAATATCTTCTTTGCTTCATCCCATTTCATTTTTACCACAAGATTTGAATATTTTTAGAGTTATCACAGCAAACTTAAACATTAAATAAATTAAATCCCCTAATGACTACTCCCCCAATCATATATAAATTTATCACAGTTTAATTTAAAAGTTATAGTTATATACATAAGTATAGAGGTGGTGTTGTATGGTAAAGGTAAAACCCGTTGATGTAGTTGTTAATAAATGGAAAACAAGAGCTTCAGTGGCAACAGAAGATTACAAATATGGAGTTCAAAATCCAAAGCAAAGTTGGCAGAAGGCAGCTGAAGCAGCTTTTGAGGCATGGCAATCTGGAGTTCAAGAAGCAATAGCAGATAAAAGGTTTGTAGGTGGAGTAAGAAGAGCAGGAGATGCAAAATGGGCGAAGAAAGCATTAGAAGTTGGTGCTTCAAGATATGCCCCTGGTATAACAGCTGCTGCTGAAGATTATAGAAATGCCATGGGTGAAGTTTTGAAAGTAATAGAGAGCATTTCATTGCCGCCAAGAGGTGCGAGAGGTTCTGCTACAAACTATGAGAGAGTGAAGATAATAGGAGACACTCTACACAAATACGCATTAGCAAAGAAGAAAGTTGTCTAAGCAGTAATCTTAACTAAAGGGTGAGAACGATGAAAATCTTAGATTTGCAGAAAGTATTTGCTACTAATACAGAGTACAAAGCCCAGCCCAATGCTTTTTATGTTTTTAATGCTTTGGGTACCGATGTAAGTATTGATAGCGTTGAGATTGAAGGTAGAAAGACAACTCCTTTAGATAGCACTTTAGCACCTCAAACGAAAACTGCGTCTAACCTATTTGGACCAGAAGATTTAGAAGATTTATTCTTAGTAGTGCCGCCTAACCATAAATTTAAGTTTAACAGTTCAGCTTCTGGAAAAGTTATCGCTTATGGAAAGATTGGATTGTTAGGTATAGGTGAAGGATTACCATCAGATTTGGTTAATAGATTTAACAACATCAATCTATCTTACAAAAAGCCAGTCACATTTACAACTACATTAGCTGCTGACGTATCAATACCTGCTGATGGAGAAGTAGTAATTGGGACATTAACTCCAAGCAACATTGAAAGATACATTTTTGACGACATAATAGGTTTCGCTGGGACAAACATAGGAACTTTAACTCCTGGCAAAATAGCAATTAGATTTTACTACGATGACACGCCATTAGACATTATAGATAAAACTATGGGACACTTCGGTATTGACGCTTATGAGATGCCTTTGCCTCCAACAGTTAATACAGATATGGAAGCATTTTGGCTAAGAGAAAATCCAATTGTAGTTGAGCCAAACCACACTCTAAAGATAACAGCAGTTAATATATCTGGAGCTGCAATTACTCCTCCAACAGGACAATCTATAACCTTAACAGTTAAAGCATTGGCCAGATACAATATAATTGGGTAAAAGGTGGTGAGATATGGTTAAGGAGATAAGAACTATAACGGCAAGCGTAGGAGCAAATGCATCAGTAAAAGTTACTTCATCTTTTGAAAAAGATTTGAATGTAGTTGGAGTAATGGTTACAGAGAGAGGTGGAACATCTTTAACAAATGTCCATCTAACTTTCGACATTGACGGAGTGCCTTTAATTAGACCTTCTATTCCAGCAGCTCAGTTAGGTAGCGTTAGAAACCAAGCAATGGATTTGAAATTTACGATTAAGCAAGGTTCTTCTTTTGGGGTTAGCGTAACAAACAATTTAACATCAGCGATAACTTTAGACATAGCACTATTGATAGAGTAAATAGAAAGGTAGAAGAAAATGGCAAGAAGCGTATCTTTGACTAAACCTTATACTGTAGCAGCGAATTCAACAACTATGGATACTCTTTATACTGTAGCTCCAGCAAAGAAGTTCAAGTTAAAGAAAATAGTGATTGACTTCCCACCAACAACTGCCAATAACTTAAGAGTAGAATTCTTTAGGGGTAGCGTAAAAATTCTTCCCACAGACTTTTCTCTTTTTTATGTTGGAGACAATACAAAGATAGTTATTGAAGTTGATATAGATTTGGTTAGTAATGAGAGTTTGAGGGTCAGATTACAGAATGTAAGCACTACTCAAGCTAATTCCTGCGTAATTCAATTAGAAGGCTGGGAAGAATGAGAATATTTTTAGAAATTTTTAAAGAGCAGTCAAGCGAAGAAATGGAAAAAGGAGTACCGCAAGAATTTATAAGGAAAGATGTTTATGATTTGAGCAAAGAAGAGATAATAAACCTAAAAAACCAGATAGTTCAAGCTTTAGGATGGGACAAATACAAAGCACAAATACATTACTGCTATAACGATGAAGAGCCAACTAAACCTTGCGAAATAGAGGAGATTTAAAATGCTTCCAATAGTTAGAGATGGATTAGTGTTAGAGATGCATTTTAACGAGCTTAACGGTTCAACTGTATATGACTTAAGCGGAAACAACAATCATGGGACAATTTATGGAGCTACAAGAGTTCAGGAAGGTTTTGGTAAAGCTTTACTTTTTGATGGAGTAGATGATTATGTGGATGTGCCAAGTTCTCCAATCTTAAGCGGGTTAAATACTATTACAGTTGAAGTTTGGGTTAATCCTACTAAAACTACTGAGGGAACGATTGTTTCAAAGCACGACAATTATCAGAATAAAGAATGGCAACTTTACATTAATCCCTACACTCAAAAATATACATTTCAAGTTGTTGATGAGAACACAGATACTTTTTCTGAAGTTGCTGGAGTGGCAGCAACAATAGGCAAATGGACGCATATTGTTGGAGTTTATAATAACGGAAAATTACAGATTTATTGCGATGGCGTATTAACTGACTCAAAAACCACAGACAAAATAATTAGAGTAACAAATGCTCCTATAAGAATTGGAAATAGAGCGGATAATGTTAGATATTATGGAGGTATCATTGACGAAGTCCTCATTTACAACAGAGCTTTAAGCGAAAGCGAAATAAAAGCAATTTACAATTACTATATGAAAAAAAGAATGTAAAAAGGGTTATAGGTATGCTTTATGTTTTCAAGCTGACAATTCCAAAGCAAACCCCAATAAGCAAACCTATAAGAAAAAACATAGAAATTCCAAAAGGAGTTATTCAAAAAGTTATAATAACTATTCCTTTTGGGCATATGTCAGTTGCTGGAATTCAAATAAGGTATGGAGAAGTAGTTGTTATGCCGCAAGGCGAAGAGAATTGGATTTATGGAAACAATGAAATAGTTGAGGATGTTTGGTATTGGGAAATAGAAAAAGAGAAGGAGACATTTACTTTAGTTGGTTATAATAACTCACAATACAATGACCATAGCTTTATAGTTAAATTTTTAGTAGTTCCGCCACAATTAGTTCCACCTGAAATAATGCCTTTAAAGCTCGAAAAGGAAATTAAAAAATTGATGGGAGAGGTAGAGTAAAATGATAGATTTGCCAGACAATATGTTTGGATTTGCGATTATTCCAAGAACTGCTTTGCGTCCCAATCAATCGCCATATTTTGCCACGCTTTCATTTCAATTACCACCTCGAAGCTACTACATTTTTTACATAGAGCAAGGTTTTTCAGCAAGCGAAGAATGGATACCTTTAGGTAAGAGATTTTCAATATGGTATGCTAACTTTTCAATAAGCCAGAATTCATTAATTGAAAGCAGAATTGGAGTTGAAAGCCAAAGTAGCCAAGGAAATGTAACTTGGTTAGCTCAAAAATGGGGTTATGGAGATACAGATTATTTATCTGGAGTTTTCTTCGATTTTGAAGCTTTGACACGCCCTATTTATTACATAGCTAATTATTCAAACGATACCGTCTATGTTGATTTTACAGTATTTGGAGTTGTTGAGGTGGTGATATGAATAAAAATGAAATAGAGCAAAATTCAAAAGGAGGATTGTATTTTAATGGTAAATATCAAGAAGTTAAAATAAAGATTAGGGAGGTGGGTAAAGTTGGCTGAAGTAAGAATAACTGAAGTTAGACCTTTGTTAGACATAGACGCAAGAGGCAGGTTTGTCAAGAAATACAGAGTTAGCTTCACAGTAGATGGCATAGAAGATTGGGTAGATATTCCAGAAGAAGAGTTTTCCGCTGAGAGAGCTAAAGAATTGGTAAATAAGAAAGCTGAAGAAGTAAGAAAATTGATGAAAGGGTAATGTGAATGGTGTTTGAATGGATATGGAACGCAATAAGTAGTGCTATCTCTAATATAAAGAATTGGGTAGAGGATAGATTAAAACCTATATGGAATGCCATAAATAACGCTATTTCAACTGCCAAAAGCTATGCCGAAGGATTAGTTAATGGAATTAGGAGCTGGGTAGAAAACGCAATAAATACAGTTAAAAGCTGGGTTAGTGGTTTAATAGATGGAGTAAAAAACTGGGTTAATGGATTGATAAATAGCGTAAAAAGTTGGGTAGATGGTTTAATTAATGGAGTAAGAAGCTTTGCTGAAAACCTTTTCAATCAAGCTCGAAATTTCACACAGATGATTGTAAATAACTTACAGATGGCTTTTCAAGCTTTCCAATCAAAAGTTAGCGACTTTATGAATAATACAACAAAATTTATCCAAGAATTACCAGCTAAAGTTTGGAGTTGGATTGTAGAACCTTTAACCAATTGGGTTACTCAACTTATAGAAAATTTTGTAAGGTTTATATTCGAGCAAATAGCTAACCTTCAAATGTATATCTATGAGAATTCAATAGAATTTACAAAAACCACATTATACGAGAATTACAAGCAGATTTGTAAGCAAAACAATTTACCTTATCCAGATAGAGAAGTTTTCATAGCCGAAATGGAAAGATATAAAGAGATGGGAAAAAATTTATTTAGGGGGGTATAAATGGCAGTACCAGCTTTAGTTGCTGGTGGTTTGGCTGCTTTTGTGATGGGTAGGTTAATCAACGATGTTGTAAGTGTTGTTGGTAGAGTTTTTAGCGTTGCTTGGGCGTATGCTTTAGCAAAAGGAATGCTTGAAGATTACACAGAACCAAGAAAAGTATTGTCGAGTATTTTACCACAATGGAGCAGAGAAAAGTATCTTGCTGAAGCAGAAAAGAATGAAAAGCTTAGGGGAGTTGAAGATTTCCTTAAATTTTTAAGAGAGTTTAATACAACATTTGCAAGATACAATATTGCATCTTCACTCCTGGGACCAGAAGCTTCTTTTGCTGCTTCTCAAATTGCTTCAGCTTACCAATGGAGCTATGGTTTAGGATGGTTAAGCTGGATAGGAACAGGACAAGTATTACAGAATTTAGTTGCTACACCAGTAGAGCAAGAATTGAATAAGATAATGAGACATAAATTGCTAACTGAGAGTGCCGCAAAAGAGTTATGGACGCTTGGCTTAATTGATGATAAAACATTTTACGAGCATTTAGCAGCTTTAGGTTATTCTGATGATAAAATAGAAGCTATAAAGAAAGCTTTAATTGACGATTTAACTACAGGAAAAGTAGCGAGAATGGTTAGATTGGGGATAATTAAAGAAGAAGATGTATTTAATAAGCTGAAGGATTTGGGAGTTCCAGAAGATTTGGCAAAAATAGCAATTGACAGCATGTTTAATGTCCCATCTGACAGTGTAATTGTCAAACTTTATAAAGCTGGGAGAATAGATAGGGAAACTGCTTTGAGATTGCTTAGGATGAATGGCTACAAGAGAGAATGGGCGGAATGGATACTGGAAGCTACAAAAGAAGAGAAAGTGGCTGAAGATAAATCATTATCAAAGAGTGAAGTTATGAGATTGAGAAGGTATGGGATAATCGATGACAATACATTTATAACATTTATGAAAGCTTTGGGTTATGACGAATTAGAAGCTGACTATTTGCTTAAACTAACAAAAGCTACAATACCAACTCAAGAAGCACCAAAGCCAAAGACATTAACTAAAGATAATATCCTAAGAGCTTTTGAGTTAGGGGTTATTAGAGAAAACGAAGCAAGGAATATGCTTAAAGCTTTGAGATATGACGATACTTCAATAAATGTTTTGATTGAATTGTCAAAAGCAAAAGCTAAAAAAGAGCCAGAAGTTTTGAAAAGGGATTTGACTAAGGCAGATGTATTAAAAGCGTTAAGAATGGGAATTATTGACAAAAATGAAGCGGACGCATATCTGACTGCTTTAGGATACGATGAGAAAGAGAGAGCAATTCTTCTTGAATTTGCTGACATAAAAGAAGAAGTAAAAGAAGTAAGAAAAACATTACCAGCAGCAACAGTAGCGAGAGCTTTTCAACTGAAGATAATCGATGCGATGACTTTTGAGACATACTTAAGATTGCTTGGATATGGAGATTTTGAAATTAGGATACTGAAAGCACTTTACGCTCCTAAAGCTTCATAAGCTTTAACTTCGCTACTAAGCTTCTTCGCCCTTTCCTTCTGCTTCTCCAAGTTCGCTATCAGCTCTTCCAACATCTTTACCACCTTTTGACTTCTTCTTTTTCTTATCCTTCTTACTTTCTTCCAATTTTTCAAACTCTTTCTTAAGTTCTTCTTCAATTTCCTTCATTTCTTTTGGATGAGCTTCATAGTAATGCTTTTCCAATTCCTCTGGTGTTAAAAACTTAGCATCGCAAAGTTCGCACTCAAAAAGCTGTCCTACTGCCTTATTTGACGGCACTTCTACTGCTTTTGTTTCTCCCACATTTGTGTGTTGGCTTAAGATGTGAGAAGCGAAAACTACTGCATCATCAGCTTCAAAACCACAAAGATTACATTTGAATACTGCCATAGCACCACTTAATTTATTTAAATTACATAAATAAATAGTTTTATGGTTGAAATTTACCCAGTTGTTAAGGTTTCAAATTTAGAAGGAATGGGAGCTATTGATTTTAGCCCCCTTCTTAATGGATATCTTATTTATGGACTTCCAACAGTTAATATCCCAACAAGTAGAGGTCATTATGGTACTCCTGATTTTTCTTTATCTGCTACTTTATCCGTTTATGCTTTACCTACTGATACTATTGAAATTAAGAATTGGAGTTTTTCTGTATTAAGATTTGACAATTCTTTCAACTATGTTTCTTCTGGTGGTGCTTTTAGGAATGCTTATATTGGGACATTTAAAATACCTCATACTCCAGTTTATCCTTCAGGGAGTGGTCAAGTTGTGATGGTTTGGAAAACCAATAAGACAAATATTCTTTATGCCAATAATATTGAAACTACTAAGTCAAACCCGTTGTGGAGCATTCAGGATACAACTACATACTCGACAACAAACAATTATGATACTCCTATACTTAGCTTTGATTTTGGTAGCTCTGATTACGGAGATTATATAGCTTATGTAGGTTTATGGTCTTCATCAACTGCTGCTCAACAAATTTTAAGAATATTTGTAAGCAATGATGGAAGTACCTGGACTATGACGGGTGAGGTATTTACTGCTAGCACTTCTGAAGTTTATGGTATTTGTACTGGTGCAAATATTAAGTTTAGATATCTAAAGGTTACGCTTTTTTCAGCTGGTACTGCTTATACGGCATATGCCAGAATTAGAAAACTGCTTATTTTTAGATAATAATGGTGGTTAAGATGAAAAAGAGGATATTTGTTAAAAACCCAGAAAAGCTTGAAGGTATTGACTTTAGCGAGTTTGACGAGGTTAAAATTATTTTCCAAGATTATGAAATAACTATTGAAAAAGAGAGCAAAGACGAGGATTTGAGCTTAGAAGTTAAAAAGGTGGTGAAAGGTGAGCTTGAGAAGATACAAAAAGAACAATCACTATGACGCAAACAATCCATCAGTATATTTCGAAACATTGTATAATGACATACAAGACATAAAAAGGGACATGACAATTATAAAGGAAAAGCTAAAAACTCATCAAGCTTTGATATGGCTTCTTTTATCTCTAATAGGCAGCGTATTTGTGAAGATAGTGTTTTTAAGCTGAAATCCAAATGATTTTTAGGTGAGAGAATGGCTGAAATAACTATAACTAAAGGATGGAAGACATACTTAGGAGCAGTAATTCTAATAGCAACTGGCTTGTATCTCCTTTCAATAGGACAAAACGTAGAAGGAACACAAGCAATCGGTTTAGGACTGTCGATAATTGGAATTAGACACTACTTAGAGTATTCACGACAATAAACCCAACAATAAATCAAAATCTCACATATGGTAAGGAAAATCCTTCCTTACGCTGCCTTTTTCTTTTTTCTTATACTCAATCGGATAATCAATAATTATCTGCCTTCTTATCGTTTCGCTGTCTTCATCATAATAAACTTGCTCTATAATTGTTAATTGGCTCGTCATTTCAATCTCTTTTTTGTAGTTTCTAATCAGCTTAATTAACCACTCAATCCTCATAATAATTATTTTGAGTGACTATAAATAAAATTTTTATGACCTTTTGGAAAACTTTCCAACTGTGTATAATAAATATATTTAAATAAATAGGGGAAATATCCAATCTTCTGAAAGATTACAAATAATTATGAATAGTCATAAATATTTCTGAAAGGTCATAAAAATCATAGATAAAAATATTTAAATAGCTAAATAATTATTGGGGAGGAGATAAAATCTTCACTCCCCATATTTCTATATACACACTTGGAAAACTTTATGAAAGGTCATAAAAATTAGAGATAAAAGCTGCTTGGATAATAAATACTTCTGAAAAGCTCCTCAATCCTTCTCTGTAATTTCTTACTTTTCTTAACTTCCAAGCTCAAAGAATAAAGGACAACTCTCCTATACTTCCCATTTACTTTTTCCCAAGTTCTTCTTCTCTCAACTAAGCCTTTCCTTTCAAGCTTATAGATAATTCTCCTCAACTTATTTACATCTATTCTTACATTTGCAGATTTAAACATCTCATGAATTCCCTCAAGCTTTAACCTATGATACCAAAGCATTTTATAGAGTAAAAGTATTTCTATTGCGTTTAACCTATAAAGAGATTTCTCGCTAACCATTTCCCACCACCTATTTTTTATGCGTCATTTCTATATGTATCAAAAGCATTTCTTCTGCTCTTTCCTTAGTAGATCCAACACTAACAAAGCTGCAATAAGGACACTTTATCCTTTCCATTTTTAACCCACCTATTCAAATCCCAAAGCCACAAGTCAATTCTCGCCTTCTCGCACAATTTTCTAAAGTCAAATTCCCATCGAACCTTCCTAAAGAAATACTTATTTCCTAACAATTCCTTCAAAATCCTAACCATACCATCCAATACTGCTAAACTCTCAAACGGATAATTAACCAATACATCTGGATATCTTTCTTCAACTAAATAATTCAACATCTTCTCAATCTTATTCATACTAACCACCAGCTCTAACGTTACCAAATATATACTTAGCTACATGATTTTCAATCAAACTTTCAATATAAGCAATCTCTATTAAATCGGTAATCTGCTTAAGCAAAGTTATCAACTCCAAAGCATCCAACTTATACCTATTAGCAAAATCCATTAGCATATCGCTGAGTTCCTCAACAGCTTTTGTCATCTCTACAACTACATTTCCCTTTACCATATAAACTCCTTCCTCTTTTGGTTTCTGGTTATCCTTCTCCATACCAATCACTCCTTAGCCACTTTTTCAAGGATGTCATTAATGAACCTACCGACAGTTTTACCTTCTTTCATAGCTTTCTCTACAAGCTTAGCATAGATATCATTTCTCAGATACAATCTATACATCGCCATTTTCATCACCTCCTAATTATTTATATACTTACCTATTTAAATACTTTTCTGTGCTACAGTATATATATTTAAGTAAATAGATGTGTAATTGAAAGTTTTGAAAAAAGTTTTTGAAAGAGATAAATAATTATTTATTTAAATGGTTGAGCGTTTAATATATATATATACTAACATAGCCCAGAAAACTCCTCAACACTATACTGGCTTGTTAAACCAAAAATTTTGAAGAGAGAAGGACTGCCGTCTGTTGCTCCCGAAAGCCGTCTTTGTAGCTTTCCGACTTTGCCTCAAACCTCAAACCAACAACTACCAACTGCTTCTTCCCGCACCTGCTAATGCCAGAGTAAAAATATCAAAACCAAATAAACAAATTTCAAAGCATACTCCTCACCTCCATTTAGATAAATAATTAAATAGTGTGGTATCAGTAAAACAAAATTCATTATCGAGAGAAAACACAAAAAATGCCTTTCGACTGTTGCCTACTTGATTGTCTGCTTTTGATTTGAGGAAGACGTAATAGATTGCGAAACCGATAACCAAATGACTTAAAAGAATTATTGGAGGTGAGGAGAGTATGCCATATGAAAGTGTTTAGAAGGTTAGAGGTTTGATTGGGTGCGTATATAATGTTTTGAAAAATCAAACAATTAAATAAATAATTAACTATCTAATGACTTTTTGATTTTGACTTAAAGAAAGTTTTAGTTAGAATTTTGTAGAATGCGTAGATGACAACAAAAGCGTAAGCTATTGAGAAAATCAAACCTTCAACCATAAAGCCATTAATGAAGAGATAAAACGATACAACCTGCAAAGGAAAAACTATAAAAAGAGAAAGGAGAGAAGATAAAGCTCTTGCTATTTCTCTTATTGCTGCAAATTCTAACAATCCTTTAGATATTGAAGATAATCTGACTTTTTTGGATTTTGATTTCTCAGTATCACTATTGCTTAGTAGCTTCATCAAAGGATTTCTCAACATCTTTTTTAACCCTCTTTCTTTTTGGAAGTATATAATATACACCTTTTGATATGTACCATCTAACCATTTTATCACTCTTAAACTGTTTAGTCCTCAATCTCAAATTCTTTAAGTATTTTGAATTCTTTTATATAATATTTTTCTCTCTCATCCATACTTAGAAGGTTTCTAAAAACATCAGTTGGTAAATTAGCGATTCCTGTGATTATTTGATGCGTAGGTAAATGCTCTGAATTACTAACCCATTTTCTTTTTTCTATTAGAAGTTGGTATTTTCTTAACTTTATTTTTTCAATTTCCATTTTTACCCCCATTAGCCATCACTCTATATACCTCGGTGCTATAAGCATTACTATATCATCTGTGAATTCTGGTCTTATTGACACGGGAAATACAAGCTTTTGTTTTATCTCTAATAAGCATTTATCTGCATTATCTTCACTCATGTATTTTAATAGAATATTTTTTATAGTGTCTGTTGGTATGTGTATGTTTAATAGCAATTTGTCAAGAAACTTGCTTAATGGTTTGAGGTAGTCTAATG
>Ga0080004_1148837_pt1 | contig 13207 bp, 12 predicted proteins | sample WasSprMetagenome_FD_69207 | JGI IMG/M metagenome (GOLD analysis project Ga0080004, IMG submission 69207) | Sulfidic aquatic microbial communities from Washburn Spring, Yellowstone National Park, USA - WS (SPADES assembly) (version 2) | ecosystem: Environmental > Aquatic > Thermal springs > Hot... | reverse complement strand
GGGGGCAAGAAGGATGAGCAAGGCAAGACAACACCAAGATCACTAAGAAAGTTCCCACACCACAACAAAGCGGTAAAAAGCGGAGACGAGCACGAGACAGTGGACCTACCACACCTAAGAAACGCATTAGCAAGGCTACCGCAATCAAAGATACCTCAGAAGTATAAAGATCAGGCAAGAGAGCACCTAGAGAAGCACGCAAAAGCGCTCAAAATAGGCGAATACAGAGAAGGAGCAGAGCAGCTAACAGAGGAAACGATAGAGTATATCTTGATAGACCACGAAGAGAGAATAAGCGAGCTAGAGGAGAGGGTGGAGAAGCTAGAAGCACAAAGAGCCGGAGAGGGAGTAGCACTAATCCAAGAAGCGAAAGCAGAGGAAAAGGTTACTGATGTGAGAAGACCAGCAGACAGAATACTATACGAGAAGTGGATTAGAGCTACACAAAGAACCTAACTCTAATGCGTTTTCCTAGTATGCTGACGACTCGTAAACCATTTATGTTTTAAGAGATTGGTGATGGAAATGTACTCGCTAAACCTTATTTCTGGATTTTCATCCGAGCCTAACAATCAGGGATACCGTGTCATCGTAAAGGCTTCGCCATAACTATCTAAAACAGAAGCCAAAGTTGATACACAATCACGTGATGAGTGTTCTTTGACTAAAAGTTGTCCTAACTTTGCTGCTTGCTACGGCTTAAGAAAAAAATTTTTCTCCGGTTCTCAGATATTTCTTTGAGACAACGATGTATTTGTTGTAAGGTTTTTGCTCAGCTTTGCATTCCAAGCCCTAGCTTTTCAACCAAGGTGGGGAGCGTAGGATAGAGGATCGGCTTATTCCTCAAACTTGAGCTCCTCACTTGAAGGGTAGACCTTTTCCACACTCGCTTCGTCAATTATCTCATTAGACATCAAATCAGGGAACTTCGTAAGCGTAAACCTATATCCGTATCTAAGGCGTTTCTCAATCAACCTTAGTAGAGCATCTGTCGTCATTAATCCACCGACCGCGCCGGTCTTTCCTTGAATGCTTATGCACATCTTCTTTGCGTATGGGGTAAAACTATGAGCTACGAAAAGAAAGTACTTCTTATTTGGGTTCACACCTCTTATATATGCAACCCTCTCCTCCCCCTCAATATACTCTACCATCTTGCGCTCATCTTCAGCTGGGCTATCATCAGCAGAAGGATAATCTACTTTAGCCTTACAGTCGTACGTTATCCAAAACGAATCTTCAGGTCTGAACCCTGGTGGGGTATATAGATACCCGTCCGGAACTCTCTCATTCGGTTTTCTATAACCAAGTCGCCTAACAACAAACCCTAAGATGTGAAAGCATACTGCCACAATCACTTCATACTTCATCCAAGCCACATTTCCTCAAATTCAAGAAATACTCCCTAAGCCAAGGAGGCGGGCCCTTTACTAACTCCAACCACCAGCTAGGAGGCTTTAAATCAAATTCCTTCTCGATTCTCTCCCACTCTCCATACTCTAATGTAAAACATAACGGTGGACGGCTACCGTAAAATGTTTTTGCTACTTCAGTAAGCTTTTGTGTAAACTTATAGCTAGGTAGCCCTAATTCATCACCCTTAAACTCGATCTGCATACTCAGAATTTTTTGGGGTTCATCAAACTTAATGTTCGTGACCTTAAGATATATTGGAGAGAGATTAGTATAGTCTCCCACCCCCTTCATTCTAATGTATGCACCTATAGCTGGTATATCTCCCTTTAGGCTTGTAACGATACGTGAAAACCGGCCTTTTGTGAAGTACGCAGTCCCTGTTCGGTGCCAGTATCCCTTAGCGTTTGATTCTGGAGGAGGATCCCAACTCGTCAAAAGGAATAATATCGGCATTGGGGTTTCAAGCCTTTCGAAGAACTAACCTCCTAGAAGACCCCCTACTGAAGATAAATCAACAATCTACCCTATATCTTCCAGTATCCCCCTACAAGGAGGAATATCTGAACCCCTGGATCTAGCGGGTAGAACCCCCTAAGGGTTTGCTTCGCCAACTACTAAGTGGTTAGGGCAAGTTGGAGGAACACCTACCCGGAGTTCTAGTCTTTCTAGAAGATATAGGAATGAGCCTATCTTCCTCGAACCTTCCTCCTTACTTCTACCTTCTAGTCAAACTCAACCGTTTTTCAGCTCATGGTTGAAGTCTAAGCTTGGTACTAGATCTAGGAAGACTACGCCTCTAACCAAAGATAAATCAACACAATATCTACTTCTAGAATCTTCAAGTCTTACCTTACCAGAGGGGGATCTGAACTCTAAACCCCTAGGGGATTAGAAATAAGCTTGTGAGAACACCTATCTAGAGGTCTGAAGTTTCTCCTTGAATTCATATAACCTCAGGTCCTGAGGCTAAAACATTATCCTAAAAAGACTTTCCTAATTAGAGATGATTATATCTTGGGAGGTAATCTCGATAAATATTAAATACCTAGCAGCAAGTATAAAGTGGAGACGATGCTGCCTTGGGGGAGCCCTGAGGATCTTTTCAAGGCTCTAACTCCTGAGATAGATAGAATACGCAGTGAGTTACGCAGAAAAATGCTTGAGGCTAAGAGTGACTTTGAGAGAGAAGATGTTATTAACGTAGCTGTGGATTGCCTTCATAGAGTTGCAGCTCAACTGGCTCAGAAGGTTTCGTTGTTACCAGTCAAGGAAGTTCTGCAGGTATTGCCAGGATTTCTTGTACGCGACGACAATATAATGCTCTATGAGGAGTTTCTTGAAGGATATGTGAATCAGCTTAAGAAGGGAACGGTGACCTATATTGAGAACGCTAAGGTTCTCTATTCCCGCTTCAAGGGTCTCACACATTTTGACTGGGGCTTGGTTATAATAGAGCTAGCTAAAGCTTTTGAAGAGGAGTTCAGACCCCGCTTTACCAAGCGCCTTGAATCCATAAAAAGTAAACTACATCACATCGATATACAGAGGGCTGGACTCTCAGACCCTGATAAAACGTCTTTTGGGAACTGGTTGTATGTCCTTCAACATAAAGAAAAATTTCCGGGGCTTGGGCTTTCTGAAGAAACTAGAAGCCGCCTCTTGAGCGGATTGGAGAGAGTGAAGACACTGAGGGACAAAGCTGCCCACGCTCAACCCAGACCTCTGGAAGAGATAAGGCAGAGGGACGCGGAGGAAATTGCAAAAAAGATTTTGGCTACAAAAGATGGGCTTCTTTGCTTAGCGATATCCCTTTGAAGCGAACTAAGCAGCCGGACTCTTCACTCTTCTCCACAATTTTTTATGAAGAAGGATTAGTATGCACACTCTTCTCCTTTTTTACGTAAAGAGTGTTATAGGAGCTCTACGGAAATCTTATTAAATACTGAAAATAGAAATAGAGCAGACGGTTTTGGCTGAAACAGCGTCCAAAGCTGCTATTGAAATACATATGGAGAATATTATCAAGGGTTATCAGAATTTATGGTTAGGGTATAAAGGACGGGTAGGAAAGTTTTATACATTGGTGAAAAAAGAACGTGAGCCAGGGTTAGTAAGTGAAGATAACTCATTCATTAGATTCCATTGTAGTAGTGAGCAAACTGGTTTTAACTCCCTTTTCTTCGTCTACGAGATTGGGAAGGTTTTTCCTACCCTTATGTGGCGGCATTTGTTAGGTTATACACAGGGTTTCAACTATGTAGTTTTGGGTAAGTCCCTTTCCTGCCTTCCAGCTTTCAGTTTTTCACTCGATCAACAAACGACTCTCCTATACTGGGGCGAGGACGTTCCGTTTCTCTCAACCTCTGACCTCCGGAACTTGAGACTAAGCAATTTCGTGCTTAAGGCTAACAATCCAGCTTCTGTCATAATTTCAGCTGCAAACCTTGCTTGGCCAAAGTCTGCCTACCCTTTAATTAATCAAGAGCTTAAAAGGCTGGCAACCTACTATCTTTTCAACTCTCTTCTACCTCCGATTCTTAATGGTAGAGATGAAGTTTGGTTTGAAGCACCTTTTATCCTCGTTGGAGATAGGATAGTTAGATTTTTAACAATACACAAAACTCTTTGTAGTGTTGCTCAAAAAACTGCAAGAGCAATTAGGGATAGAGGGGTTATCAACGCCAAGGCTACTATAATCGACCGTAACTTTAGAGCAAAACACATATCCATTGACATACCTGAAGAATGCTTTGATGAGTTCATTAAAAAGGGGCCTCCTTACGAAGTAATCTTCGTAAAGACTATGAAGGTAAGATGTGATCCTACGATGATTGAGCAGAGACCATATATCCGCTATACGGTCTATCCTTTTGAATCTATAAAGTTGTTTGGCGAAGAAAGTTACGGGTGGCTGCTAACTATAGCTTCTATAGTGCTACGTGAATTTTACCTTATGTCGAGCGACCCTTTCTTTTTCACAATAACTCCTAAAGAGTTTCAATGGTGTTTGGCTAAGATTCTTAAGTCGCTTCCTTGTGGAGATATAGAGCAGTTTGCTCTAAGACTTATTGAAACTAAGGAGGGGCTCTATTTATTAGCCTCCTTACTCGGTGTCTATGTCCCAGAAGGTTCTTTCCTTTCATATCTTCATCCGGCTCTTTTCGAATGCCTTCCTTTCAGCTTAAAGGGTCAAGTTGGGAAGGACGAGTTGGTGCGATTCCAACGAATTGCCTCTGAATATCTCGCAAAAGCCGAATCTTTGCCGCGAAGTTACTCTAACTTCTTAATCCAAGAGTTATTCAGGAGGGAATTTGGCTCGCCTCTTGACTATACTACAGCGAATTATCTCAGAACAGCTCTTCACTACCTTGTGAGGACGTTTATTCCTCTCTCGAAAGATTTATGCTTAGGTTGTGAGGAGGTAAAGATGTGTTGAATGCCTCATGGGTATCCGCGTACCAAGATCTATTAGAGCAGGAGGAGAAAAAAGTTAATGAAGCTGGGTTTAAAGATGTGAGATCCTTCCTCTCGATTAAGGAAATCAACTCAGTATGTGAAAAGTATGGTATAGATCTTGAACAGTTCCTTTCTTCTGACCTGTTAGTCGAATATCCTGAATTCGGTTGGCGCACAATACACTTTGACCTGATTTATAGAATAGTTCATATAAGGAACTTAGAGAGACAAGCAGCTATACCATTTGAATATAGGATTGAAAAGCGATCCGAACCTGTTCCTGATTTTGGACGCCATAAGTTTGAAGAAGTGCTTGAGCTGATTCCGAATGAGTCGGTGCGGAGGATTGTTCTTTCAGCACTATGTAAGAGTAAATACGAAGGATTTTCGAGCCACCAGCTACCGATAGTTAGAGAGCTCCTCTCTAAGGAGCCAAGGTATACGACCGTTGCTATTGTTGCTCCAACCGCTTCGGGTAAGACACTTGCCTTCTTTCTTCCTGTCATTGTTAAAGCTCTAGAAAGGAGTTTGGAAGGAAAGGTTGGTGTCTCCTCCATATTGGTGTATCCCCGCAAAGCACTCGAACGAGACCAGCTACAATCCTTTCTCAGCCTTATCGACTCTGTGAATCAACACTTGGCACATCAAATTACTGTGGGAGTTGACGATGGTGATACAAAGAGGTTTGACGACATTCAGTCTGGAGACAAATATCGGGAAATGAAGTGCATACTCTGTTCAAATACCCTAATTATTGACAAAAAAGAGGGGGCGTCTACTGTAAAATGCAGCAAGTGTTCAAGGCAATACCCTTATCTTTTAGCTTCAAAAGACGAAATTTGGCAGAAAAAGCCTATGATCCTAATAACGAATATTCACACATTATATAGAAGACTGCTCTCCACGAACACGCTAAAGATGCTTACGGGTGTGGATTACCTCGTATTTGACGAAGCGCATGTATATACAGATTATCTCGGAGGACATGTTCACTACATTATTAAGCTACTAAGACACGTGGCAAGTCTAGGCGGATTCAAACCCTTTCTTATCTTTTCATCAGCTACTATACCCAACCCTCTCGATTTTATTGCAAAATTGGCAGGCGTAAGGACTGATGACATATTCTACGTCGATTATTATAGAACACTAGAAAAAGTTCAAGACACGCAACGTAGGTTGATGTTGTATCTCTATCTTCTGCCCCGTCCTTCCCTAAGCGCAGAAACGCTTACAGAAAGCTTGATATTAGCTATCACATTATGGTGTCACAAACATAAGCTAAAAGCTATCACCTTTGTGGACAGCGTAGCCGAAATATCTACACTCGCAGACTATATCCATACGACTATCCTTGACAAGAGGCAGGGACGGGAAGTAACAGATCATCTTTATAACGCAACCAACAGACCTGAAAATGACTACAGCTGGCTTAGCTTGGCTCCACAGCAAGTAGCAGTAGGGTTAGACACATTTAAAGGCTTTGTACTGAATGAGTATAAGGCGAGCATCGGTGTCCACTACGGACAGCTCCCCTTATCACAGCGTGCAAGGGTTGAATACGACTTTTCCCAAGGACTTCTGAAACTTCTCCTTTCAACATCAACGCTTGAACTCGGCATAGATCTGTCAGACGTTGCTGTAATAATTCAGCACAAGTTGCCGCTCACACCCGAAGGTGTTGTGCAGAGGGTGGGCAGATCTGGTAGAAGTCCTGTGTGTTTAAGAGTAGCGTTAGGTGTAATCGTCCTCGATTCTTCGCCTCTGAGCACACTCTACATGTTTGATGAGGGGCTTCGAGGTAGATTAGCAGACCCTAGCTTACTCCCACCAGCACGGGTAGGCCAAGCAAGCACAAGTATTAAACTCCAACATGTACTTTCACTTTTACTCTATAAGCGGGCTTTAGAAAGTAAGCCAACGTTTATACCAGCAGAAGAATATTTGAAGTCTAAACACGAGGTAGTTAATGCTGTTAGGGAGATTGTTAGCGAGCTAAACGAAGAATTAATAACATTTAATGCGAAGGTTAGGTTATTTGACGACGAGACCGCTCTAAGGAAACAAATCCACGAGCTTAAATCTCTGCTTTCTCTTAGTGCGAACGCTATAAAAGATGCTGAGCAAGCTATTTTCGGTCAAGTGAAGGAAAGATGGGAAAGTATACTTGCTGATATTGAGAGAAAAGCTGATGATATTCGACAACTTCTTCGAGATATAGATACGCTGAAACGTAGGCTCGAAAAGATCCTAGAGTTTGATGAGAAGGTGTTAAGCGGGGTCGATTCACTTAGGAAGCTGCTTACTCAAGCTTATAGTTTATGTAGTACGCTGCTCAGCTCTGCAAGAGCTTCTTATCGTATTGGTGACGAGGGTCCGATACAAAGATGGTACAAGGCAAACTCTAACGCTATCGAAATAATAGCCAAGCAGACCCCCGATTCTGACGAGATTCTCTCACTCATCTACACACCCCTCACTACTTACTTCACAATCAAAATGAAGAGCGACTTTAGAGCATTCAGAGCGAAATATGGATTCGGCTTTGACGAGATTATCAACATATTAACCAATATTACCACTTGTTTAGGGAGTCGTTATGAGGACGGTTTAGCGTATTTCCTCAAGGAGCTTCCAAACATAACTAAATTTTTACACTCAGTAAATTTAAAAAGCTTGATTGCGTGTGAGGCGTTTAAGCAAATAGAAAGTGAATTAAAAACCAGACCTTGGGGCATTGATATAATTGAAGCTATTAATCGGATATCGCTTAATAGAATAAGGTTTTCGTTGATTCTAGAGCCTCCTTCTCCTGAACTACAAGTGGTTGGTGTGGAGACGACATGAGCTCACAAAGAACCTTAAGTTTTGTGCCAAGGGTAAGTAGGCACGGCGTACAAGCGTTATATACATTCACCCCCTTTAAATTACTCAAAGCTCAAAAGGGCGAGACCTACGAACTCATACTCGCGGAAACAGCTCATCACCAAGTAGCAAATTTACGCTCTTGGCGCTCAAGAAGTGTAAAGGATGAATTCTACTTTAACGTACCAGCAGGGTTCACGAAGAAGATCGTTCAACCCGAAGAACTCTACCCTACAGTATTAGCTAGGGAACAAACCGAAAGATACGTATTCGAACCACCGAACCATCGATGGCGTTGGCAATATTTCCCTGAATACATGGAGTTTAGCTGGAAGGCTCTACGTGATGCACATTACTGCGCCTTTGGATGGGTATTGCTCTCCTCGAAGGAGGATGAATGTCCTTTAACACGAGATTGCCCAACACGCAAAGGAACACCTTGCAAATACTACTTTGGTCCCATAGCATACAGCAGCCTTTACAACGTTTACCCGTTAGTACGAAAGAAATACGAACCACCGCCAGAGAAGAGAGGAAATGAACCAATAGCAGCCGTAAGATACGAAAGCACACCACTTCTCACTTTAACCTATGTTCCAAACGGTAGCTACCTCGCATTCATAGACGGGGTGGTGTTCTCACCTAAACAAGCAAGAATATTTAGACAACCTCTACTATTCCTCAAAGAGGGGTTAGGATTTAGGATTTCACAAGCACCAGCTATTCAATTTGAATTCAATAAGGAAACATTAAGAGAATTGATACTGGATAGACTTAATACAAGGAAGACACTTGCTCGCTGGATTAAGCTTAAACAACTACTGTATTTGGGTACTGATGAAGGCGAAAGTCTAGTTAGAGAAGGGAGGGGCTTTGACGCCTTCAAGCGATTAGATGAAGCGGTTACGCAAGTATTGTTGAAAGGTGTTGGTGATTCTGAACGTATCCACACTATTGTAAAAGCTGTAAACGAAGTAAGAGTTGACGATGATTTAATAGATTTTGCGAGTGTATTATTTGTTCATAGTTTCACACATCTATTTTTAAATTGGATAAGCGCTAGGTACGGGTATGGTAAGGGAGACTTTGGATATTATCTAGAACACGATAAACTTCAGCCAGTTGGTCTTCAAAAAGAAGGTGTAAGAGCCTTTGTTTTCGAAGCTGCGGTTGGAGGACTTGGTTATCTAAGAAGCTTCGCTCAGGACCTTGGAGACGAAACTAAAAATATCCTTAGTGAATTCTTTGGTTCGGAGAATCAAGGAATCCAAGCGATCTTGAAGTTTTGTGAAGAAAGATCAACCCAAGCTGTGAAAAACCTCGCCGTGGAGCTGAATCTTTTTAGAAGCAGCGAACAAATCATTAACGACCTCATTGACTCAATCCTAACTGCATATACAAAAACTTTCAGCGACCCAGAAATCTATCCACATGTTAACTCAATTAGGCGAGCGATCGTAGATACTCTACCTATGGCAGCCCTAACAACAGAGGTTCGTAGTCTTATTGATGACCTTCTTGAGAAAGGTCCCCATTGCTGGGATGGCTGCCAGCTATGCGTAATGCTAGAGCGCGGTTGCAACTTCCCTCCGTTTGACCAACCGTTCTTAGTCACGAGCAGACTCACCTTACATATTATCAGGCTTCTTAAAAGAATGTTTGATTCACCTACTCAAGTCTTTCCTTTGAAGAGCGGAGTTTATAAAGAATTTCGTAGATTCGTATCGGCGGCTACCCAGACGATAGATTTGGTCAGCCCTTGGTTATCACCGGAGGTTGTAAGAGTACTCATAGAGGAGGCTGAGAAAAAAGAGCTTAATGTTCGAATTCTCACAACAACGGACTTATCAAATAAAGTCCACGAAGACAGTCTTACGATTCTTAGAGAGAGAAGTGACCTCATTAAGACTAGGACAAGAAAACCTGAGCAACTTCACGCTAAAGGTATGCTAGTAGATGGTGTAATGTTATTAACAGGAACTTTTAATTTTACGTACTCAGGCTTACAAATAAAGGAGGAGAATATAACGGTAGATTTTAGCCTCCAAGGAGTTACTACCTTTAAAAGAAATTTTGATAGTATATGGGCGGAAAGTACACCTCTTGAGTGAGAAAAATGGTACCCATAATTCGATACTGGGGGAGGAAAGTAGGAAATATAGCCGAGTATTACATACTCAAATATTCACAACCGAAGGAAGTGGTTCTTGATCCTTTTGGGGGAGCGGGTAGTATTGCGAAAACTGCGCTGTTGTTAGGTAGGAGATGCATATGCTCTGACCTAAATCCTTTAGCTACTCTCATAGCAAAAGTGGAGATCGAGGGTGTTGACCCTACTGCTTTAAAACAAGCTTCGACGGAATTGCTTAGAAGGCAACGATTTTATTATTTAGATAACCTACGTAGAAGACGGTGGGTAAGTTATTCTTCTTTATATGAAGCACGTTGTAATTGTGGAAGGATAAGCCCTGTCTTATATTTTCTTTGGCAAAGAAAAAAGATTGTAGCAGCCAAAATTAAGTGTCGTTGCGGAAATCCATTATTTAAATTCAACGGAGGAGAGAACAAAGTTATAAAAGATATTGTTTACGAATTTCCAAAAGCGAATCTTCAATATCCTAATGGTTTATCTTTTTTAAAAAGAAGGCAAGTAAACACAATACCAGAACACTTCACCAAAAGAAATCTTCTTATCCTAGCTGCTCTTTTAAGAGACATAAAGAAGCTTAAAACAGATGAGCGAACTAAACGAGCTCTTTTAGTCGCATTTGCATCGATACTCTACCAAGCTAGTAAGATGAGCCGTCAGAACGGGGGAACGTGGAGTGTAAATTGTTATTGGATACCCAAAATACACGTAGAGCGCAACCCATACTTTCTCTTCGAGAATGCGCTTAAAAGGTTAACGCGTGTTAAAGGACTTACGATTGCTCAGCCTGTAGTAGAGCCTGTTATTAATGGTGGGGCCCAGCTAGCCATCATTAATGTTGACGCTAAACAGCTACCGTTACCTGATAACTCAGTTCATCTAGTTGTTACAGACCCACCTTTCACAGACGAAATACAATATTTTGAGTTAAGTTATATGGCGGCGTCGTGGCTTGGATTGCCTATGCCCTTTGAACAAGAGATTGTAGTGAACTATAAGCAAGGAAAGAAGTTTGAGGATTATTGTCGCCTCCTTTCAAAGTCCTTTGCAGAAATGTATAGAGTTCTACAGCCTGGGAGAAGGGCTGTCATAATGCTTCATGAAGAGAATGAAGAAATTCTTAACAGCTTGGTCGAGTTAGTTGAAGAAGTTGGATTTATCCTAGAAAGGAGGGACAAAAAGCATATGACTCAACGCCAGATTGGAAACAGGAATACTATAAAAGGTAAAGACCTATTTATCCTAGATTGTCGTAAACCTTCGGTTTAACACAATTGTAGGTAGTCTAGAAACATTTACGAATTGTAGCAGCGCAAAGAGAAAGGAAGATGACAAGCTATTGGATTCTCACGTCCTACAATTTAGATAATATCAGAACAGCTCGTGAAAGGCTAATGTGGGGCTTTGCTGACCCGACTACCAAGAAAGATGAGGCTTATGATTTTTCACCTTAACCCTTATTTTTGAGCAGCAGAGAGACATTACGCTTTCTCCATTAGCGCCCAGAATACTAAGTATTCGCTTGTCGTGAAACAGCCAATATTCTTGACGCTGAAGCTTTTCGACGCTCTTTCATTCAAAGTAGCCATGAAGTCTTTTGCTTCATCTTCGCCTCTCGCCCCTTTAGCATCTTCAATAAGTCTTTTGATATTGTATGGTCGATAAACAACAATATACTCAACCAATCCACTCACTCACCCATCTACACATCTCCTCCTCTATATAAATTTGAGCAAACAAATGAGGGTTGTCTTGTATCACCCCAGGTGAAGTAGGGAAATCCTTAAATACCTTTATCCTTACTTCCTTCTTGACCGTAGATGAGTGAAGAAGTAGAGAGGATGATAAAGACCAGCATCAACATTCCTGCTAAGCTTTGGCGTGATGTTAAAGTGTACGCAGCGAAGGAGGGCTTGAAGCTTACTGAGGTTGTTCAAGCAGCATTAAAGCGATATTTAGAGCTTAGTGAAGAGGAAGCTGAAAAGCAGAAACGTGGCGCTGTATAAGAGGTTGGAGGCAAATTGACAGCTAAGGAGCCTCTCTGGCTTATTATAGGTGTGTTGATAGGTCTTCTTCTACTCCCACTATTAGCCGTTAGTGTAGTAGCGCTTGGGGTATTTACATTAGTGGCTTTGCCGTTTACCCTCCCCCTAGGCTTGCTGCTCATAGTTATAGGCGTTATTCTGATAGTCCTCGGGATCATAGCTGTGTTAACCTAAATGTGGATCCTAGTCTGCTTTCTTCAGAACGCCCTTTAAAGCACCCGCTGCCCCCTCACGGCTACCTTTTACTTGCGTGTTTGCGGTCTTGATATCATCTAGGGGACGATCACCCATATGTTGTGTTTATCTACCCTCTTTCCATTCGCCACTATAATATTGGGTCGAAACGTCCTCATCTGGTACTTTCTCCCTCCTTTAGGTGAAGGAAGATATTTGGAATTGGCTTAGAGCTACACAAAGAACCTAACGTTAAGGGTATTTCTCATTATTTGTAGATTGCTCTTCTGTGACTGGTATCGAGAAACACGACCAGCTTGCTTCTTTCATCGATCAAGTAGATGATCCTATATTCTCCTATCCTCCACCTCCAAAACACCTCGAGTTCGCCTCTTAGTCTGATGCCCGCGTAGGGTTTGGCGACTACCTCATCCACAGCTTTTAAGACCCTTGCCTTAACGTCTTCAGGGAGCTTCTTAAGCTCATTTAAGAAGTTCTTGGTTAGGGCTGCTTTGCAGCCTATTTCGCTCATCTGATAAGCTTCTCAGCCTCCGAGCTGTTTTCAGCTACAACGTATTCGCCTCTCCTATACTCTTCTTCAGCCCTCTTTATCCTACGCACACCCTCCTCATCCATAAGCTCTTCCAATGTAGCAAGTACTTCCCCGATCCTAACGAACCCTTCGTGAAGCTCCTTCAAGAGCTCTTTAGGGATGGTAACCGAATCGCCCAAATTCACTTAATTAAGAGACTGTAAAAGTAGGCTACGTTCTTTGGTCTAGTGGCTTCGAGCCTACCGCTCACCGGATCTACCTTTAAGCCGAGATCCTCAAGCGTCCTAACGCCGATAACGCTCTTAGCGCCCTCGAAGCAGGCGGCAAGCGTGGCAGCAGACCTATCGCCTATGCTCACGATCACAGCATAAACACCAGCTTTAACAACCCGCCCATCACCAAGCTCCAGATCCACACTGTGAGGTATAGGCCAAGCACCAACCCTCTCAACAACATCCCTACCCAACATCGTATAGCTCGCACCAGTATCCACAATAACCCCCTTCAATAGGGCTTCTCCAACAGCACCCCTCACCACGACATCAGCAT
>Ga0080004_1237288_pt1 | contig 13208 bp, 6 predicted proteins | sample WasSprMetagenome_FD_69207 | JGI IMG/M metagenome (GOLD analysis project Ga0080004, IMG submission 69207) | Sulfidic aquatic microbial communities from Washburn Spring, Yellowstone National Park, USA - WS (SPADES assembly) (version 2) | ecosystem: Environmental > Aquatic > Thermal springs > Hot... | reverse complement strand
TCTAGAGTATTCTTAAGATGCTTTCGTTTTGCAGTAATCCCAGCACGTCCTTCTCGTCCGGGGCTACCCTATGAGCAGTCTTTAATTTTCTATCCACCTCATGTATTGGCCAGGGTAAGGAATGCGTCCACATCGAGGTATTATTTAACTATACATTTATTATATCAGCAATGGTCATGGTGAGTTAATGAGGGGGGCGTTGAGTAGTTGGGGTATCGGGAAGAAAATGCTTGTCATGTCAGTACTAATAATCATGGTGTATCCTATTATTTCTTTCAGTACTCAATGTATTCTCAGAGGTTTTTCAACGACGTCTTATTGGATAATATCTCCTTCGATAGCCGCATTCTTCATGTTTATCTCTTTTCTCTTAAAGAGAGAAGAAAGATATTCAGATCTATCTTGGAGGTTGTTTTACGGACTTTGAAGGATAAGTCGTTAATTATCGTATTTACTTGCTTGTTGATTGCTTATGCGGTTCTTTATTTTGTAGTTCCTCTCTATGTTATGGGATATGTTAATAAGGAAAATAGGGAAGGTTTACAATCGCTTGTTTCAGGTATTATAGAAGATTCTGTGAATGGTACTGAGAGAGTTCGGAAAATATATGAATGGATGACTAACTCTACTCACTTAACTAATGTTTATAGGAGTTGCAGTATCGATAACTACATAGTCTTTATTCCTAAACCTCCATTTATCTGCCTAAGGTTGGTGGGGGAGGAATACCCGCTTTGGTTCTTATCTTCGAGGTGTGGTGCGTGCATGGAGTACTCATTATTATTTCGGGAGATGGCTAACGCAGCAAATTTAACTGTGAGGAGCGTTCATAATCCTGGAGAAGATCATAACTGGGATGAGGTATTAATTAATGGAGAATGGATTATCGTTGATGCAGGCTGGCCTATCCTGAATCCCTCATCAAGTTTTTACGAGGTGGGGAGAGGTTTGAACGTTTCTTATGTGTATGGGATGTACCTAACGGAACATTAGTTGATTTGACAGAGAAATACACTAATACAGGACAGTTAAAAATATTGGTTGTTGACGTGAATAATAAACCTATCAAAAACGCCGGCATAGAGTTTTACAGTTTTAATCTAAACAATCAAGAACGAAAAATACACCACCTTGATTGCGTTACAGACGAGAACGGCTACTGTAACGTACGGCTAGGAGGAGGTAAGTATAAGGTCAAGGCAATTATTATGCATGGCTTAATAGGGTACGCAAACGAGTCAATGTTCGAACTAGTAGAAGGACAAACGAGAGAAGTGATAATAGTTATTAGGGAAGAACTGAGATTCCTTAAACTTTCGCCGATTTTAGAGAGCTTCTTACAAGAAGCAGTATCGGCTGTGTGTGGTTTTATGTACCTGTATCTTTTTTCCATCATATTGATAATGACACGCTATTATGCTGGGCTATTGAGTGCGTGAATCTCGCCATAACAGAGCTCACAGCCCCTCGCCTGACATTACCTCTGAACCTCGTTGCTGGGAAACATTTGCGAGACCGGCTTCATTGCGAGTTGGATGATAAGATGAGTAGTATTGCTTTCAATAACGGAAACTAAGCCTGGATTCCCCAGGAAATGTTTTTCGCAGTTTTGACTTTACTATCTTATCGAGAAAAACAGCCTAGCTCTTTTCTCCTCCCTCGTAGCCGTTATTATGGTCTTCGGTAGCTCTGCGTATAGTCCACACATAGTTACCCAATTAGACTTATCAGGGCTTTCTATCCCCATAACGTTACATATGACATACTCGGATGGGTGTGACTCCGCTAGTTCCGTCTCAGCTTCTGATAGTTCGGCTACTAGCACATGTTTTAAATGGCTCTTAACCTCTATGAAGAATCGTTTTCGATCGCCGTCACGTGGGCAGTAAACTAGGAGGTCGTACGGCTTCAGCACACCGATGTTTTTCTCGATTATTTGACACCCTTGACTCATGTATAGCTCGGCCACGTGATTAACGCTAACCTCCTCCATCCATCGCCTAACGTCCATGGACAGGCTCTCTGTGAACTCCTCATACTCATCTAAGCTCTGGTAACGAACTAACCTAATCACCTCACCCCGGATGACTGGCTCAAGCTCGGCCGTATCTCTAAGAGAGCTACCCAATATTGTGTTTAACAATTTCTCTTTCCCCCCAAGTCTCGCGCTTATGTCTTGGTTGAGTCTGCTCGCCATTATTTTCGCTTCCGAGGACAACTCATCGTTGCCTAAGCCTGCGTACATTATCTTGGTTCCGATAGGCTTTAACTTACCGCTACTATAGTTCTCTGCAAGCCACTCTAACACTCTTATACCATAATACGGCTTCCACTCACCACCTACTTTAATCACTACAACCGGCGTGGAGTATCTAATCTTACCGTCAACTACGTAATCTATGATGCCCAAGTAACCCTCCTCTAGCTCAGGCTCGTATACGATCAATGCTTGAGGTAACCGAGCTCTCTGTCGCCGGTAGAACAACTCCTCGTACAGCTCTCTCAAAGCCCTCGCTGGATCCGTTATACTCTTACCGAAAAACACCTCTAACGTTTTCGAGACTACTTCAGCGAATTCTTCATGACTACTACAGCCTGTGAAGTCCTCAACATAATACTTAAGTTTCTGTATCCAATAACTCCTCGCCGTCAACTCCTCCGCAAGGTCTCGGTAAATCCTCAATTTATTTAGTAACTCCTTGTACGCCCTCTTCAAAGCATCTTCTACCGGCTTATCCTCAGCGTAGAACTCCTCGTAGACGCTTACAAGCACTTCACCAATAGACTTCTCTGTGAGAAACAGGTATTCTTCTTTGGCCGCGCCTCCCCTCGTCACATAGAGCTCCAGCAACCCCTCTACAGGTTTCGTCAACAACTTCTGCTCTAGGATGTTTAAGAGCTTCAACACAAGCATTGTGTAGAAAGCGTATTCGACCGTAGTCTCCCTCACGAAGTCTACCACGCTACAGTTCCTCCTCTGCCTCAGCCTGTAGATCCTGCCAATCCTCTGCTCCCTCTTAATGGGGCTCCAAGGAACATCGTAGTTAACTACTATATTGAATTGCTGTATGTTTAGCCCCTCTGAAGCAATGTCCGTGCTAACCAGTACTTTCAGGGTTCTTCCAGTTGCGTACTTATCGATAGCGTCTATCACGTCCGGGATGAGGTGAACTATCCCCTGGTTCTGGGAAGATATCCTTCCCAGGAACAACCACGTGCCGTCTTTCACGAGAATGGTTGTAGACGATTTCAGAAGATCCTCATGTTTACGCCTCTCTTTCTCGAAGTACTCGCGTTCGTAGTAGTCCTTTAAGGCTTCCTCAAGGATTAGACTCTTAACGTAGTCATCCCTTCTAAACCCCTTACTCTCAAAGAACTCCTTAAGTTTATTGTAGAGGTAGTCAACAGTGTCTCTATACTCGCTGAAGATTATGTAGTCTCCCAGTAGCTCCCTGGGAACGTCGCCGGAACCGTTAGCGACTAGGTACAGCAAGTGCGCGAGCGCCTTAAAGCCCGGATCTCCCTCCCTATACAGCTCACCGAACCTATCAAGCATGTTTAGAGCGTCACCCGCCAGCTCTCTAGGGATGGATTTAAGAGTCCTCAACAACGTCTCCTCAATAACTGCATCTGGCTTACTCTCGACTTTGTAGTCCCCTAATGATATCTTTCCCGTCCTGAAAGCCCTGTTTTCAACTACTTTAGTAAAGGTTTTGAGGAAAGCGTACGGACTTGAGAGAGCTCTCTTCAACACGATGATTTTCAGTAGGGTAGGGGTCTCAGGATCCATGGATTTCAACACCCTAGCCACGAATCTCCCGAGGTTTTCGTAGAGATCCCTGCTACCACCCAACTTTATCAGCGCGAGGAAGGAGGTCAGCTTCGTGAACACTTGTTTTTCTTCCAGCATGTTTACGTGTTCCTTCGTTCTCCTATAAACCGCGTAGTCCGAGACGCTCTCGTAGAACCGCTTCCTAAGATCCTCGTTTTTCTCAAGTTTCTTTATCTTATCACTCAGCTCTGGTAACAGCAAGGATATCCTGCCAAGCATATCTCTATGTGTCCCCCTGGAGGGCGTGCCCGAGAGCAGGATGAGGTGCTTTGTCCTCTCACACAACGGGGCGAGCCTCATTGTCCTGAGTGATGGGCGTGCCCTCATGAAGCCTAGATGATGCGCTTCGTCAATAATGACGAGATCCCAGTCAGTGCTAGATACGAAGTCGTAGTATGGTTTGTACCTACCGTGTGTATGCCTATCCGCACTCCCTCTCTTCACGAGGTCTAGCGGAGCTAGAAGTATCATCTTGTCCCGCTTACCCACGTTGAATTCCTGGACAATGCTCTCGAAATTCCCCCTCGATAACAATCTCGTAAGTTCCGGTGAGTGCATTAAGTCCCTGATTTCATGATGTAGCCACTGCCTGATTAACTGCCTCGGAGCTATGATGAGGATTTTCCTAGCCTCACCTACGGTGGCTAGATACTTAGCTATCCTAATGGCCTCCACAGTCTTCCCAAGCCCAACCTCATCCCCAATTAATACCCTAACCCGTTTCCTCGGGATGGTATCGAGTAAGAGAGCTACTTGGTGTACGTAGTTAAAGTATTGCTTACGCGGGATCTCGGGTGAGGGATGGCTGGGGAACGGGTTGTAATAGAGAGTAAAGAAGGGGTTGTATTTTAATAGCGGGTCTAGAACCAGCCTCAGGACTTCCTCAATTAGTTCTCTCTCCCCTACCTGCATAAACAGTAGCCTCTGAGGAGTCCCGAAAACCTCCTCACGTCCGTGATTCTAGAAAGCTCCCAAAGCACATCTATTATCGGGCTGATCGCGTCTAGTCGAGACCAGCACTTAGCCAAGCACTCGGCTTTCCTATCAGACCTGATATTCAAAACGCTGTAGACGTGGAGTAAGAAGATCTTGAAGTGCCTCTCCACCGACTCACTAAAGACTACCTGAATAGTTCCGCTAGACTTTCTCTTTATCGAGACAAGTCCCTGGTCTATTAGAGACTGATTATAGAGGAACCACCTCAAAATATGCTCTGGCTTAGTCACCCTCTTAGCCAGCAACACTAGCCTCCCAGTATCATAACACCTTACAATATAGTAGGGTTTCCTCGCCGGAACTAATTGGATAACGACCTTCAACCTCATAGCAGCCTTAGCCATCCACGAACCCCCGGCACAGCCACCCTAAACCCTCATGCACTCATACACCACTACCTCGACGAGGGAGGATAGCGGTGACGATAGTTCGAAGAGTCTCGCTCTAGCAACTTTGGCTGAGGTCAGCACGTTAGGCACTACCTCAGAGAACACTATGTCTGCCTCAAGATCCTCCTCAACACCTATAGATCCCACGAACTTCGCTATCTTCTGGGAATCCGCGTTTTTGAACTCAATACGTATTTCCTCGCTCCCACTCTTTAACGAGATCTTACCGGTGGCTCTAACCCCGTACTTCCCGAGATCATATAATACCTCGCTGAGGCTGGAAATAGCGTGCCTTTTAACTATTCCCTTTATAAGTATTTTCCTAACCTCTACTTTACCGCCTCCACGTAAGGCTTGAGCTACCTTAGCGAACTCCCCGGCTTTATAGGTATTCTCTACACACACCTCCCCACGAACCCTGACCCTCGCAACAGGGATTTCATCAATTCTGTAACCGCCGGGCTCCCTAGCCGTTATGAATACGTTGAACTCCCCGACCTTACTTATCCCCAGTTCTAGCTGGAAGCTCGCCGGCGTCATCTTCTGATCCTCAGTAGAAGTGACAAGCTTGTCCGCGTTGTCAACAGCCTTAAGAGTTATTGTTACCGGAAATACCTCGCTAGCCTCAACCCTGCCTTCAACCCTTACTACCGCTGATTCCTCCCCCACTATCTCCACGATCTCCCTACTATACACCTTATCGTTCACTTTAGAGATCTTCAGATCGAACGTCCTGGTCGGCGTCTCCTCCTCCACCACAACCGGATGCTTAGATAACGCGTTAACTAAGTCGATGTCGCTCCTAGACTTCGCTAGGAAAGCTGTGAAATCCTGCTTACCTTCCGACAAGTACACCATAAGCCTCCTTACCACCTTCTCACCTGGTTTAACGGTTGCGTGTCTCCTGACTTGATTAATGTAGTCTTTGATAATGAATCTCGGGGAGATAGCCTCTAAATCACTTAACTTAACGTTAAGCTTCTTTATCTCAGGCTCTATATCTCTATCCCAGCTGTTCAACCTACCCTCCTTCAGGTATTTCGACCTGTAGTACTCATCAGCTTCTGAGGGGGTGTATGGATGCCTCAACCAAATTATCCTGTCCGCGTGTCTAAACGCGATTAGGTTGTTGTTGTACGCGTCCTTCACCGCTTCCTCGAAGTCCTTGTAGCCCGTCAGGTGTGGTTTAACGCTTGTTGACCCTAGTAGCTGCTCCCATATATCCCCAACTCTGATCGGTTTCTTGATTGAGCGATCCACGCTATCCCATACTTCACCCCATTTGCTTAGCTGGTTATAGATGTCTATCCAGGTCCACGAGGTCAGCACACCACGCTTCTCAAGGAGTTCCTCCAAGAGCTTCGCAAGGCTGGACAAATCCTTCACCTCCTCCTCGCTCGGCATTAAGTCAACCTCGTACGTAATCTTCTGTAAGCCGAGCACTACTTTCCTAATCGATGAGAATAGTGCTGTGACAATCTGCTTCTCAGCGTCATTCTTCATCTTCCTCAAACTATCTAGTATGAAGTCTAGGTGTTCCTCCCCGAACTCATCGCGTAGATACTCCTTGTTAGCTAGTACCTCATTAACGACCTTCAGAAGCTTCAGCAGGGACTTTAAGTGATCCCTCATCATAGTAGGCTCAGAACCTATCACGCGCTTGAAGCTCTCCGGATACACGAGACCGCGCTCAACGGGGTTACCACTGTAATCAGGCTTTAACAGAACAACGTTATTCCTCACTAGAACAACGTCTTCGAGGTCGTTCGGCGGCTCGCTGAGCGCGAAGTACACGTACAGAATAGGGTCCTGAGTCTCCGCCAGAGTCTCCTTAAGTTGCTCCTCAATATCCCTGACCTTATCTGTTAGTATGGGGTAGACTTTCTTGATCTTCCTCCCAGGCTTTAGTGACTGGGTATTCACGAATCTCTCAAGCATGGATATCGCGTCGAAGTCTGTTGCGGAGACATACCTCTCACGCAGGAACTTCAGTATATCTGGAATCAGGGCGTAGAACAGCTTCTCATCAGCAGACTTATACAGATACGTTGACACCTCAAGCAAGTCGTTGGCGGCGTTCAGCACGTCCGCCGCTACCAAACCGTGGAACGATAGAGGGTCGTAAACAAGTACCGGTAGCTCCTGAAGTTTCGGATAGAGCTTAACGGCCTCGCTAGTCTTACTCCCGCGGCCGGGTATTGTGTACAGCCATATAGTCCCGGATACCACGCCCTTCACGAAGTCGTAGAGGGCTTGCCTACTCAGCGGCTCCGTGGACCACAACAAACTCTCTAACTTAGCTACGTATGGCTTAACGTCCTGCTCGAAGATCCTCTGGAAGTCATTCTGTGTTTGTGCTAGCATCCCTCTCAGGAGCTCCGTCCTAAACTCCACGTTAGTGGTCGGGATCAACCACGTAGTTATCAGCGCGACCGGTGGATCTCTGTTAAATCTCGTCTTAGCACTGTACAAGTACCTAATCAGCTTAGCGACATACGCTAGCAGATACCTGGTTAGACCGAGCTCCGGGTTAGCGGAGGCTATACTTACTAGCGCCTCAACCAAGCACGGGTGGAAGGGGTAACTCTCCCGCACCTTCTCCCTGAAGGCTTGAGCATCGCCGTACTTCATCCTTATCGCTAAAGCTAGTGAGGAATCTCGTTGAGCCCTACCCTCAATCTCTAGAGCGACTTGCGTGGCAACCTCTAGAACCTCCTCTGAGTATGCGTTCTCGAATAATCTCCTCTTGAATACCTCGACTACGTCCCGCCTGAACTCAAGCGGTGGTATATACTCGTGAGCAACCCTACCCAGCACAGCCTTTATCCTCTCAACATACTCAGGGTGTTGCAGACCAGCTATTAAAGTACCCTCCCTATACTCCGCCGGGAGAGTTACGACGAGGACAGCGCCGGGTGAGTTACTCACAGCCTCCGCTAAGTTCCTGAGGAATGACTGGAAGGAATCGCTGTATCCCTTAAACCTTGAGTCCAGCCGAACCGCGAGCTCCATATACTCCACGGCTTCGTCAACCAGTATTAGAACACTCCTATCCCGGAGCACTCTCATCAACTCATCCACTCTCGGCGCGTAGTGTCCTTGGTCAGCGGTCCTCACCTCCTCGTGCGAGCCTAGTAGGTAGCCGAGCAAGCCCCACGGCGTGTAGATCTTTAATCCCCCTACCTCCAGCGGGCTGTCCGGGCTCGGCGCTAGGATGCGCGTATCGCCTACCATAGCTACGACCTGAATCGCTTTGCGTTGTTTAATCACATTCACTGCGTGCTTCATGGCATGTAAGAATCTCTCGTCACCTTCCAAGTATCTCAGAGCTCCCTCTCCTCTCTCCCTAATCAGCTTAGCTATGTGGTACAGAGTTGCGAGTAGGTGGGTCTTCCCACCCCCGAGGTAGCTCGGTATTATGATCACTCTAGAGGTTATGGGTAACCTACTCCCGCGGTCGTCTAGGTACAGGTAGGATACCCCGGCTAACCCCCCGAAAACCTTCAGTACCGTCTGCCTCATCGCATCACTGAAGTACGTCCTCTTCAGGAAGTCCTCAGGGTTGTACAGTGGGTTAGGTTTCAGCCCCGCTATCTCGGGAACCCTGTCTCTGAGTTCGTTGTAGATGTAGATATTCGCTAAGCTTACCGCCTCTACTACCTCCCCCTCCAGAACCTCCTTACGCGGCTTTAACACACTAGTGAAGGGCTTAACGCTTTGTGAAGTCATATAGGGTCACACCCCTACGTATCTTGAAAGAAGTAACACCTACGTAATCGAGGATTCGTGTTGCGAGCTCGGCCTCGGGATCCCCCTCCAGGGTTGAGAGAGCTTTCGCGAGCTCAACGGCCTCCGCTGTTAAGGATGGGTTAGTGAGGTAGGTTTTCTCGTAATACTTCATGAATACCTCCTTCGGCTTAAGTGAGTAGAGCATCAGCGCGTGGAGTACGTGAACAGGGCTCCTGAAAGTGGAGGGGGTGTCCGGATCTACGCCGTGCATCTTAAGAACTTGGGAGAGCTCTACCTCATCGCCCCTAGCAGGTTCGACCAGGATATAGGTCTTCCTACTCGCAACCTCCGTCTCCTCCTCCCTACCATAGGTCTTGAGCACCCCCCTCCTCACGTAATCGTCCAGAACCTTCTCTCTCTGAGCAGGGGCTACGCCGTAACTTATCAGTATTAAGTCACTGCTGGAGGCGAGCCTCCTGCCTTCCTCACCCCTCGGAAACACCTTCTTCACCATAAGGTAAAACATTGAGTCACTGTGGGATAGGGAAGCACCGACCTCCCTGGTATACGCTCTCGCAAGCAATTCCGACGCAACCTTAGCTATCTCGCTCGAGTTCAGGGGTTTCCCAGCCTTAACAGGCTTACCACTTCTTGTTAGGATGCTTAACACCTTAGCGTAAGCCATTACGTATATCGTCACACCGTAGAGCTCCGACACGACGCCTGCACTAGCCTTAGATAGAGCCTCCTCCACCCCCTTCAAAGCAGTCGTTGCCTCCTCTACGAGATCGTCGTATTTAGAGGATACGTCGACGGGTTCTCCGGGACTAGCCCTTCTCCAAGCAACAACTATGCTCGCCGATATAGTTGCCTTACCCCTAGCTACCACATTCTCCTCACTCTCAGTAAGAACTGGAAACGCGTTAACCGGATGTAACCCGCTGGATAAGCCGGCCTCAATTAAGGACATCCAAGCTTCCGGAGAACTCTGAGCGAAGTAGGTAACTAGCAACCCATCCTCACTAAGCCTGCTAACCATGGCCTTAAAGCTAGCCTTAAGCAAATCCTCGTAAACCCTAACACATCCCTCATCCGTTGAGCTCATCCTGAAGTACTCACACCTACCATCACTAAGCGAGACCTCACGACTAGCAAACCACTCCCACTGAGTAGGAACCTCCACACCACCAACAAAGAAGACATCAGCGTGAAACCTCGGAATCAAGGATGTACCATTACTATCGCTTAAAGCTCTCTTAAGCCATACGTAGTAGAAGTCACTGAGTTCAGCGTAAGGAACGTCATCCATGTAAGGCGGGTCAGTAACGATGAGATCAAACTTCTCATCACCAAGCTTACTCAGAGAAGTAGCATCATCAAGCAAAACCCTAACAACACTAGAACTACCAGAAACAGCATGGATAAGGTAGGATAGTCCCTCTTTGTTAATGTCCATAGCTCTAATGTAGCTTCCCGCGAAGTCGACGAAGGGTAGAGTATCGCACCAATTCCACACCATAGCGATACCGCGATACGTCATTATATTAGCCGGCTTAAGCGCGAGAGAGGAACCAAATCCTGTAGAAGAAGTCCAAGGTGTGGCAAAGGATGTATGTTCAGCGTATCTCACAAGTGCTATTGTTAGGTATGTTGTTATTGTTTCTGCGTATTTGTGTGCTTCTTCTTTGCTCCACCCTTCCCTCAGCTTCTCCTCTTCAACCCTCTTACCAACCTCCCTAACCAGCTTAACAAGCTTAACCAAGGTTAGGAGTTGACGCGGGTTGAAGAGCTTGTACCATTTGTCAAAACCGTACGGTACTACCCAAATAGATCTGCTTTCATATGCTGGTATGGGTTCTGTTGGTATGTCTGGGTCTCCCCACATTGTCTTAAGTTTTTCTAGTGCTTTCCATAGTTTTTCTTCGTCTTTCGTTGTCGAGGGCTCGAATTCTAGGTCTTTATTAATTATTCTTGCTTTGGCTAGTAGTCTTGGTCTTGCCGTGCTTGACTTCAGTTCCTCGATGCTTACCTCCCCGTTTAAGTATTTCTCAAGCTTATCATTCCACTCTCTTAATGCTTCTTTAACGAGCCATTTCTCCTTCGTTCCCTTGAGTTTTGTGTGGCAGTATAGGCATACTGCCTCGTTGTTTCTGGAGTTTATGTTTGGTTCTCCGCCTAGGGCTGGGTCCCCTACGATTATTCTCTTACCGTTTATCTCTATGCCTACGGCTCTGTTACCCTTCGTTATGGTCTTGGCTAGCTGTAGTTCTCGGGGGTCTTTGATTCGGGTTACCTGTATCTCCACGCCTTCCTCCGTCTTAGCTGGGGTTATCCAAGCGAGGTTTTTGAATCCTGTACTACCCTTAACTCTCGCTAGCCACCAGTTACCTACTAGTGGTGTGTACTTACCGCAGTACGGGCACTTAACTTCCCAAGTACCTATGTAGACAGCTACGTCGGGGTCGTATAACTCCTTAACGTCTGGATCCTCCCTAAGCTTCTCTAAGACCCACCCACCCCACCTCTCCACGTCGCTGACTAATTTCTTCCCGACCCCCTTCTCCGAAGCCCACTTCGGGTATTCTAGGATGGCTCTAAGGAATACCACGGCTGTCGGCAGTAGCTCCGTAGCCACTACCTCACCTAACCCAAGCCTCACGGCTTCCAGCGGTATTGACCCGAAGCCCGCGAACGGGTCCAGCAACCTAACCCTACCTAACCTCTCAACGAACTCCTTACCCAGCGACTTAAGCATTAGGTTGGGGTTTAGGTAGTGGGGGGTTTTCGAGAACCGCCCCCTCCCCTCATAGCTCGGGTACACGGCTTCAAGAAACTTAAGCGGGTCATAACCCTCCGGGAGTAGGGATGCGAGTATGACCGCCCTAGCAGAAGCTAAGGGCTTCCTAGTCCACCAGAAAACCATCTCCCAGAACGGCGGCCTGCCAGGACCCTTCTCCTTAGCACTAGCAACGTTTACTACCTCAACCGGGAACGCACCGGACTCCAAGAAACTCGGCACTAAACAACACCTTCCCAAACAATTATGTAGACTTCAGGAAATAAATAATCTTACAGCACCACCACTCACACCAGACCATAAAGCAATAAGGGGAGCCGCCCTAATGCTAGGGAATGAGGCTACCCACCGACGCAGGCCATCAAACCCTCCTGCCTTGCAGAACTATCTGGAGTTGTTCCCTCTAGGGTCGCTTATGTAGGGGTTCCAATAGGGTGTTTTAAAAAGACGGAAGCGAATTTACAAGTGGTGTTTCCTGTGAGTGAAAATACGTCTTTCACTCACAGAGATTATCAGGAGGCTGTGGGGAAGCTCCTCACTCACTATGGTTATACCCCTCAACTGGAGCGTTGGATTTTCGCGGGCAGCGAGGTCGGCAGGCTTGACGTGTATGGGCGTTGCGCCAGGAAGGAGATCTGCAATGAGTCCACGGTAGCGGTTGAGGTCAGCCGTAGCTCGAGGTTGGAGAAGGACGTTAACAGAGTTTATAAGTCTGGGGCTACCTACGGCTTCGTGCTCGCTGTGAAGCCGGCGGAGATACCTCCCATTTACTGGAAGAACATCTTCGTGGTCAGGAACCTGAACGAGTTTGAAGATAAGATTAGGGAGGTTCTACGGGTACCTGAAGACTACCCCAGAATCACTCCCAGGATAATTAGTGAGGTTCCACAACCAACGTATAGAGACCTCGAGGAGGCGTTTGAGAAGTTCAACGTGCCTGTCGATTTGAGGGAGAGGGCTAGGAGGCTATTACTACACGCACACACAACATGTTATGTCTTGTACAGAGATAATGAGAGCTGGACGCCTGGCATACCACTCAAGGATCAGTACCTCGTAATTGGCGATGAGGAAGCATTCAACGTCCTTAAACAGTTAGGCATCGCAGATATAACCAGAAATTCCCGCGCTCGGACATATGAGGTTTACGTGAAGGATGAACGTGTCGCTAGGATAGAGGCTGAGAAGCACGTTGATAGAATTGAAGAGGATCTCAGAAGGCTCATCGAGGAATACGATTGGAGGGCGGCGTTGATAGCCTGGATAATGGGCTACAAACCGTGGTCCTTTGATGAACCGTTGCTTGACGAACTTCGGTTACCTTCTGAATGGGGTTCTCTACCTTATGAGGGTAGGGTGTTGCTCAACAGAGTTGCGGCAGCTGTTGGAGCTCTAGTACCTGAGTTGAAGGAGAGGTGCCTGAGGTTCTGGGATGGGCTCAAGAAACTGCACCTCGCATTTGAAT
>Ga0080004_1180402_pt1 | contig 13208 bp, 15 predicted proteins | sample WasSprMetagenome_FD_69207 | JGI IMG/M metagenome (GOLD analysis project Ga0080004, IMG submission 69207) | Sulfidic aquatic microbial communities from Washburn Spring, Yellowstone National Park, USA - WS (SPADES assembly) (version 2) | ecosystem: Environmental > Aquatic > Thermal springs > Hot... | reverse complement strand
ATGCTTTGAAAAAGAAAGATGTGAAGAGATTTGGGAAGTTGATGGTGGGTTCCCATATTTCTCTGAGGGACTTATACGAGGTTTCCTGTAGGGAATTGGACCTGCTTGTTGAGATTGCCTTAAGCGTTGAGGGGGTATTGGGAGCGAGGCTAACCGGCGCTGGCTTCGGCGGATGCACTGTGAACCTTTTGGAAGAACACGCCAGGGATAGATTTGAGGAGACGGTGAAGAAAAAATACAAAGAGGCAACCGGTTTAGGAGCCGATATCTGGTTCACCCATCCAGCTCAGGGAGGATTAATAGAATCGCTTTCTTAATTTTAAGATTTGAATTTAGAGGGTGAGGCGGAGTTCCTCGTGTTCCTTTGCGTATTCCTCCAAAGGGATTCCCAGGCGGAATGCCTCAGCGGATTGTCTCATAGCTTTCACTCCTGCCTTCGTTCCTAAGGGATGGGAGAGAATCCCCACTCCCGCAAACGCTAATACATCAATCCCGAAAACCGCAAGATTATCCGGCAAATTAGAGGGCTTCAATCCGCCCGCTATCGCTGGCGCGCAGTCCTTGATGCCGTTCAGAGGCTCTCGCAGAACTTTCGTCATTTCCTTTGCGGTCTCGACATCGGGACGGAGATAACCGCCCACAACTCCTGTCTGTAATCCATCCCCTCCGAGAAGGCGAACTAATTTCGCGAAAGCGGAGCTCGCAAGTCCCCAGTTTGGCAGCCTATCGTAGATTGAACGCCCTCCGCTCTCAACATAAATTGGGACATTAATGTTTTCATCCCTCGCCAAAATCGAAAGGGAATGAAAGCCGGAAGCAAGGATGTGAATCATCAAGCCATCCGCTCCCGCTTCAATTGCCCTGTAAGCCCTTTCGCGGATTTTATCAGGCGAAGTGGTGATATGGGCGAAATAGAGGACTTTCCTTTCCGCCTCCTTGATCGCCTCCTTTACCGCTTTTACTTTCTCTTCAAGAGGGCAATAATCGGGATTTGCCATCTTCTCGTCATCTGAAACGATATCAACCCCAGCGATAGCTGCCTCCTTGCATCTCTCCGCAACCTCTTCAACAGTCAAACCAGCGCAGGGCTTGACAAACATCCCCAAAAGCAAATCGTCATCGCCTATACCCACTAATTCTTTCATCCCTTTAAGACCGAACTTCGGTCCCGGGAATCTCCTCAACATCTTCTCGGGAAACTCAAAATCCAAAATCTTCACCCACTCAATATCCCTGAACTCGAAAGCTGGTCCTCCCGTAGCGAAAAGCCAAAAAGCGGTGAATGGGTCCTCATCTTCAAGGAAATTTATCAGAGGGAAGGCGCACTTAGCTATTCCCTTTCCCTTCCCCAGCTCTTGAATCTCCACAACGGTTCCCTGAGACTTCTTGAACAATTCCGTAGGTTCTCCTTTGCCCACCCATTTACCAGTTGTTTCCTCCCTTGCAATCCTCTCGCTTGCTTCCCTCAAATCCCCGCTCGTCTCAATAAGATAACTGACGATAAAATGGTCGGTTAGCTCGGGCATTTTTCTCACCTCTTTTCAAGCTTGGGAATTTGGAAGGGGACGAAGCCAATTTTGAAGGCAGGAGAATTCTCCTTCAAGCGGAAATCGAATTTGTCGGGATTCACGAATAGAGGGTCGGCTATTAGGGAATTCTTATCCATTCCCTTTTCCTGCCATTGGGAGAATGTCATCCCCGCAAAGGATATCTCGCCATCGCCCACTTTCCAATAGAGATTGTTATCAAAGACGAAATGAAAATCGCCGAGATTTCCCGCGAACAAAGCCCCCTCTTTCCAATACACGATGTTGTGTTGGAAGAAGAAACTCGTGTGCTCCTCTGGTCGTGAGCGCTGAATTTGGGCATCCCTTCCGAAGGCGAAGATATTGTTTCTAACGATATTTTCCTTACCGTAATGTTGATGGAAGCCGCCGTGAGTTGTGTTATAGACGATGTTTTTCTCCGCGAGGATATGCGTGCTTCCCTCGTCAAAATAGATTCCCCATCCTCCATAATGGAGACCCGCTATATCGTGGAATAGATTCAAGCGAATGACTGTTCCCGGCTGAATTCCCAAAGTGTAAATACCGCCCATATCGCTCAAAATCGGTCCATCCCCATTTGATAGCCTACCGATATGGTGCACCTCGTTTCCCTCTATCAGATTGTCCCTCGCCAGAGTTTCCCCATAGCCCCAAGTCCAGCCTATGGATAATCCGGAGTAGTAAAAATCGTGGATGGAATTACGGGAAATGATGTTGCCATAGCTCTGCCCAACCCATACTCCCACGGCGCTATGAAAGATTTTTCCTCCGTTATATAGGTGAGAATTCATCACCTTATTATTGCCGGTTTGTTCCCTCTCGTCCTTCCTTATCCCCACCTCACCAATCTTTACCCCTCCCGCACCCATATCCGATATCTCACAGGAGATTATGGAATTTCCTGAACATCCTCTGGAGAATTCCACACCATAGGTTCCGATATGTTTGATGGAACAATTCTCCAAGGTGCAGTTTTGAACACCCTCTGCGTAAATCGCTCCTGGAACGCCCCAAGCAGCTTGTGCGAATCCTCCCACCTCTGTCTCCGCGGATGACCACCAAGTTGGGTGAGTTTGGGGTGAGAACCACCACTCACAGTGGCTGAAGGTCAAGCCTTTGAAGACCACATATTCCACGAATTTTCCTTCCTCGGGCTTTCCCTCAAGGCGAACGAGCTGGGTTAGGTAGGGAGCGATGATCTCCTTTTTTGTTGGTTCTTCATCTTTATCGGGAAGATAATAAAGCTTCCCTGTTTCCCTTTCCAAACACCATTCACCGGGAGAATCAAGATAAACGAGGGCGTTCTCAATGTAGTAAGGGTCGCCGGCTTGGGGAGGAAATACAATCTTCTTGCCGAAGACAATCCTCCTGCTATTTTCATCCACCTGGGCTATCGGGAGGTGTGATTCCGCCCAGAGAGCCATCGCAACGACCTCGGCATCCTTCAGGGAAGGGTGGGATTTTATATCTCCTTCTTTGAAGTAAAAGTCGTCTGCTTGCATCCAATTCTGATTCGTCGGTGGCTTTTCTACCTGAAGATAGCCTTTATTGGGATGTCTTGCTCTTTGCAACCTCTTCTCGCCAGCCCAAAGCTCCCTGAAGAACCATTTTCCTTCCCTAACCTCGGGCAACTCCGCAACCCATAGCTCCTTTCCCTCTATTTTTTCCTTCCTCCAGCCCTTGATAATTCTTCCTCCGCTTATTATCGGTTTCTCGTTTCTATAAGCGGAATAGGTGATGGGATGTTCCTTCGTTCCGGAATCGATGGGAGTGAGGACGAATGTTTCCTTAAGGAAATAGGTTCCGCCTCTTATGTAGATATGCACCGTTTGCTTCAGCTCTCCACCCTGCTTTTCCTTGAGCTCCCTTACTGCATCCCTCGCCTTCTCAAGGGTGGCAAAGGGACCATCGGTTTTATTTTTGTTAGGAGCGGGTAATTTCCCCGACCAAGAATCGTTGCCTTTGGGTGAGACATAAAAGGAGATGGCTTGCTCAGCCTGGGAAAAACAGGCGAAGAGGAAAACAGTTAAAAGCAAAAGATAAAAATGGGAATTCATAATGACTCCTCCGTGGCTTTGATTGTATTTTTCAAGAGCATCGCGATTGTCATTGGTCCAACACCCCCGGGAACGGGAGTGATGAAACTTGCCACCTTTTCAGCGGAGGGGAAGTGGACATCGCCAACATCCCTTCCACCCTCAGGAGGTCTATTATAACCGCAATCAATGACCACCGCCCCCTCTTTTATATGCTCCCCTCTCACATATTCTGCTCTTCCTATTGCGACAACCAATATATCCGCCCTTTTCGTTTTTTCCCAAATATCTTTTGTCTTGGAATGACAGATTGTCACGGTGGCGTTATTTTGGAGCAAAAGAAAAGCGATGGGTTTGCCCACGATTATGCTTCTTCCCATAACCACAACATCCTTACCTTCTATAGGTATTTCATAATGCTTAAGAAGCTCCAAAACTCCCAATGCGGTGCAGGACACGAAGAGAGGACGCCCAAAGGCAAGCCTTCCCAAGCTAAGAGGAGATAATCCATCCACATCCTTATTCAAGGGAATCGCCGAGAAAACGCTGAGCTCATCAATATGGCTTGGGAGGGGATGTTGAACAAGGATTCCATTTATATCCTCCCTTTTACCCAAATCATTTATCAGCTCTATAACCTCCTCCTGCGTGGAATTAGCGGGGAGGTGGAAGAGATGAGAAACTATACCAACTTCCTCACATGCCTTGCGCTTCATATTCACATAGACGATTGATGAGGGGTCATCCCCTACAAGGATTACCGCTAAGGAGGGTATTATACCTTTATTCCTCAAACCCTCAACCTTGAGCTTGAGTTCTTCCCTTATCTTCTTCGCTAAGCTTCTGCCATCAAGTATCTGCGCCATTTCCCCGAAGTTTTTTAGCCATATTGGAAAGGACTCCATTGACGAAGCGGGCTGAATTCTCCGTTCCATATGATTCAGCCAGCTTCACAGCTTCAGCGATAATCACTCCCGTTGGAGTTTCATCCTCATAGAGGAGTTCATAAGTAGCGATACGAAGGATGTTTCTATCAATATATGTGAGTCTCTCTATATCTCCCCACTCCCTTGTAAATTCCCGCAGATTTTCATCTATTTGAGGGAGATTTTCCACTATCCCGAGAAATTTCTCCATCGCTAAATTCCAGACTTCCTCGCTCGCCTTGATGTTTATCTTTGCTAAACGCAAGACCTCCTCAGCGGGTTGGCCGCCAACATCCATTTGGAACAACAATTTCAGAGTAAGCTCTCTTGCCTTCGCGCGCAAGGCTATTGTTTACTTGTTGTTTCCTTATCCCAAATAACGAAACCAAGGAAATAGCCAATAGCAGCGAAGACCAGGAAGAGCAAGGTTTTCCAACCCACGGAGAGGGCAAGAAGTCCCACAACGGCTCCCCCTAAGGAGCCCACAATTCTGCCTTTATAGCGATCCCAAATTCCTTTATCCACTTTCAATACCTCCTTTCCAGAAGTTCTTTAACGAAGCCAACATATACCCTTCCCTCCTTAAAATCGGGGGAGGAAAGTATCTCCTTGTGAAAAGCTATGTTTGTATTCACTCCTTCTATTATAAACTCATCTAAAGACCTTTGCATCCTCTTTATCGCTTCTTCCCTATTTTCTCCCCAAACTATCAATTTCGCTAAGAGGGCATCATAGTTGGGAGGGATCTCGTATCCCTCATAAAGAAAGGTATCAACTCTAACCCAAGGTCCACCAGGTAAAATAAGCTTTTTCACCTTCCCTACATTCGGAGCGAAATTCTTGTAAGGGTCCTCAGCTGTTATTCTGCATTCTATGCTATGCCCTCTGAAGGAGATATCCTCTTGTTTAAAGGGAAGCTTTTCCCCAGCAGCGGTCAATATCTGCCACTTCACGATATCTATACCAGTTATCATCTCCGTCACGGGATGCTCCACCTGAATGCGGGTGTTAATCTCCATAAAGTAAAAGGAGAGGTCTTCGTCCACTAAGAACTCCACCGTTCCCGCCGTATGGTAGCCACAGGCTTTGACCGCTCTTTTAGCTGTTTCTCCCATCCTCTCCCTCATCTTTTCATCCACTACCGGTGAGGGTGCTTCCTCCAACATCTTCTGGTAGGAAGGGGTTTGGATTGAACATTCTCTTTCCCCCAAATGAACGACATTTCCGTGAAGGTCTGCGAGTATCTGAACCTCTATATGGCGTGGTTTTTTGATAAATTTTTCCAGGTATAGCCTTCCATCACCGAAGGCTGCTTCCGCCTCTGCCCTCGCTGAGGGCAAGGCGCTGAGAAGTTCCTCAGGGCTTTCAACCACCCTCATCCCCTTTCCCCCTCCTCCTGCGGAAGCCTTTATCATAACGGGGAAGCCGTTTTTATTAGCCCACTTAATCATCTCTTCGTCGCTCAAGGCTTCAACGGTTCCGGGGACAACGGGAATTCCTTCATTTCTCATTATCCTACGGGCATTGGTTTTGTCTCCCAATGCCTCAATTACCTCAGGGGAGGGACCGATGAACTTTATATTGCATTGCTCGCAAAGGCGAGCGAAGAAGGGATTCTCAGCGAGGAATCCATATCCCGGATGGATAGCCTCCGCTCCCGTGATTATGGCTGCGCTCAATATATGGGGAATGTTTAGGTAGGAATCCCTCGCTGGAGGCGGACCAACGCAGATAGCCTCATCGGCTAACTCCTTGTGGAGGCTGTCCTTATCAGCTTGTGAATAAATGGCGACGGTTTTTATTCCGAGCTCCTTGCAAGCCCTTATAATCCTTATCGCTATCTCTCCTCTGTTGGCTATCAATATCTTCTTAAACATATCAGAACTTTTCGTGTCCCGGATGAGGGCAGGTAACTGTTCCCTCGTTGTATAGATATGGTTCGCCTCCCACGGGACACCTCAGCATCTGGCTCGTGATTCCATATTGGGAGAGATCCCTTAAGGAGCGAGGGAGACTGTTGTTATGGTCAGCCATATACGCCGCAATCGCATGCCTTATTTGACGCAAATTGTTAATACATTCTAAATCCTTTGCCTGACTTCCCTTTAACTGATTCACCTGGGAAAAGGGCTCGCTCGGAGCTTGCGCCTTTTGAATAGCGAAATATAGCCCAATTCCAATTATGACAAGTGCAATGAACATAAAGAGAGTGTTTAGCCTATTGCTCCTCAATATCTTTAACCTCCTCTTGTTTTATAATACAAATAGTTTTCCCATATTCAACTATTTCTCCTTCCCTGAGAAGATTTTCAATCACTCCCTCTGCTGGGGCGAGAATCTCTTCTCTTATTCCCAATGTCTCCACCTCTCCGATCTTCTCTCCTTCCTTCACCCTGCTCCCCTCCCCAACGCTTGGATAGAAGATGCCCACGGTATTAGATATCACTTCAATTGGAAGGTTCCTTACCTCTTCCTTTGTTTCAATGAATGTTTCCTTTTGGCTGCTTGGTTGTCTTATCAACAGTCTTTTCCCTTCCCATTCCAGTTCAAACTCTTCTATTGAGGTGCCTTCAAGGAGGGAAATTATTCGCTTTACGAATTCCGGCTCAATCATTTTACCATCCCAGACCGAAGATGAAATATTCTAAAAGGTGAAGGAGGATTCCTATCAGGAAAAGGGCGAGAATGATGAGGATGGCGGTTTCCAGCCAGGGGGTGGAGAGCGTGCTATATACTTTCCCCACTCCCGTGGGTAGATAGGTCAGATTTGATAGGAGATTGTCAAAATATTTAGCTGTATTTAGGTAATGATGATGTATGCCACCTCTGCCAAACCAGAATACGGCGATGACGAAGAGAGGGACGAGAGGAGCTGCGAGTTGATACTTGTATCTCTGATGTTCCTGATAGATTGGACAGCGTTGGCAGTCCCTTTTTCTCTGCATTAACTGGGTCATTCTCTTCAATGAGGGTGTAGTTTCTCTCCCCCTTACGCTTGTTTGTCCCAACAGGCGGTTAACGATTGCCTCGTCACATAGACAACCGCCTCCCACTTTCCAGCAGCTGCGTTTTTGAGTATAGGAGGGGCAGAAATCTCTTAAGAAGTCTCGGCAGTAAGGGGTTTCCCAGCAAGGCATCAGGAGACGGGAGAGGGAAAAGGCTCTTCTACGAGCAGGAGGGGCTTCCTTTTCAAAAACGATTTCCCTTCTACCTAACCGATTATGTATGAGAACACCGATATTCAGGATAGCAAGTAAAGCAGCAAGAACCCCTGCTATTTCCCCGAGAAGCTGGGAACAGCGAATTAAGGAAGCAATGCCCGGGTTATATCCCTCTGTGGAGTAGAAAGCAGCGAGTATATAGGGGATGGCAAAATATAAGAAGAGGGCAATTAGAAGGAGAATGAAACTGAATTCAAAGGAGAGGGTATAGCGAAGGAGAAGGGCAAGGAGAAGGAGATAGAAACCTACGGAGAAAAGATTTAAGGCGAGGTTGAATTTATGGAGAATTACAAGTTGAACTTGGGGGAGGAAAGAGTTTAGGTGGGGGATATAGCCGCTTACAAAGCCATAAATAATATATAACAGAGACCCTCCCTCAAGCAGAAGAGCAGCAATTAATGAACCCACAAAAAAAGGTGCAACAGTATATTCCCAACCTCTTTGCTTATATTTTATCTTTATCTCACCCTTTCCACATATTCACCTGTTCTCGTATCTATTTTCACGATATCCCCTCTCTCTATAAAGAGGGGGACCTGAACGACCAAGCCCGTCTCCAAAGTAGCGGGCTTCGTTCCGCCGGAGGCAGTATCTCCCCTTACGCCAGGCTCTGTATCCACGACTTCCAAATCAACGGTTATAGGTGGTTCAACGGCGATCACTTTCCCCTCATAAATAACCGCCTGATAATCAACACCTTCCTTCAAGTAAGGAAGAATTGGGCTAAGGAGGGAGGAAGGAAGGGAGATTTGCTCATAAGTTTCAGGGTCCATAAAGACATACTCATCCCCAGTGTGATAAATATATTGCAGGTTTTTTCTCTCTATAAATGCAAGGTCAAACTTATCGCCGGGTTTTATTGTCTTATCTATGACTGCATCCGTTTTTATATTTCTTAAGCGAGCGCGCACGAAGGCGCCGCCTCTTCCTAACTTGGCGTGTTCGGCGCTGAGAACATAATAGACTTCGCCTTCGTATTCTATCGTTAAGCCGGGTCTTATATCTCCTAAATCAAGTGGCATATTCTCTTCTCCTCCTTCCAATTCAATTTTAATTTAAAGAATAAGTTGTGTCAAATCTTTGTATAATTCCAAAACATTTGGGACCCCATAGGGGATTTCCCATATTGCTTGACTAAGAAGTTTGGAGGCATTATACCATAAGAGGAATAACATCATTTGCTTATTAAACTCATTTATATCCGTTGAGGAATTCTCTGGAATCGTTCTACATAGCCGTCCCAATTGCGACTTAGATTTCCTTCGCCCCGCCTCAAACCATCTTACATTAAAAATGGCAAAAAGATATTTTAATCTTTTACGAAATTACGCCCTTATAAACTCTCGGAAGCTGGTGCCCTAAAGAAGTGAGGATTTCGTAGGGAATCGTTTCGCTCAGCTGAGCCAGTTCCCATAGGGTTATTTCCTCTTTCCCTTGCCTCCCCATTATCACCACCTCTTCTCCCAATTCAACGCCATCAATTTCGCTCACATCAACTACCATCTGGTCCATACACACTACCCCCAGTATTGGTGCCCTCTTCCCTTTAATTAAAACATTTCCTTTATTGGAAAAAGAGCGGAAAAATCCTTGCGCGTAGCCGATGCCAATCACCGCTATCCTGCTTCTCCGCGGCAATATATATGTCCTCCCATAGCTTATGCTATGACCAGCGGGAAGCTCCTTCACCTCTATGACTTTCGCCTTGACGCTCATAGCGGGAAGAAGTTCAACGACGCCGTTTTGGGTGGGATTTATCCCGTAAAGGGCTATGCCCGGACGCACCATATCCAAATGGGAATCCTTTAAGGAGAAGATAGCGGCGCTGTTGGCACAATGTTTTAGGGGGATTTCTATTTTTCGTTCCTTCAATTTCCTCAAAATTTCAAGGAAAAGGGAGAGCTGATGTTTTGTGAACTCCAAATCGCTATCGGCTGAAGCGAAGTGGGTATAAATTCCCTCAAGGTAAAGGTTTTCGTATTCAAGAAATCTTGAGATGAAATCAAGGGCTAAATCCGGGCTCATCCCCAACCTACCCATTCCCGTATCTATCTTTATGTGAACCGAACACATCCTCCCCTGCCTTCTGCTTTCCTCGTTTATAAGTGGAGCTATTTTACCATTGGAGATTATCGGCGTTATATCCCAGTGGATTGTTTCCTTTATCTCATCCGGGAGGGTGGGGAGGAGGTTGACGATTGGTGATTTTATCCCCGCTTCCCTCAATTTTATTCCCTCCTGAAGGGAGGAAACGCCGAAGTAGAAATTTCCCTGCGAGTAGATGGCTTTCGCTACTTCCTCAACGCCATGCCCATAGGCATCGGCTTTCACAACAGCCATAATCTTCACATTTTCGCCTACGAATCTTTGGATCTGCTTTAGATTATGGATGATAGCGTTTAAATCTATTTCAGCCCAGCAGTAACTCATAAATTAAATAATGAATAAGAACTAAAAGAAAATCAACCTTTTGTATAATTCCATAACATTTGAGACTCATTAGGGGATTTCCCATATTGCTTGACTATAAACTCCAAAGGAGAATCTCTATTAAGACCGGCATGGGGTTTTGAGGCATTATACCTTAGGAGGAATAATATCTATTATGGAATCAATTTGGACTAAATCTCCGGGTAATTTGAGATAAAAATATCCCCCTCCTTAACTTTTTCTCTTCTTCTATATTGTGCTTTTTGAAACGCCAAAGGCTTTCTTTGTTGCTTCTACTCCGTGCTGTTCTGTAAACTCCATTACCTCTAACCTAAACTCAACTATCTCTTCTCTTAAATATTCCAATATCTTTTTGAAATTATTCACCTTGAAGAGGTTATCCCTTTAGGAGGGAAACTTTTTCAATCTCAATTTGACTTTCCTCATTCTCTTGGTATAATAGTAAATAAAGTTTATCAAAAAAGTATACAATAGGAGGCGATTATGAGACTTTCAACGAAAGTCCGTTATGGTATGAGGTTGATGCTGGAGCTCGCCCTACACTGGAACAAAGGTCCAGTGAAGTTGGAAAGAGTTGCCCAGCGTCAAGCCATCCCCCTGAAGTATATGAGGCAAATCGCCTATGCCCTTGAGGCGGGAGGGCTTCTCGTCAGCGTGAGGGGTCCGGGAGGCGGGTATATCCTCCCCCGCCCTCCTGAGGACATATCCCTTATTGAAATCGTAAAAAGCGTCGCTGGCTCCCTTTCGCTTGTTCCCTGCCTTGATAATCCCCGCCTATGTGAGAGAAGCGCCTGCTGTGCAACGAGGGAGCTCTGGGAGGAAGCTTCCTCCGCCCTCAAGGAGATTTTTGAGAAAAAGAAGCTCAGCGACCTCGTGAAAAGGCAACTCGCCTTAGGAGGTGTTTAGAAAATGATTTATCTGGATTACAACGCCACAACTCCCATAGATGAAAGGGTTCTTTCCGCTATGCTTCCCTATCTTAAGGAGGAGTTCGGAAATCCTTCTTCCATCTATTCCCTCGCCCAAAGGGCGAGAAGAGCGGTTGAGGAGGCAAGGGAGAAGCTGGCGAAGCTTCTCAACGCCGATCCAAAGGAGATAATCTTCACCTCTGGTGGAACCGAATCGGACAACTTTGCGATAAAAGGAATAGCTTACGCAAACCAAGATAAAGGAAAGCATATAATAACCTCGCAGATAGAACACCACGCCGTCCTAAACACCTGTAAGTTCCTTGAAAAACAGGGCTTCCATATAACTTATCTTCCCGTTGACCGTTATGGAGTCGTGGATTTGGACGCTTTGGAGAAAAGCATTACTCCTCAAACGATTTTGATTTCAATTATGTTCGCTAACAACGAAGTGGGAACGATACAGCCGATAAAGAAGATAGGGGAAATAGCTAAGAGACACGGAGTTTATTTCCACACCGATGCCGTTCAGGCTGTGGGGAAGATTCCCATAGATGTTAAGGAGCTGGGGATTGACCTCCTTTCCCTATCCGCCCATAAATTTTACGGACCGAAGGGAGTAGGAGCTTTATATGTGAGGAAAGGAGTCAAGATGTCTTCCTTCATTCAGGGAGGCGAGCAGGAGAGGGGAAGGAGAGGAGGAACGGAGAATGTGGCAGGTATAGTTGGCTTGGGTAAGGCTGCTGAGATAGCTCAGGAGGAGATGGTGGAGGAGGAAAAGAGAGTGAGAGCTTTGAGGGATGAGCTTGAGAGAAGGCTATTGGAGAGGATTCCCGAGGTGGTATTGAATGGACACCCTCAAAATAGGCTCTACAACACCCTCTCCATTTGCGTTAAATATGTTGAAGGGGAATCAATGCTTATAAACCTCGATAGGGAGGGAATCTGCGCCTCCTCGGGTTCGGCTTGCATATCAGGTTCTTTGGAGCCTTCCCATGTTCTCCTCGCTATGGGCGTTCCTCCCGAGATAGCCCATGGTTCCTTGCGCTTCAGCTTGGGTAAATTCAATAGGGAGGAGGATGTGGAGAGGGTAAGCGAAGTATTGCCCTCCATAGTTGAGGAATTGAGGAAGATATCCCCCTTTTGGGAGTGAGGAATATGGAGCTTAGAGAAGAGATATTGAAACTGAAGGAAGAGAAAAACGCCCTCATAGTAGCGCACAATTATCAATTGCCAGAGGTGCAGGATATAGCTGATTTCGTTGGGGATAGCTTGGAGCTATCAAGGAAGGTTGCCCAGATGGAGAACAAGATTGTAGTCTTTTGCGGAGTGAAATTTATGGCTGAGACGGCGAAGATTCTCTCGCCTCAAAAGGTTGTCCTCTTGCCCCGTCCCGACGCGATCTGCCCTATGGCGGAGATGGTTAGCGCTGAGGATATAAGGGAATGGAGGAGAATCCACCCGAGGGCGAAAGTTGTGGCTTATGTCAACACCAATGCGGATGTCAAGGCGGAAGCGGATGTCTGTTGCACCTCGGCGAATGCCCTAAAGGTAGTGAGGAATATAGAGGGGGAAGAGATAATCTTCGTTCCCGATAAGAACCTCGCCCTTTGGAGTGCTCGCTTTTCCGATAGGAAGAAAATCCATCCTTGGGAAGGCTTCTGCTATGTCCATAAGAGGATAAAGGCGGAAGAGGTAAGGGAAGCGAAGAGGAAGTATCCTGATGCGCTGGTTCTCGCTCATCCCGAATGCGACCCTGAGGTCTTGGACCTCGCTGATGCTGTCCTTTCAACCTCAGGAATGCTCAGATACGCGAGGGAAAGCGCGGCTAAAAGATTCATAATCTGCACGGAGGTCGGCTTATTGCATAGATTGAAGAAGGAAAATCCCACAAAAGAGTTCCTCGTCCCCAGGGCATTGATGTGCAGAAATATGAAGCTGACGACTTTACAGGATGTCTATTTTTCCCTCCTCTATGAAAGATGTAAGATAGAGCTTCCCGAGGATATAATCTCTCGGGCGAGAAAATCCCTGGAAAAGATGTTAGAGTATGTTTGAGGTGATGATATATGTTGGAATATAGCGAGAAAGTTATGGAGCATTTTTGCAATCCCAGAAA
>Ga0080004_1129761_pt1 | contig 13210 bp, 14 predicted proteins | sample WasSprMetagenome_FD_69207 | JGI IMG/M metagenome (GOLD analysis project Ga0080004, IMG submission 69207) | Sulfidic aquatic microbial communities from Washburn Spring, Yellowstone National Park, USA - WS (SPADES assembly) (version 2) | ecosystem: Environmental > Aquatic > Thermal springs > Hot... | reverse complement strand
ATACATAGTACCATATGAAGACCAATTAACAGGAAATGGGGTGCCTCTAACATTGCCAACTGATGCCCCAGTAGGGTCATGGAACTGGACCGCAACCTACAAAATAGGTGGCAAGGATAAGAAGGCTACAGGCCTATTTACCGTCGTAGCCAAGCTTTCACTGCAGGCTGTCATCGACCGCCTAGACGAGCTTGACGCCAAACTTGTAGCGATAAACGGTTCAACTGCAGTAATCCAGACCAACCTTGGAGCAATAGAGGTGAAGCTTGACAATTCAACTGCTGAGATACTTGCTCAATTGAATGCGATGAACTCAGGCCTCGCCGGCAAGCTTGACGCACTATCTAAGCAGGTAAGCGGCCTATCAGATTCGGTAGGCAGCATGTCAGCCACAGTAGGCTCCATAAAAGACGCTCTAACATTAGGCGTTACAAGCATCAGAAACGACATCTCAAGCGTAAAAGGCGACCTTGCAGCCCTATCAGATTCCATGTCAAAGGGCTTCAGCAACGTTAACAGTGCACTTGGAACATTAACCTCAAGCGTCGGCAAGCTCGGTGACATTCCAGGACAGATAACAAGCTTAGGCAACACATTAAGCAAGAGCATCTCCGATAACGCGAACAGCATACAGGCGTCCATAGCCAACGCCCAGAGCTCGGTGACAGCAAGCATGGAATCATCCATAAGCAGCATCTCAACATACCTCATCATAATCGGCATACTCGCGGCAATAACCCTAGTTATAGAGGCAGCAATATTGATGAGAAGGCTATCATAAAATAGCCTTCACCCCAACTTTTATTTTTTATAAAACAAAAAATTTTATACACCTCTCACGTAGGAGGATGTGAGCCAATTAAAAAAATGGGGTCCAGGTAAACGTTGCGAGCCAACTCATGCATGAGGCCCAACTCAAAATTGCGAAGCCACATTATATGTTAGGCCCACCATAACATTGCGAAGCCATCGTGAGAATGTAGCCCTTAGCGTGCTTGCGGCTGCAACAAAAAAGGGGGTTAGTGGAGGACCTTTCTGATTATTTCAAGAGACCTTTTCAGGTCCTTCCCTGACCTCTCGATTTCTTCAAAGGACTTCTCGTATATTTTAGGTTCTCTAAAGAGCATTACTGCCGTGAGAAGCAGTGTTCTCGTATATTTTAGGTTCTCTAAAGAGCATTACTGCCGTGAGAAGCAGTGTGTTGACGTGGTTGCGCAGGAACCTCACCATCGCAAAGTACACGCCTACAGCGAACATGATGAGCCCGCTGATCACGCTAGCGCGGTCGAAGGCGACGGTGAAGCCGCCGCTCATATACCCTCCTCCAGCGAACAGGGCTACCGCTATAACCAACGTGATAGAGATCGCTACCAAACTTTCTTTCTCCACCATAACCATCCTCCCTTTCCATACTACAATGTTTAACACGTGTATATAAAACTTCTGCTCAGGGTAGGGTCAGCTTTATCCCCACGAGCGCGAGCACTCCAACTATAAGTGGTGTTATAACATACTTTATCAGCGAGTTCGTCGTGTTCGCCTGCTGCACGAGCAGGTCAACCTGGCCCTCGAGTTTAGCGATCCTCTGCTCGAGAGAAGAAAGCCTGCCGTCGAAGGCGAGGATTTTCGCCTGAAGCTCGAAGAGAGGGCTATCCTTTTCCGACATGGCGGTCAAACGATTATAACATTCCCCCCCTTATAAATTTTGGGTGGAAGGCTTGAAGCTGGAAAGAAACCCCATTTTATCATAGACTTCAGAAAATATTTGAAACACATCTTCGTAGTCATCAATGCCTACGTCGCTCACTTCAGTCGGCGGGTAAATGTGTGCTCCGCAGTTGTTACATGTCATAAATTCGATATTATGCTTCATCCAGACCACATCACACCATCACAGCTTTGGCTGTTCCAGCTGTTCCGTTTGTGCCGAGGTTGTCTCCTGTGGACCCAGCTGTTCCGTAGGCTGCGCTTAAAGTTCCAGAATAGTTAAGATTCTTGTATAAGACGTAAACTATCCCGCCTCCTCCACCACCACCGCCAGAGTCATTAGGGCCTTCGGTTCCACCATTGCCGCCGTTTCCACCGTTCGCCCTTATCGTCCCAGTGTTGTTTAGGCTTACGCATAAAGCTAAAACCTCGCCTCCTCCTCCACCTCCGCCACCAGCGGCACAGAGAGTGTCATATGCACCTGCACCTCCGCCTCCGCTTCCGTAAGCGTTTGGAATGGCTTGGGTTGAAGTAGGCGACTTGGCTAGAATGTTCACGATAAACCAGTCGATAACCGACTGTCTTATCCTTGTTGCCAAGGTTGCGTAGTCGGTGAAGTCTGTGTAACTTGAACCGTCACCTGCACCACCATAATAACCAGTGCCGGTTCCTCCTCCGCCTGCACCGTTAACTCCGCCCGGGTTGAGGCTTGTCCCACTAGGATTGCCTCCATCTCCGCCCGAGCCAGCGGCATCCGCTCCAACTCTGATGAAGACGCCTGAACCCCCGTTTCCTCCATGGGCAGACGCTGCTACGGTGCTGCCGTTTCCTCCAGCCGCACCATCGGCGCTGATGACTCCGCCGTTTACAAGGCTGTCTGCGAAGATTACAAGCCCTCCGCCTCCAGCTCCTCCAGCTCCAGCTCCAGTCGCCCCGGGGGCTCCGCCAGCTCCGCCTGAGGCTGACTTCGCTATTGTCCCGCTGTTATTCAAAGTCTTAACTATTAAAACACCGGGCTGTCCTGTGATGGTGAGGGTTACGCCTGAATTCACCGTAAGCGTTCTGTATCTGTTGACTCCGCTTATGCTCGTGTTGGCTGAAACCGTGAGGTCTCCAGCACCGTAGGTTAGAATATCGACAAGCTTCGATGCAAGAGACATCCCATAGAGCAGGGTTTGAGTTCTATCCGCCGTTAAATTGGTGTGAGCCAAAATACTTTGAGCCTTTGCAGTTGAGAGATATGTTGACTCCAAAGCACTAATGTATAGGGCATCTGTGTAGATGGCGGATTGGATGTGGGAAGCCGCATCTGCTGCTGTAAGCGAGTCGCCGTCAAGAACGGCGGCAACCTTATCTGCGTTAGTGAATTTTCCTGAGTCAAGAAAAGCTTTCAACCTTGCACTTGTAATGTTAGCACTATCGCATATTGAAGCAACCTTAGAGGCTGAGAGGTTAGCGTTGTCAAAGATTAGAGCAGCCTTAGAAGCCGTTAGATTTGCGTTGTCAAAGATTGAAGCAGCCTTAGAAACTGAAAGGTTGTCGGAGTTAACTATGGAGGCAGCCCTTGCGGCAGATAGGCTTGACGAGTTGAGGACGGAGGCGCTGAACCCAACACTCCAAGCCATCAGTACTCCAGCCCAGAAGTCCGCTGTGCCGACAGCCTCAACGTAGGCTGCCACCTGGTCGACTGTAAGGCGTCCCTCGGATACCAGCACCTCCATGTCCATGCAGTCCCTTGCGTCTGGATTGAGCCCGATAACGGCGTTGGCGAAGGACTGTTTGAGGGGAAGTGCTGCGCCGACGCCCTGCGGAGGGAATCTAACCATGCATTCACCTCAGCTTATGACGCTTGGGACTTCATACACCGCCAGCTTCAAAGCTGTAGCGTTAACCGAATACTGGAGGTTTATGGTTTCACCCGACTCAACCATTATGTCGAACATGTAAGCTGCGTTGACGCTCAAAGCGCCTCCGCTGTTAAGCTGTTCGCTCACAGTTGTCCCAGCCTTCGTCCTTCTGACGGTTAAGACGCCGCCCGTGTTGAAGCAGGCGTATATTCGGAACGTTGTAGGGCTGTTTGTAGGCGACAAATCCGAGGAGAAAATATTGATGTTCGCAGTTACCGGAGTGTTGAATATTGAGCCCTTCAGTATAGGGGTGAGCTTACTGGTCAGAGCTGACAGGGTAGCCTCCGTCGCCAAGCCTGCGGTTGGAAGCTTCTCCTCCAGAGCCGACTTAAACTTCTCCTCAAGCTTATAATAATCTATGTATCCATACGACTCGGCTGGGTCGCCTACGCGGGTGCGCTTCTTAGCCAAGGTCCCCACCCTTTACTCACCTCCCACCGCCTAGAGGGCAGGTCAGCGTCCGTGTTACCATCATCCTCTTCATCTCCCACCCATTCCTTGGTTGCGTGTGGGTTTGAGGAGGCAGGCGGGTTTCGCCTTCCCAAGCGAAGCTCAAGTAGAAAAGTTTATGTGTTACACAGCTATTGCCTATTTTGGCAGTCTTCCGAAGAGCCTGAAGCGATGATAGGAAGACGCTCGCTTGAGGACTTGAGTTCCTCAAGCGAAGGCAATACCCATCTGCCCGACCAACCTCACACCCAACCGGGGAATGCTTGATAGATGAACACGATGATAGTAATATGGAGGGTGAGTCAAGCTTAGGGGGTGAGGTTGACGAAAAGATGGGGACAGGGGAGCGTTCAGCGATGAACCCAAGTCTCCTTAAGGTTCTGTAGTCGTAACCGGCATAAGCAAGTCTAAAGGCTTTATCATAAACAGCCATCAGCTCTTCGACTTTGCCTCCTTTACTAACTTCTTTATCACTTCTCCTCAAGGTCAACCCTCCTAGTATATCTTGAGCTTGGCCGGTGCCATCAATCTGAGCTGTACGTCCCAGACGTCCACCGTAACCGTTACGTTTGTGAGGTTTGCAAGCCACACTTGGAGGAACTCGTCGAAGTCGCCCAGCTCAGGAACGTACGTGGTCCACCACGCGTATTTCCGGTTCACGGTGTCGTATACCGTGCATCCGCCGTAGCCCGGCACAGGGCGGAACCCCAAAAGCGAATAGTATTCTTCACAATTGTGGACTACGAAGGGAACTAAGTATACGTTCTCAGTAGTTTTAACGTTGTATACATAGCCTTCATAATATTCTTCTTCAACATTACTGATGGGTATGTAGTAGAATTTTTCATCTTCAATCCACTCTTTTAACTTCCTCTCTGAGAAGACCACTTCATAGGCAATACCACCTGAGACCTCCCTCCCCTTGATCATACTATTTTTCCTATGATTCTCATATATGGCTGCTGGTACACCTATCTTTAGCAATAGCATCTGAATTTGTTTGGCCAAAGGCTTTGAGCATGTACCATATTTATAGTATGGCTTCCCAGACCTGTGTTTCGTGACGCGTCCATCTCCAGCCCAACACCCCTTGAGAAACGCCTGGACGACCTCCCTCTTTGCATTCATGATGAATGAAGGTATACGTTTGTTATGAGCACCCCTTCCGAAGTTTTCCGCTAGGAACCTGGCGAGGGGTTGAGACTCAGCCTCAACCCTTATTGCCGTACCATGATCTTTCACATATCCCTTCAAATTGAGGTGACGTAGCAGCTCAAGGACTCTTTCAACGTTTTCCCTTTCATGCTTCCCGAAGTCGAAGTTTGCCTTTAAGTCGCTCTTACCTCTCCCCGGCGTACCAGCCTTACCTACCGAGCCTTCGCTCACGTAAAATCCGAACAGTTCGGCTAGCTGAGGTGTGAGAGGCACCCTTTCAGGTATTTTACGTGGTTTTCGGCTGGAGTATTTTCTAAAGTCTACGGTGTACTCCTCCTCTTTAAACAGGTTTTTGGGGATGATGACGAAATCGTCCTTCTTAACTTCCCCAGCACGTTTCCAGATAACATTCTTCACCTTCCCTATGCTTCCATGCACCCTCTCCCTCTCAGCGATTAGAATGGGGTGTTCAGGAGTGAACGAGACCGCCTCAAAGTATCTAGGCTTTATTTTAACCATTTTACCTTCGTATCTTCTGCTGAAGGTTTTGAGCACTTTCTGTTCTCCGTGCATTCCAAGTAGATCATTTCCAACGGAAATCTGCTCTATTGGGATGACATTTGGATTTGAATAGACATCAGTACCTGGAGGGACGCATGTCCAATCTAGTATGACGTCTTCGTCGAACTTCAGCTCGAACTGTATTTCGGGTGGAGTGGCGTCGGGCATCGTTATGCTTGCTACGTGGTCTAGGAGCCTGCCTGCTCCGTATGCTTCAAGCAGAAGCTTCCTCTCCCCGGGTGCAAGCGTCACGTTATACTTGTATATGTCTCTATACCTTCCAAACTCGCCGGCATACCGCTTCTCCTCGATCTCCCTCAGCCTACGTAGATGCTGCTCTATCTTCTCCTTCAGCTCCTCCTCCTTGCTGAGGAGCTTCTCAAACTCTTCTTCCTTCGAGCCCCTGCTCAACTTGAATGCTCCCTATTTTTTAAAACGTCTAGATATAGTGATAAATGTTTCTTAGCTATGCTGGGATACCATTTATTCTCCTCGGCGTATCTTCTAGCCTCCTCCTCCAACTTACTTCTAAGCTCATCGTCTTTGAGAAGCTGTTTGATTTTTCTACGTAAATCTGCGGCATCTTTAAAAGTTACCAACGCACCCCGCTTAGCCTTCTCCCTAGCCGGTGGGAGGTCTGAGCAAATTACCGCCTTACCGTGACTAAGAGCCATCAGCAAAGCCCCGCTTTCCGTCATCCAACGGCTGCAATAGGCTACTATATCCATCGCACCGTAGACTGTAGCCAGTCTCTCGTCTGGAACATAGCCTAGCCATTGGCACCTGCCGGGCAGAGCCTGTAGGCTCCACTGTTTAAGCCGTATGATGTAGTCTGTCTCCTCGCCGACGAACCAGCCGCCGGCTACGAGTAGAGCCGCTTTTGGGATGCCCCGCATAGCCTCTATGAGTGTCTCCAAGCCTTTCGCAGGTGAAATGAAGCCTAGATACCCTACGATAGGCACCCTAGGGTCTATGCCTAAACTCCTCTTACACTCGTCTCTAGGCGGGCAGTCTCTAGGCTTACAGCCGTGCGGGATCACCACAGCCCTACTCCTATCTCCTTGAAAATAGTTTAGACAGAACGTGTTGTGGACGATTACACGGTCAGCCGCCTGTGAGACTAAGCCGTCCCTAGTGAAGTCGCCGACCGCATGCATAGTCACAACTATAGGCTTGCCGAGACGCTTCAAACCCGCGTAGAAGCCAGCGTCGAGGTTGGGCGCTAGCAGACCATACTCGTTCTGATGGTGTATCAGATCCACCCTGTCAACCGGGATCTTGTCTAAAACCATGCTTTCAATAAGCTCAGGCGTCCTCAAGCCGAACCTCGGATATCGCACAATATAGACGTCTACTCCAAGCTGAGCCAAAGCCTCCGCTAGGCTTTCACTGTAACTCGCTATGCCGCATCTGACCTTCCATGGGCTTATCATCGCAACCTTCAATCCCATGCTCTAACACCATCCTTCGATATGAGGGGCTTAAGCTCCACCTCACACTCTTCCAAGAAGGGTTTAAAGTACCGCTCCATTATGAGGCTCCAGTCGAAGCGTTCGGCGAATCTTCTAGCCTTCCTAGCCAGCTTTTCACGGTCCGCATTCATTATTCTAGTTAAGGCTTCAGCCATCTTATCCACGTCTGCTAGAGCCCGACGTACACCAGGCGTGTTGTCTATCACGTAGTCAACGGCTGGAACAGTCAACCCAGCACCCACCTGCTCGGGACCACCGGCGTAGTCGGTTGTTATCACAGGCGTCCCAACAGCCTGAGCTTCCACAAGAGGCATTCCAAACCCCTCCCCTCCTGAGCATAGGAGCAGCACGTCGAACGAGTTGTAGAGCGTCACCATGCACTGGGAGTCTTCACCAGCCCAGTCTGGAAGACCGCCCATCATCTTTATCTCGTCCATGCTCGGCCATCTGACCGCTTCACCTAAGCCGAGCTGCATGATCTCTGGAAGCAGGTTTACACTCACATCGGCAACACCCATGCTTACAGCACCTTCGTATGCTTCGGCGTCCGCCTTAACGTCGGTCCACAGCATGAGGTGGCTCTTCACGTCCGGGTTAAGCTCACAATTATGCACAACCATTTGCTCGCAAACATAGGTTTCATCCTCATTTACTTCAAGATTATAGACTGTTCCATTGTACTCTTCATATTTGATTCGCCTAATTGGAATGTACAGATATTTGTCGTCAAGCCAAAATTTTTGAAATGTTGTTCTCCGTTGCTTTAGGAATGGATGCGTAATGCCGAGAAGTCTCGATAATCTATCAAGGTGCTCTCCAGATACGGTTAATACATAAATTTTCCCAGCCTTAGCTGTCCGTAAACTTGCTACGCAACCCAGTCGCAATAAAACATCTCGCATTTGAACGGCTAGAGTAGGGGATGCTGTGCTGGCTGCAATAGAGGCGTAGCCACTAGTTCCATCACCCCGCCACCATCCTTTGATTAACTCGATTAGCTTCTGGTCGGGTAACTCCATAAACCATCGAGGTATTTTCTTTGTTCTTGCGCTATGCTTCCTCCCAAAAAGTTCTTGGAAAAGAATGTATAATTGCTTGGAGTTAAAGACTATTTGCACAGCATTTGGTTTGTACTCGTAATCACTCACGAAGCCATCCAAGCCAAAGATTTGTTTAGCAATTCGAAGAACATCATTAATATATTCATGTTCCTTTTTGTTAAAGGTGAAAACAACCTTGTTATATCCACTATTACCTTCAGCAAGGTAATAACCGAAAAATCGCATAAGTTCTGGCGTTAAGGGGATTTCATGTAAATCCCGTTCCAAAGGATAACCTTTAGCTCTAAAGTACTCAATTACTCTTCGCCCATTTTCAGACCTAATTTGTTTTCCCATCCTTTCTCTTCTGATTGCTGAATACACGGTTGCCTTTGTAACTCCAAGCTTCTGGGCTATCTCCGCATAAGTTTCAGGGTATTTTCGGTTAGTACGTCTATTAGCTTTAGGTAAAGGTAATACAGCAACATCCTTTGTGGAAGTTACGCGTGGATAGACAACAACATCATATTTCTCTAATTCCCCCGCTTTAATCCATTCAAGTTTATACCCTTCGAAATACCTCCTCTTGCAATGAGAAACATATCTAACTACTGTGCCATCCTCTTTTCGGAAGTAGGGTCTAAGGCAACCAACTTGTTTTTTGCAAGTAGGAGTACAGAATTTATGACATTTTAAGTTCTTAACCGTCTTTATCGCTAAAACTTTATGCTCTGGTGTTAGCACCACCGGCTGATTGTTTAAAGACAGCAAGATTTTAACAATTGGACCATTATAATGCCGTTTCACCACTTCAAGCACTGGTTCAAATCGTCCTTCATGTGTTAGCACCTTATCTCCCTCGGTTATGGTCTCTATAGGTTTAAAGTCATCATTAGTTCGAATCCGAATACCTGGTACTACACAAAACCTTCTGTAGCCCCTTAGCATACGCGGGATCTGCTTGCGAACCCTATTCATGGCGACTATCCCCACTACGAACTCGTCAGGGTTGAAAAACCATATCTTCTTACACTTAGACTTGTCCAATGGACGGTAAACGCTGCAGTCAACCCCATGCGGGACGTAGCGGGTCTTCTCGCCGAAGCCCGCTTGGGTAAGCTCCCTCTGAGCGAACCTAGTCGGCACGAGTATGCGGAAGGCCGTGTGCAGCCTGCTTGTGATGCTCGGCGAAACGGGGCTGTGGTCTATCGGACAGATCGGGGTGAAGTTTACAGCGTAGAGGTGTATGTGTGAGAACACCCATGGGTCTTTCAAAGTGATCAATAGGTCCGCCTTCCAGTCCACGTAGTGGTTTAATGCGACGTCTTCACCCCAAGGATTGTCCCCTGAAGGATATATCAACACTCCCTGGTAGACCCACTTACCCATCCTGTTGGCGCGTCCCATGGGCACGTGAGCCACCTGGTAGCCCATCTTTGCGAGCCTTGTGCAGACTTCGAAGGTTATCTTGCTGTATGCTGAGAAGCCGCCTATCATCCTGTCTGAAAGCCACAGTATGCGTAGCACACAGACCCCTCCAGTACATCGAGCAGAAGGTTTATCTTCATATCCCAAGAACTCTGCCCGACAACCCTCTTAGCGACGTTCGGCGGGTAGACAGCCTCTATCGCCTTTACAACCCTTTCAAGGGTTTCAGGCTTAACCCTTATAACAGGCATGTTACATCTGTAAACTTATTAAATCCTAGACTTGTTTATTAAATTTAGGTGCAGACTACTTGAGCAGCATACCTAGAGAGTTCACAGCAGAATACTATGACGAGGAATACTTCGTGGGGAGAAAAGGTGGAAAGAGGTTTAGGCGGCCGGACGGAGCCTTAGCCCAATGGAGCTATTACAATCCCGAGGGCGAGTGGCTTGGCTGCGAGCACATCGTTAAAGCTTGGAAGCAGATGTTCAACCCTAAGAACGCTTTAGACGCGTTTTGTGGGCGCGGGACCTTCGTAGCCTACATGCGTGATTTCGGCATTGAGGCTTATGGCTTCGACTTCAGCGAGTACGCGATAAGCAACCCCTACCCTAGGTGTAGAAGGGAGTGGTTGAAGCTCCACGACGGCACGAAGAGGTGGCCTTACCGGGATAAGGAGTTCGATTTAGTGGTAATGCTCGATGCCTATGAACATATTTACGTGGACGATTTAGACTTTGTAATCGGCGAGATGTACCGTGTAGCCCAGAGGTGGGTCTTCCTACAGATAGCTGTCGTGGGCGGCGGTTCAGGCGTTGGAAGGCATGAGAGAGGCTACATTCTCAAGAGGGGTGAGCCCATCCCGGCTGAGCTTGAGGCGAACGCAGTTGCGGGTCATGTAACCGTTCAGCCTGCCTCTTTCTGGTATGAGAAGCTCGACAGGGATAACGTCCTCTTCAGGAGGGATCTGGTAGAGTACTTTAAAGCCTTGGTTCCACAGGAGGTCATTAGAAACTGGGTTCAAAACCTTATACTCGTCGTGGAGGTGCTGCCTTGAAGGAGTTCATGTATGGAGGGGATTCCCCTCCCCTCGTTTCAGTGATAGTGCCTACTAGACGCTATGGACCCGTGTACGAGATACTTTTCAACGGGTTGAAAAATCAAACGTTGAAAGAGTGGGAGCTCCTCCTCGTGGACGACGTTCCAGAGGATAGAAGTGGGCTGACTGAAGCTTATGCTAAACGCTACAGGCTTAACGTGAAATGGATGAGGAGCAAGCCCAACTACTGGCGGTCGAACAGGCTTATAGCGAACGCACGAAACACGGCACTGATCTACGCTGAAGGGGAACTGGTCGTATTCATAGACGACTATACGTGGGTTCCACCACGCTTCCTAGAGTCGCACTGGCGTCTGTGGAATGAAACAGGCTACTGTCTAATAGGCTCCGTCACAGCCGTGAAATACACGCCAGACCCACCTGAAGACTTGAGCACGCTTCCAGTATACACATACGACGAACGGGTTAAAAGAGCCTATAAAGGCGACGGCTCCGAGGCTTGCGATCAAGCCGGCTACCTTCTCCTGAGCCACTTCGCAGCCTCCTCCAGTAGCTCTGGGAGATTGTAACGTATAAACTTTTCAACGCTTTCAGGAGACTGCTCGTTTAAGGCGTGGAGCAGCCCGTCTACAAACCGCATCCAGGGATACGTCTTGTACCATGGATGAACCAATGCATCAATCAGTTTATTGATCTCGCTTTTCGTATATGCTCTATTTGGCATGTTTCACAGCCTCCTGAAGCCTTTCAACAGCCTCAACAGGAACCATGCCTACGCCGGGCAGGTAGCACGTCCTACCTAGGAGGTAGTCTACAAGCTCTCTGGCTTGACGCTCGAGCCAGCGTCTACCCCGTTCGCCTTCAGCCTCCACGGCTTCAGCGAGCTCAGGCATCTTCGCCTTAGCCTTTTCCAGAAGCCACTCGGCCGTAACCTTACCCTCTACAAGCTCCTCTGGGAACATCATGGCTGTTCTCCTAGCCATCGCTAGGAGTGGTAGCACGGTTTTAGCCATGCTGCGCCTCAAGGCTTCGGCACGTTCAACCTCTTCAGGCTTCATATGCCTATATGCGTCCACCGGTGGGTTTGTGAGCGCGTAGAATATGCTTCCCAGCAGGTACCAGTCGTGCTGTATGAAAAGCCTCAGCTTATCTACACCCAACGTCTTCACAACCGCTCTGAGCAATGCTTCGGCTGAAGTCTCTAGGATCCTGAGGCTGAGCTTTGCTGAGAATCTGACTGCTCTTGTCGGGTCGAAGGCTGCTCCCTCCCAAGATTGCCTTCAGCTGTCGGGTTCTGCTGGGTCTGAGGCTGCTCAATCCTAGGGTTTCCCTCAGGCATGTAATACTGTACGCCGTTAAGCTGGGTTGAAGCCTGCCCCCTCCCCTGCATCTGCATGATCATCTGCTGCACGATTATATCTACCGCCGGCTTAAACATCTCAGCGATCTTATCTATAGCCCTGTTCACGATGTTTTCAACAGCCTTTATACGCCTATCGTCTAAAGCGTCATCCGTCATCTTCTGCCTCTCCTCGGCAAGCCTACGTTCAAACTCGTCGCGGCGCATATACATGTCTTCAACCTTAAACCCCAGCTTCTCAAACGTCTCCTTCAGCTTTCTACGCTTCTCCTCAATCGTCTCAATATCCCTCTTCAAAGCCTCAATGCTGTCAACGGGTGCGGCTTCAGACGTAGCTGTTGGAGCCGCCGGTTGCGTTTGCTCAGACTGCTGCTCTGAACCGGCTGTTGGAGCAGGTGTTGGAGCTGAACCGGCTGCTGGAGTCCAGCCGAGCATAGCGTATGTTCTTTTAAGAGCCTCCTCCTCCTGTGCAACCTTCTCCTTAAGCTCTGTAGCGAGCTTGACAAGCGGGTGGTCAAGCCTCTCCCCCACGTAGCTCTTAATCCTCCTATCAACCTCCTCTATATCACTCTTCTCCTTCGCCAGCTGCTGCTCCAAGCTCTTAAGCTCCTCCCTCCTACCCTCCAAATCTACATTGGAGCCTGTCTTCGGCGGCTGCTGGGCTTCAGCCGAGCCTCCGCCACCCTCCGTCTCCTCTTTTTGAGGATCCTTCGGGTCTAAGCCGTGTTTAAGCTTGAAGTAGGTTTTTGGAGTTATGCCTACCCGCCTACACGCCTCCTGCAGGGTTAAGCCGTAACGGTCAACAAGCTCATCCACCTTTGAAACCTTCTCCATAAGCTCCTCATTAGACATGTTTATCAGAAAAGGTTAATGGAATCCCCTAATTTAAGTTTTCTAATCTGCGGTTTGTACCGTTTTATGTCTATTCTGTGCTGATACAGAAGGGACATAAAAAAGCTATGTCCGTTTTACGTCTATTCTATGTGGGGTATACAGAAGGGACATAAGATCGCGAAGCCCACAGACTAAGGGTTCACAGAATAGACATATAACAGCACAAACCCGTCATG
>Ga0080004_1097973_pt1 | contig 13221 bp, 7 predicted proteins | sample WasSprMetagenome_FD_69207 | JGI IMG/M metagenome (GOLD analysis project Ga0080004, IMG submission 69207) | Sulfidic aquatic microbial communities from Washburn Spring, Yellowstone National Park, USA - WS (SPADES assembly) (version 2) | ecosystem: Environmental > Aquatic > Thermal springs > Hot... | reverse complement strand
AGAACGACCTGAAGGAGGTCTCCGAGGAGTTTCCACGGATAATATCGTTGAGTGACGAGGTTTCAAAGCTGGTGGTCTAGTAGCCAGTCTATCGCTCTCCTCGTGTTTGGGTTTGTGTAGAATGTTGCGTCTGGGTTGTTTGGCGGGACGGTGTCTCTGCTGTCTTGGTGTAGGAGCCCCATTTCCTTTAAGCGTATAACGCTGTCTATTATTTCGCTGGTTTCTCTGCCAAGAGTATTTGATATGTCTTTTGTCGATACTCTGTGGGGGCTTTTTCTGATGTATGTTAGGATGCTTAGCTCCTCTTTTGTTAGATACGGCAGCCCATCTTTGAAGATCGTGAGTTTTTCTGCTGGTAGGCTTATCCAGGTCTCTCCAACGGTCAGCTCTCTGGTTGCTACTATCGTGGCGACTTCGTTCTCGCCCTTTAGATCGCTAAGGTCTACTTCAAAGTCTTCGTCCGCTAACTTGAGTACGCTGCTGTGTGGTGGTGTTCTGATGGTGTAGTAGAGTCTTCCTCTGTTTGATCTGAAGGCGTATAGGTGCTCTCCGTCACTCATCAGGAAGTTGAATATGTTTGAGAGTTCGCTGAACTTTCTTGCTTCGTCTTCGATGATCTTCGCCTTCTCCTCTAACTGAGCTTCTCTGCCGAGCTCTCTTAGCCTATCGAGGACGAGGCAGAACGCTGCTTCAGAGTCTGTTTCGCCTATGGGATGGTAGAATCTTGGTTTCGGCATCTCTCTGATGATTGTGCCGTTGTGTGCGAAAACCCACTCTCTACCGAATAGCTCTCTGATGAAGGGGTGAGTGTTACGGTAGGTGACGGCGCCTTTACTCGCTGTTCTAACGTGGCTGATTACGATTTTGCTCCTAATGATGTTGGCAGATTTGAGAAATTGGGCGAATGGGCTTTCGGTTGAAGGTGTAGGCTCCTTGATTACGCAGGCGGAGAATCCGTCTGGGTAGAAGCCCACACCCCAACCGTCCCTATGCCTAGAGCCGCCGGCTAAGAAGCCACGCCAGGTGAAGCCTACACCAACTGGTCTATTGCAGCTCAGACCGAAGAGCTCGCACATTTTGCCTATGTGGTTGCGCAATGGAGGTTGATTTAAAGGTATTCTTCGAGACCCCTCTATGTCTTTGCCCCTAACTCTCATTTGGGTAGACGATTCTACGGGTGGAAGATTTAATAGGAGCGGGTTTGTTTTGTGGTTTGGTCGGTTGCTTTGGACCGTAGGTTTATCGAGTCTCCTATGTTTCCTGTTATGGAGGTTAATGAGCGGTCAGCTGCTGAGAAGCGTGGTGGTGGTAGGCCTGATTTCTGGGAGATGGTCTTCTGGTGGACTAGGAAGCCTTTGATCGGTGCTAGGGCTGTTATCGCTGCTGCTCTTCTCCCTGAGAATTTTAGTCTGCTTGAGTTTAGGCGTATCGTTAGGCTTTGGCGTGATGTTAAGGTTCCTCATAGGGAGAATCCGTCTGTTCCTTCTCAGCTTGCTGATTATTTTTCTAGGGTTAGGCTTCTGGATCCGTTTGCTGGGTTCGGTAGTATTCCTCTTGAGGCTGCTAGGCTTGGTTTGGGTGAGGTTGTTGCTGTTGAGCTTCTTCCGACTGCTTATGTGTTTCTTAAGGCTGTTCTCGAGTACCCTAAGATGTTTGGTGCGCGGTTGGTTGGGGATGTTGAGCGTTGGGGTAGGTGGGTTGTTGATAGGCTTCGTGAGGACCCTGATGTGAAGGAGCTTTATGATGAGGGTGTTGCTGTTTACATTGGTTCTTGGGAGGTTAGGTGCCCGCATTGTGGACGCTATACGCCTCTTGTTGGTAACTGGTGGTTGGCTAGGGTTTCTGAGAAGGCTGCTGGCGAAGAAGGAGAGGAAAGCGAAGAGGAGGGTGCTAGAGGTGGTGTTTTCCGTAGGCTCGCTTGGATGGCGCCATACACGTCCGGTGGTGTTGTTGGAGTAAGGGTTGTAGACTTAAATGAGGAGCTTGGTTTAAGGGAGGTTAAGGCTAGGGTTAACGCTAAGCAGGGGGTTGTTGAGGTTGGTGGAAGGGTGTATAGTGTTCCTACGCCGAATATCGATGCAAGGAGGGAGACGGCGACTTGTCTACTCTGTAATAACACGATCAAGAATATCGGTGGAGGTAAAGATTGGTATGTCAAAGAAGCTTTGAGAGAGTATAACGGTAACCTTGAAAGATACCTTAGGGGGGAGATAGCATTAGATGATCTGCTGGGGAGCAGAGCTAAACCGAGGATATTGGTAAAGGTGAAAGTGGTCAATGGAGAGTTAAAGTTTGAGCCAGCGGTCAACAAAGATGACAAGAAATTATGGATAGCGCTTGAGAAGTTGAGGGCGATGTGGGGAGATCCAGACATACCGACGGAGCATCTGCCGCCTTACGGTTCTCGAGGTATGGGAGGAGATCTAAAAACGATTATATGGGGGCTCGACAGGTGGTACAAGCACTTTAACACTCGCCAGCTTTTGATTCTCCTGAAGCTCGTCAAGCTGATACGTGAAGCAGGTAAACAGGTGGAACAGGAGAAAATCAAAGAAGGGCTAAGCGAAGAAGAGGCGAAGAGCTATGCAGAAGCAATAACGACATATTTGGCAATGGCGTTTTGTAAACATGCTGATTTTAACTCCGTAGTGAGCCATTGGACTACGACATGGCTTATTCCTAACGAAGCATTAGCGATGAGAGGCATTGCTATGGTATGGAACTATGGCGAATATACTCCTTATGCGCCTACTATAACGGGTACGTGGATTAGAAATATTAGGAAGGTTGTTGAAAGCTTGCTTTATCTTATCTCAGCCCAATCTTGTGGTGCTGGGAGGAACCACGTTTTATTAGATGATGCCACCGTCCTAAATAGACTTCCTATTGAAAGGTTCGACTTAATCGTTACTGATCCGCCTTATAGAGATGATGTTCCATACACTGAGCTAAGTGATTTCTACTATGTTTGGCTTAAGAGGGCTTTAAGTGATGTTAAGGAGGTCTTTGGAGTGCCGAAGCTTGTTCCCAGATTTCATGCGGAAGCCTTCTTCGACGAGTACGGTAATGAGATTGAGACGCAGTGGAAGGCTTTTGCTTTAAGAGAGATCAGCGAGAATGAGGGGAGAATCAGATACTCTGGTATGAAGGTAGACGCACTAAGCTACTTCAAGACTCTACTCTCTCAATCATTTAAGACCATGGCTTCCAAGCTTAAGGATGAGGGCTTGCTTATCACTTATTACGCACACACGAGCCCAGACGCCTGGGAAGCCCTTCTCGAAGCTGGCTGGCTCAACGCCAAGATGAGGGTCACAGCAGCCCACGCATTCGCCACAGAATCCGCTGAAAGCGTTGTCGCAAGGGGCAAAGTCCGCCTCGACATGGCTATAGTAGCAGTCTGGAGAAAGGGCACAGCAGGCGAAGCCCTACTAGACGAGGTCTACGCCAAAGCTGTAGAAGCCTGCTCAAAAGATGCGCAAGAGTATCGTAAAGCGGGGCTTGACGGAGTAAACCTATTCGTAGCAGTACTCGGAAAAGTACTATCACAATTCACCCAGTACGAGAAGCTAATAGGGCTAAAGATACCAGGGGGAAGCCAAGTAAAAGAGCTCGTCGAAAGATACATCTACCCAGCAACAGCAGAAGCCATAGCGAGATCATACGGCGCGGTAGGCGCAAAGCTAAACCCGCAATCAATGTTCTACCTCCTAGCAAAGACCCTAGTCGGAAGAAGACCAAGGCAGACAAGAAGAAACCTAGACAGAACCACAGCAATAATACTCGCAATAGGAACAAGAAGCAACCTAGAAGACCTAAGAAGCCAAAAAATAATATTAAGAAGCGAGGAGGAACACACCCTATTGGAACCAGCTTGGGGGTCAGAAAACCCAAGAGAATCAATCGAAGACACGTTAACCGCTAAAGACCTGAACCCAGAAGAACCGAAGATGTTGACAGCAATAGACATACTGCACCTTCTAGAATACTACGCAGCAACCCTACCCAAAGAAGAATTCAAGACAAAATCCGACGAAATAAGAGGAAAAGCACCAGCGTTATTCGACGAGGCAACAGCCTTAGCCAAAATACTAGCCTCAGCCCTACCAGCCGAAGACCCAGAAAAAGAGCTCGCAAAACACGTATCAGAGAACCTAGGGATAGCAGCAGGACCCCTAGATCAATACGTCGAGAGGTGATCTCACACGTTAACTGGAAACAACAGGGTTAGAGAAGACGTATTCGACGAAGCCCTAGACGAGAGAATGGCACCATCACTAGGCGGAGTAGCCCTGGGAAAAGAGCACGAAATGTACACAGACCCAGAAAAATTCTTCCAAAGAACGCTAATCACAGAACAGATAGCGAGTATACTAGGAAACATTCTAAACGTGCTGAAAGGCGAAAGCGGGAAAAAGATACTTGTCTTAAACGCGCTCTACGGAGGCGGAAAAACACATACACTCCTAACAATATACCACGCATTAAAAGCCCCACACGCACTGCTCAAAGCCACACCTGAGAACGAGGATGTAAGAGCACGCATAAACAGATTCATAGAGGAAATAAGTAAAATCGGGAAACCAAACACAGTAATAACAGACGGATACTACTCAGAGCTAGCACCATCACCGATAAGCCCGCTAGACCTCAAAGCATACAAAGTCCGCACGCTATGGGGATACATAGCCCACACTCTAGGGAGCTATAGCACAATAAGGGAATACGATGAGAGGCAGACAGCGCCAGAAGCAGACAGACTCCTAAAGATCCTGGAGAACCAAAAGACAGTAATCCTCATAGACGAAATAGCCCACTACATCAAAAGATTCCACGAAACACCAGACGAAAATCTACGCAGATACAGCTCAGCCATAGAAAACTTCATGGAGGCACTCGCAATAACACTCGGTTTAGCAAAAAACACCATCCTAATAATATCACTACCCGCGGAGAGAAAAGAGAAAGAGGAAATAAAGGTTGAAATCACATACGAAGCAATAACGCAGTCAATAGAAAGAATATTCAAAGCTCTCGCAAGAGTCTATACAGAATACGTCGAACCAATAGCCCCAAGAAACGTACCAGCACTACTGAGAACAAGATTATTTGAGGTAATAGACGAGGGGAGAGCAAGAAGCATATACGGAATACTCCACAGAACCTACGAGGAGAACAAAGAAATCTTCGGGGCGCAAACTACACCACCCACAGAAGTAGTAAAGACATATCCATTCCACCCACTCTACATAAGCACACTAATAGATATCCTAGATAAACACGAAGCCCTACAGAAGACCAGAGACCTGCTAAGAATAAGCAGAAAGGTCCTAAGGGAGGTCTTACGCGAAAGAGACAAGCATTACGATCTGATAATGCCCTGGCACATAGACCTAACCAAAGACCCAATAAGAAACACGCTGCTCATACGCGAATATGAAGGCTTCAAACCAATAGTAGAAGAAGACATTAACGAAAGAGTAAAGCTCTTCGCAGAGAAAACCAGATTAGCGAAAATAGCAGCAATAACACTCCTAGCCAAAACATTCGTCTACGGTGGAGGGCTAGCGATAATACCGCCAAAAGCGGAGGCGCTCTCATCAGAAAAAGAGCTAGCCCAAATGATCTACGAGCCCGCAACATTCCAGGAAGAAGGGTGGGCGCCAAAAGACATAGTAGATGCGGTAAGATGGATAAGCGGAAACCTCCTCTACGTCGTCAGAGACGAGAAAACAGGGAGGCTATGGTTCACAAAATTCGTAACCCCAATAAAGTATGTAGAGGAGAGAGCAAGAAGAGTCGAAGACATACTAGCAACCAACAAAATTCTAGAGTACGCAAATAAACTCCTCAGAGAAACAGCGGACAACATAATCAGGGGGAGAACGACAAAAACGACAGTAAGAGTGTTTGACACAGAGCTTTCGAGAGCAGCCAAAACCTGCGAACCGATAGACACAGACGTTAGGAAATACGTCTTACTAGCCTACCTAAACGTTCCAGAAAGAGAAGAGGATAGAAAGGCTAGACTAGAAGAGGTATTGTACAAGACTAAAAGCGGAGGCACGAGAAGCTACGCCAACATAATCTACGTAGCATTCCCAAGCAAAGAGGAGCGCATCAAATGGGCTTTGGATTACGCAAAGAAACTGATAGCATGCGGGGAACTTGAAAAAGAGGGAATAATAGAGAAGCTAACAGGAGTATTAAGAGGAAAAGAGGCTGAGATAGCAAGAGAGGTCCTAAAGAAAAAGCTCGAAGAATACAGAAGAGGCGTCTTAGAAAACCTCCTAGGGAACACACTAAGTATCTTTGACAAAATAGCTTACCCACATTATGACGAGCAAAGGTTAGCGAATACGGTTAAAGAAATAGACTTCACGACACAAGCTGACAACATATTAACAGCTGCTGAGAGAAGCCTATCCTCAACAGGCATCGGCAAACTTAAAATCGAAATGGACTACGACACGCTAGACTACTATCTGAAGAGAATAGGCATAGACATATCAGATGGGCATGAAGCAAAAACTGTCGGAGCGATCGTCGACTACTTCTACTCAAACCCAAGACTACCAGCAGCACCACGTGAAACAATCCTAGACGCTATAAAAGACGGCGTCAAGAGACTCAGAATCGGAGTAAAAATAAGGGGAAATGTGCACTTCAAGAAGATATACGAAGCTACAGCACCACAAGCATCAGAAGGAGAAGCAGTAGTAACCCTAGACGACAACGACGAAGCACTGCCGTGGAGAACAGCCCTTCAAGAACAGATGAAGTCCCTCAAAAAGCAAGAAAGGATCGAAGAAGGTAAGCGTAGAATAGAAGATTACGTAATCAAAATCGACGATAAAGAAATAAGCGTCGAAGAAATACTCAAAAATATAGATAAATTCGACCTAGAACAACTCAGAGTCGCACCAATACTCAAAATCATCAGAACAGTAGCCGTCAAACTCGAACCATCTAAGCCGCTAACCGAAGTAAAACCTGGCGAGCCAGCTTTAATAGAAATTTATGTCACAAGAATAGGTCCATACATAGGCGAAATCGAGCTGAAACCATCAGCGGGGAAAGTAGATAAGCGGAAACTCAAGATAGACGAAACATTCACAAGAGAGAAAATCAGCTGGACGATAGAGGAAACACCACAACAACCACAAGAGTACACATACACACTGGAGGCAATCGACGCACACGGCGCGCGACTAGATGTGGCGAATATAGTCATTAGAGTTTTGGGTGAAAAAGTAGGCTGGATAGAAGGGATACCACCAGCAGGCACTAAGATCGAAGAGTTAGAGGTACAGATCGAAGCAGAGTTATCGGTTAAACCTCTAGACATATTGAAGAGGAGATTAGGAGGAGCAGCGCTGGTTTCTGAAGCCAGCTTTAAGTTGGTGATGAAGACTGAGGAGGAGGGAAGAGAACCTACGGTGATATTAAACACAAATAACGTACAGATCGAGGACGTAATAACACTCGTAACAGCAATCCTCAACAGATTCCAACTACTCAAAGCAACAGCATCACTAAACGTAAGAATGAAAACAGCTAAAGGAGAATACTTTACTATGCCTGAGCTGACGGAAGAGGAGAAGAAGGCGCTTCAACAACACAAAATAAAATATCTCACACAGGCGGCTGCGTGAGCAAAAGTGACAGGCGAGATACAGCGAGTAATATCTTTTGGTGTGGTAAGGGTTGGGAGAGTACACAGACGCTTCGTCGACAACATGAAGATCTATCTCGGCCACCCAGTTAGAGGAGTAAAACCGCTCTTCGAAGCGAGAATAAGCAAAGAGACGGTGAGGCTCGCCCTAGAGCGCTTCAAAGCCGATTTTGAAGACAAAAGAGATTTTCTGATAATTAGCGGTGAAGACGTAGACGAGAAGATCAGAAGGCTCGTAGTATTCAGTGGAACAAGGCAGACAGTTAACGCCTCATTAGGAAACCTCTTATTGGAGACGGTTGCTTCGATGGGTGAGATAGAGTTACTCTTCTGGTACTCGAGATTTATCAACGCATATGAAAGGGGGAATTATTGGGATGTCAATAGAGTTGCCAAATCCTTCAAGACCCTATACAGAATACGAGCCCAATGAAGAAGCCAAAAAATTACTCAAGTCTGTGATCGAGGGCTTCAGATACCACCCATTCTTTTTCATGCTAAGAAAAAGCGTAACCTCAGAAGACCCGATCTACCCATTCGCCCATCAACTAGAACTACTAGGCAAACTATTTGCAAGAAAACCGATAAGAGTGCTCATAGGTGACGAAATAGGTCTAGGGAAAACGATCAGCGCAATAATGCTCATAAGATACCTCCTCGAAACAGAGGGTGTTAAGAAAGTACTGATACTCCTCCCAAGAGTGCTAATACCCCAATGGTTAACGGAGCTCAAAAGATTCAACCTAACGAACATAACGCGGCTAGAAAGAGATACCATACCAAGATATTACGACCAGGGTTTCCCACAAGGCATCTACGTAGCATCGATAGATCTGATCAAGAAAGAGAAGCATAAAGAGAGAATACTAAGCACGACGTGGGACTTGGTGGTGATAGACGAAGCGCATAGAATCGGCAGACTGGGTAAGCACGAGACCTTGAGGTTCACATTAGTAAGCCAGTTGATCGGGAATCCAGCTACAAATGTGATAATGCTAACAGCCACACCACACAGAGGCAAACCAGAAGACTACATAGAGAGGCTGAAGCTTATAGACCCATTTATAAAGGCAGATCCAAAAGAGTTAGATGACGAAAGATTCTACAACTTATGTTTGGGTTCGATAATCTTCAGAAGAACCAAGCTAGACATAAACGACATCTACGAAAAAGCGAAGATCTTCACGAACTGCAAGTTCAAGGCAAGAGTGGTGAAAGCCTCAGAGGAAGAAGAAGCCCTCCACACCGAACTCCTAGAATTTCTACGCGCAAAACTCCTACACTACTATAATATGGTTGGTGAGGAGCCGAAGGCTCTACCCCTACTCATGACACTGATAGTTAAAAGAGCGTCTTCGAGCCCAAGAGCTGCGATCATAACACTAGATAGAATACTTCAGCGGAGAGCGGAGCGGATAAAGCTTCTAAAAACCACAGAGATAACCGCTGAAGAAAGAAGACTCGATGAAGACGCAAGCCTAATAGCGGATGCGCTACTAGGCTACTCCTTCGAGGATAGCGGCCTCTACGAAGACGAAGCCGAAAAAGCCGAAGACACGGACGAAATACTAACTAGATTCGCTGAAGATTGCAGCATCCTCATTGAAGACAGAGACGTTGAAGAGCTGAAGAGACTACACAGCTTAGCCAAGAGCATTATAGGCGAAAGAGATTCAAGGCTAAAATCCCTGATAAACATAGCCCTCAACCACATAAAGAGCGGTGAGAAGGTAGTCGTTTTTACGGAGTTTAGGGACACAGCCGAATATCTATTCACAGAGATTAAAAACAGAGTACCAAAGGACGTTGCCGACAAGATGGCTATGATATCCTCGAAGGAGATCAGACCACCTACACCGTACAGCACGTACGCAAAAGGGTGGGATATAGAGGATGTGAAAAGGTGGCTTAAAAGCGGAGACCTATGCCTCCTAATCTCAACAGACGTTGCTTCAGAGGGGCTGAACCTACAAGCAGCAAACGTCATCATTCACTATGAGCCAACTTGGAGCCCTGTCAAAATAGTTCAGAGAATAGGTCGTGTCTGGAGGCTGGGTCAAGTCAAGGATGTGTGCAGCTACAGCCTGCTCTTGACAGTCGAAAGCGACATAGCAGCACTCGAAATACTATACGCTAAGCTTCTCTCGTGGATGGTATCGGGAATGGAGAGGCAGGTACCTATAGGGGAAGAACTAGAGATAGATATGCTTCCTAGAGACAAATCTGCCTGCGACATACTACAAATACCGCTAACAACCGAGAAGGGTAAACCACAATACAGCGAATTTAGGGCTTGGGCAGAGTTTATAGCTGGTGGCAAGGAGAGGCTGAGAAGATACATTGAAGGCATAATCACAGCGTTGATGAGGTTAAAAGAGCAGGCTGAACGCCAAGGGCTAACAAGGATAAATCCAATAAAGGTGGATAGATTACTAAGCGAAGGGCTTGGAACCTTAAATGGAAGGGAGGGTGACCTGATTCTTAAAAAGTTGCTGGCAGTGGCTGCCAAACTGCACAACTATGAGATCAAAGAAAAAGATTCGGGGATTTTCATTAAAGGCACACACCTCACTGGCTTAAAAACTACGCTCGACATCTACAGAGGGGTTGAATCTCTACTTAGGAATGTGGAATTCAAATCCCCCGTTACATTAATTGTGAAAAAACCTTCAACAGAAGTAGTAAGAGAGTTATATATTTACGAAATAACCATATACGTCCAGGGGAGACCAGCTTTCTCAGAAGTCGCTGGGATTGCTGTTAAAGGAGACACCCCATTCTCAATCGAAACATATAGAGGTTCAGCTTTACTGAAGGTTCTTAGCGAGCTCCTATTTGATGTTGTCGGTATCGGAGACCACTTCTTTTGTGTTGATGCGTTTGAAGACAGAGTGAGAGCAAAGGCGCTATATAATTGCCGCGACTTAATGGTTGACGAATACATAAAGTATCTCGCGGGTGTAGAGAAAGTATTCAGCTATCCGCATAAAGGATGGATTCCAAGGGAAAGCGAAGAAAAGGATGCTTCGCATTACATCTCAGCTTCACACAAGCTTTTGGGAGAAATAGTCGTTGTAGGTGAAGCGTCTAAAACGCAACCGCCGCCAATCACCGTAGAAGAAGTCGAGCAAAAAGCCATGGAGTATGCTATTGAGTTCGAAAAGAGAAATAGAAGGAGCCCAGAAGATGTGAGTAAGGTGGAGCATTATGACATTAGGAGTGTGGATCCAAGGACTGGTGAAGTGAGGTTTATCGAGGTAAAGGGTAGATGGTACCTCGACGTAACAGTCGAGCTCACTGAGGCAGAATACGAGTATGCTAGGAAACTCGGCGACGACTACTGGCTATACATAGTCTACGGCTTCTCACTAGGTAGCCCAAGATTACTAGCGATAAGAAACCCAGTAGAGAGAGCTAAGTGGGGCGTCGTTGAAATAAAGCGGTACCGCCTTCTAGGAGTATGAAAACTTGACCCAAGTCCTCGAACGAAAATATGGTAAAGTGAAGATCAAAGCGTATGGTGGAGTAGACGAAGTAGGAGGAAACTGCATTGTTATAGAGGACGAAGACAGAAAAATTGTCTTCGACAATGGGATTAGGTTCTCGGTTCTCAGAAGGTTCTACGGCGGTAGAATAGAGCCTCTTGGACTTTTAGAGCTGCGAGCGGTTGGAGCAATACCACCATCTGAAGCGCTCAAAGAAGCTTCGGCGCTCTATATCTCGCACCTTCACCTAGACCATACTGGATTACTAAGCTCAACACCACCTGAGGTAAGCATTAAAGTTCCAAGTACTAGGACCTTAGAGAAGACGTTAGCATCCTGGTACGGAAAGTCTGTGAGCTGGCTAGCCTACATCCCACCAGACTACGCGGCTAAAGTAGATGAAGTCGAACTAAACAAAGAAGACGAAAATAAAGTAACCGCTATACCAGTAAGCCACAGCTGCTTCCCAGCCTATTCCTTCCTATATACTGGAAGTGAGGCAACAATCTTCTACAGCGGAGACCTCAGACTCGAACCCTTAACCACTCTATCCCCTAGGCTTGACGAAGCCCTAAGCGACTTAGGTGTTGATAGAGTAGACGTGGCTTTACTTGAGGGCACGAACTTCAACGCAGAATACACACCAATAACCGCCCCTATGTTTAGAGACTACCTCTCTCTACTATTAAGACAATACGACCTTGTATCGATCTCAATAGATCCACTAGACCTAGAAGCCCTCATCACACTGCTAGACCTATCACTACTGATGGGAAGGAACCTGGTAATGGGGTCTGATAGGCTACTATGGGCTATAGAGGAAATCGAGAGAGTAAGACCTGAAGCGCGTAACAACCTCTACGTTGCTGAGGAGCTAGAAACCCCAACACCACTACCACACATAAGTTTACTCCAAGAAGTATTTAAGAACCCAGAAAACTATCTGCTTGCAATTGAGCCTACAGGGCTACTCCACATCTTCAGAAAACTGAAGATATGGGGAGCTACCCCCACCTTAACAGGCTCAGTAGTAGTCCTACTGGATCCAGAGCCAAGAGAGTCAACAAAAGAGGTTGAAGAAGGAGCCCTGAAGACTTGGCTCAAAAGCTTCGCAATGCAAACCCTCAGGGTAAGACTATCAGGGCACTACCTACCATATCAATTCAACAACCTAATAGAAATGCTAAAACCAAAAGACATAATCCCACTACACACAGAGGAAACTGAACTCATGATTAAGCTATTCCGAAAAGGTTTCAGCAAGTGATGGCTACCAAAACTATGTCCAGAAAGGACGTCAATAGGATCTTTGTGAAACACAAGAATAAAACTAAGAAAACTGATGGATTTCTCTGCTACCAACTTAGAAGGGAGCGAAATTCTATTGTGAATGAAGACAAAACTGTCATCAAGAGAATAGACAAGATTCCATTCGAAAATAAAGCCATAAAATTACCTCAGATAAAAGTAAGTATAATCGAGAATAAGATTAAAAACTCTTAAGCGATTGTAACAAACGCAATGGGCAACACTATAATAATTTCTGGTACGGCGATGACCGTTCTGTTGGGATTCCCTTACATCTTTGCGCCCGTATCTGTGCCCAATATTGAGTTGGGGTACAGAATAATCTTGTTTTTACTTAGATGCATGCTTATTTTGCTAGGAATAAAATCTTCGAAAGGGTGAAGTGTTTTTCTACTTGATAAACTTCCCCCCGCGGCTCCAACTGAGGGCCAACAGCAGATCTAGAATGGGTAAGCGATGACCGCTATTGGGTAAAAGACGCTCTCTCTTGGTTATTGTCAAGATAGATGCCATAATGGAAACTTTGTTGATATCCATTGCTCAACTTTCTCTGGAAATCTACAAAGAGTTATTATAGTGTAAAGGTAAGTTTATCTAACAAAGGCCCCTAAGCCCCCTTGCTAACATTGACGCGGCGGCGCATCTTCCTAGTTGTCTTCTTCACTCTAATAGTGGTTACAGCACTCGGCTCAGCAACAACCGTAGATAAAAGCGAAGCAAGTAGAATACTGGAAGATATGAAGAAGAGCATAC
>Ga0080004_1137822_pt1 | contig 13222 bp, 15 predicted proteins | sample WasSprMetagenome_FD_69207 | JGI IMG/M metagenome (GOLD analysis project Ga0080004, IMG submission 69207) | Sulfidic aquatic microbial communities from Washburn Spring, Yellowstone National Park, USA - WS (SPADES assembly) (version 2) | ecosystem: Environmental > Aquatic > Thermal springs > Hot... | reverse complement strand
AACCGCGGATCACTCCAACATGTGGGTAACCGCCGCCGCCCTTGTGTGGGGGCCCATAAAGATCCAGCACTACATAGACGTCAGAAACCCCGCCGTCTTGTCGCTTATGAAGAAGATGGAGGTGAACCTAGACCCGGAGCTCGACAAGCTGTACCCCCAAGCCTTCCCCACCGTTATTACAATAACCACTAAGAGCGGCGCCAAATACACGGAGAGAGTGGACTACGCCAGGGGCCACCCCAGGAACCCCATGACAGATAGAGAGCTGGAAGACAAGTTTGAAGAGCTAACCAGAGACGTGTTGCCGGAGGAGACGAGGAAAAAGACGCTACAGATACTCTGGAGCCTAGAGAACTACGACGCCTCAGATGTACTAGATACCTTAGCTCTGTAATTACTTCTTTGCCTCAGCTTTCCAGTCCACGAGGGATGCGACAGGCTTCCCCTTTATTTTCATTACATACGCCGTTGCGGATAGGGCGGCCGCCACCCCCATCGCCGCTGATGTGACTGCTTGTTTGTAGGGATACGCCACTATGTCCCCCGCGGCGAAGATGCCTGGCGTCTTGGTTTTCCCCTCCCAGTCTGCAATAATCTCGCCGCGTTCGTTCAAGTCCACCAGGTGACGCACGAAGTCGCTCCTAGTCACGTAGCCAACCTCGACAAACACCGCCGCGACGGGGAGCTCCTGCACTTCTCCAGTCTTCTTGCTCCTCACCACCACGGCCTTGACCTTCGCGTCGCCTTTTATCTCCACTACCTCGCTGTTGGGGATAAACACGGCCTTCCCCACTCGTTTGGCTTGTTCAATAAACTCCTCGTCGTGGATCGGCTTGTCCGATGGGAATATCCAGTAGAACTTATTAGCCACCGAGGAGAGGATAGTCACGGGCTCCCTAGCCAAGTCGCCCCAGCTCACCAATGCGACGTCTTGCCCCCTGAAAAACGGCGCGTCGCATATGGTGCAGTAAGACACGCCCCTGTTTTTGAACTTGGCCTCGCCAGGGACGTTGAGCTCCTTGGGAGTCTTCCCGAAGGCTAAGATCACCGCCAAGCTTCTGTACTCGTCGCCTCCTTCAGTCTTGACTACAAATACATCGCCTTCTTTCTCTATGGTCTTCACCTCGTCGAATATGATCTCGGCGCCGAACGTCTTTGCCTGTTGTTCCACGCGCTTGGCGAGCTCAGGCCCGGAAATCTTGGCGATGGCGGGGTAGTTCTCAATCAGCGTCGTCATGTTGAGCTGTCCCCCCAAGTCTTTGCTTATTACCAGAGTCTTGAGCCGTTGTCTCGCGGCGTAAAGCGCCGCCGAGAGTCCGGCGATGCCTGCACCTATTATTACCACGTCGTAATCGACTTGCATGGCAAACCGCATCGATGGTTATTTTTAATTTTTCAAGCACCAAAGAGGCTGCGGCGGCTCTGGCGCGTGTCATCGCCTAGTGGTAGCCGCATAATGTCGGATAAAAGCTTTTAAACAGCATTAATAAGCCGCATCAATGTCTTCAAAGGAGCAAGAGGCGCAGAAGGGGAAACAGGGGTGGATTACGCCTGCTGTCATCCCGCCGGAGGAGTGGGGCACCTTTAGATACCGAGGAAAAACCCTGGAGGAGTTGCTGAATATGTCGATGGATGAGTTTATTAAACTCCTCCCAGCACGCCAGAGGAGGAGTTTGAAACGAGGCTTGAAGCCTGAACATAGAAAGCTGTTGGAGAAAATCAGGAAGGCGAAGCGTTTGGCCGCCCAGGGGAAGAAGGTGACGATTAAGACCCACAGCAGAGACATGATAATACTCCCTGAGATGGTGGGCCTCACGATCCAGGTCTACAACGGGATTACGTATATACCTGTGTTCATATCGCCTTGGCACATAGGGCACTACCTCGGCGAATTCGTCCTCACTACAAAGGTCGTGCAACACGGCGAGCCCGGCCTTAAGGCAACAAGATCCTCACTACACATAGCCGCGAAGTGATATGACGGTCGTAAAGCTCCAGTCAAGGCCTAAAACAGGCGACGTCATCGCTCTGCCGCAGGGGAAGAAAATTCGTGTGAGAGACGTCGGCATCCCCTACGTCTTGCCTCCAGCCGCCGTGTGCGACGACCCTCTGTGTCCCTGGCATGGGCATCTTAAGGTGAGGCTCAAGCTGTTGGAGGTCACGGTGGAGAAGGTGAGGATGCATAAAGCCGCTGTGGTGACACACGAGTGGGTTCAGTACATATCTAAGTACAACCGTTACGAGCGCCGCCGCAGGAGGATGAGAGTTAGGGTACCTGAGTGCATAGAGGTGAAGCCGGGCGACAAGGTCATAATCGCGGAGACGAGACCTCTCTCGAAAACCATAGCGTGGGTGGTCGTAGGGAGAAAGGAAGACGTAACAGAGTGGAAAGCCAAACACGAAACTCTTCAATAAGTGCAACCAGTAGTCCTCGTCGATACTAGGGAACACGCAGAGGAGGTTACACGCCACATCAAGGAATCGGGTTGCGGGGTCGTAAAGACGAAGCTGGAGGTGGGCGACTACGTAGCCGGCAGATTCGTCTTCGAGAGGAAGAGCGCACAGGACTTCGTAAACTCGATTATAGACGGGCGGCTCTTCGACCAGGCCGCGCGCCTCCGAGGAGCCGGGCTGAGACCCGTCATGGTGGTTGAGGGCAATTTGTGGGAAGAACTCCGGTTTAGAAAGATCTCGCCCAACGCCGTCTTAGGCGCGCAACTTGCTCTCCACGGGATGGAGATAGGGGTCCTCTACACCGAGGACAAGGCACAGACCGGGGCTCTCCTCTGTCTAGCCGCTAAAAAGGAGACAAAAAGCGGCGTCAAGACCCCCACTGTTAAGAAGAGGGCTGATATCAAGAGTCTCCAGATTGCGCTCCTGGCGTCGCTCCCCGGCATCGGCCCTAAACGCGCCGAGGAGCTTCTGAGAAAATACGGAACTCCGCTAAATGCGTTGCTCAACTACAAGTCGTGGGATGTCGACGAGAAACGCCACGCCGTAATTAAGCGTGTACTTGAGACCCCCTTCGGCGCCTCCTCTTCGCTAGACGACTTCATGTAGGCCAACGCCACTCCAGGCCGAGGTCCACCTCGTCTAGAACACAACGTGGCGGGTTTTCCAGCGTGGTCCTGAACACCTTGGCCAGCGGCGTGATGACCCGCCTCGTCCCCAGCACGTCCACAAGGGCGAAGAAGGGCTGGTAGCCCAGCCCCCACTCGTATCCATGCAGAAAACTCCACCAGATGGCGGCTGTCGCATTCGCCTCCTTCAACACGGAGGCCATGGCGCATAGATATCGGTATCTCAGCTCCTCGTTTCTCGTCGCTATTCCGAACTCCGTCACGGCCAGCGGTGTCGGCGCCTTCACCTCCAGCAGACCCCGCGGCCTCAGCACAAACCTAAGCGCAAAGTCGTCATATCTCCCCACCACGTAGAAATTCACCGCGGTGTAGTCCATCTCCTTAAACATATCCATATATTTCGAATTCTGCCTATTTAGAAAATAGAGCGCCGGCCTAATCAATATGTTCTTCGTTTCAACTCTAGTATATGAGTAGGTGAACGAGACCTGCAGTCCATACGACTTCAACACGTCTCTTGCGGCTAGTATCGCCTCGTCTATTACTTGCAAAGCCCTCTGCATGTGTCTCAGCGATAGAAACCCGAAGGGGGGCAGATCGCCCTTTACGTAAGCAAAAAACGTGTACATATTCGGCTCGTTGAAGACCAGCGCCACGTCTATCAAATCCCCGAGTTCCCTCGCCACGTATTCCACGTAGGCGAGAAAACGCCTCCCCACCTCCCTAGACTCCCAACCGCCGTATTTCCAGACCCACCTCGGGTTTGTGAAATGGTGGAGAGTAACCCAGCTCCCAAGCCCCCTCCGCCTTATGGAAGAGAGGTAGTCGCGAAAAAGCCGGAGGGCTTCCTTGTCGTAGCGGCCCTCCGCCGGCTCTATCAACGCCCACTCTACCCCAGTCCGAAAGACGTCTAGCCCAATTCCTCTCGCTACGTCGAGGTCCTCTTCGTAAAAAAGCAGGTGGTAGGCCCCCGGCTCGTCCGGCATATCACACTTACAAAAACCGAAGTGTTGATAAGGCGATACCGCAGCGCCGATCTTCACACTCCTCACCAACCATAGTCTAAAAATAATTTCCCACGAAGCTTATCGGCACTCTACTCCGTTTAGATACGCCTCTGGAGCCCACACTGTGCAGGCAGGTCCTGCGGCTGAGCTTAGGAGGTACTATGCGCCTCAGATATACCTCGAGCCCTCAGTCTCCATTTCTTGGGGTGAGTTGGTACAGCCCGTTACAGCGGCGTAGTGGTCCTACTCTACGAGGTGTCCGTAAACTAAAGCCTTTTATCGCAGTATCAGGACTGAGGTGTTGGCGGCAAGCGCCACGGCTACTGACGTGCTGTTATACAGCAAGGCAGAAGCGCCGTAGTAGCCGCGTGAGAGCAAAATCACCATGTCGTAACTGTTTTCAGACAGCTCCTTTACGATTTCAGAAGCCACGGTCTCCCCCTCCCCAAGCTTCCTCACCTTGAAGACGTGTTTAACGCCTTTTCTACCCATGTATTCCTCTACGGCGTTTTTCAGCTGCTCTGTGACAGGTTCGTTTTCGCTTGATGCAACATTGAGAAAGACTATGTCGGCGCCGTATCTCTCGCCGAAGTCCGCCGCGACGTTTAACAACTCCCTTAATCTCGCGGGGTTCATAGGGGATACGGGCACTAATATGCGGCGGAATTTATAAGCCAGCTCGTAGTAGGGCTCGTCAGGCATACACCTTACCGTCTGTGGATAATTTAAGTGTCTTGTCGGTCTTCTCGATAGACGTCCACTTGGGCAGCGTCCCGAAGATTGCCCTTATGGCGTCTACGTTCTCCGGAACGACTATGCTTTCTTGGTGGACGCCGTACATCAAATAAAGCTCGTTGCCCCTAACAGTTACAGAGTCTCGGAAAAGTGCAACCTCGGGGAAGTCCGCCCTAGGCCTGCCGAGGTCTCTGGCGTACTCAATTATCTGCGCGAGGCTCTGGAAGCCGGCGCCGACGTCTGCCAGATAGATGCGTGGGGTCTTGGCGAAGGCCTCTAACACGGCGTCTCTCGTATATGTGGAGTCCAGCTCTAGGTATGCCATGTGCATGTGCATGATGGTGACCGGCACCGCCACCGCCATCGTCACTATGTCTATGTCCCTGAGTATGGTCTGGACGTCTGGGCCGTGGTGGCTGGGCACAGTCGCTGGGTTGGGCACCACGTCGTTTATAGGCCCCTTCTTATGCTCCTTCGGGTCGGCCCCCCTTCTCGCGATGAATATCCTGGCCTTTTTCACCCCCATGCCGTTTAGCAGAAGCGCCGAGAGGACTCTGGTTATGCCCGTGGTATTGCAACTGACGACCCTCACGTAGCGCCTCCCCCTGGCCTCTTCGTAGTTGGCGAGGGCGTTGAAGCTGACCTCGGCGACGTCGGCCTCCTCGCCGCCTTGGAAAACTACAGGTTTGTCAAACCTCTGGTAGTGCCTCTCCTTGTTCTCGCGCCCCACGTCCTCCGGCGTCGCGTCGATTATGATGTCTGAGATTTTCACCAAGTCCTCTATGGTGCCCGCGGGCTCTATGCCCGCCTTCTTGAACTTGTCGAACTTGTCCGGCAACGTGTAGACCGCGTAGCCGCGCGCTAGGGCCACCTTGGCCTCGTAATCCGGCGTTGTTTTCAGCACCCCCACTACCTTCATGTCGTCTTGGGCCGCCACAGCGTCGGCGATGCGCTTGCCGATGGTGCCGTACCCTACTACGCCTACCCTTATCATGTCCAGAACTTCTTCGCGGATGTTAATAACACTTTTACCGCGGGCATCTCCTCGCCTCCTATCGTCTGGATGAAGGCGCGTCCACCTGTCGACACGTGGTAGGCCTTGTCTATGACGCCGGCCTTCTCGGCCGCGAGTATGGTGTGTCCGCCGCCGAGTATGAGTCGTTTGTTCGCGGCTGATCTGAGCAACTCCGCGGTGCCCACTGCAAACTTGTCGTCTTCTATGTAGCCCATAGGCCCGCTGAAGATAACGATCTCGCTTTGTTCAATAACCTCTCTAAACAGCAGAACGGTGGACCTCCCGATGTCGAGCGGCGCCTGCGTGAGCGAGTACACATCTACGTCGATTCTGCCGTTTTGATTTACGGCGAAGTCTATCGGCGTTTGCACCTGCGACCCGTATTTACTCAGTATCTGCCGTGCCCTTTCTATATATGGCAAGTAACCACCCTTCTCTATCAACTGTTTCAAGGGGGTGCTCACTATGCCGTATTTCGCCACGGCAAAGACGAAGCCTACCAAGCCCCCCGCCGCCGCCTTCTCCACAAAGCCGTTTTTCAGGAGTTGCTCCATGGCCTTCAAAGTGTCGGGGATCTTGGCGCCGCCAGCCACAAGCGTCACCCCCTTCCCCCGTTTCTCAAACACAGTGCTCAAGGCCCGGAGCTCCTTCTCAAAGACGGGGCCCATACACGACGGCATCACCAGTGGGAACCCCACGACGCTGGGCTGGGACCGGTGGGCCACCGCGAATCCGTCGAAGACGAAGTAGTCCCCAAGCGGCGCCAGCTTGCGGACTAGGAAGGTCTCGGCCTGCGCCTCCGGCACCCTCTCTATCACCTCCTCCGACAGCATCCTCACGTTTTCCAGCAGGAGTATCTCCCCGCCGCGTAGTTCCTTTATCTGCCTCCTCGCCTCAGAACCCGCTACGTCATCGACAAATTTTACGGGTCTCTCCAGGTGCTTCTCGAGGTAGGGCTTGTGTAACTCCAGCGACGTGAAGTCGTCTTGTCCAGGTCTGCCCTGGTGCGCAAGGACTACGGCGCGGGCACCTGCGTCTGAAACTAGGCGCAACGTGAAGGCGTGGGCTTTTATTCTAAAATCATCAACTATTTTTCCATTTACAATAGGTGAATTTATATCGATACGTATAAACAATGTTTTGTCTTTTTTCAAGCATCTTTCTATGTTAACCAGCTGATCGATTACTTCATTAAGTAACATGTATTATTGTTTAACTGGGGTTAATAAGTGTTACTGACTACACTCAGAATATAGATATATATATTCTATGTAGATAGAGCCCTCAACTGTTATTAACATGACGCATGTGGGGGACATGCAACTTGACAAATACAAACACGCCCTGCGGCGGGTTTCTGAGGAGCTTAACAAACGAGGGGTGGACCACGTCCTCGTCGGTAGCGCGGTTCTTCCGCTGGTATACAATATCAAATACGACCCCAGAGATGTCGATCTCTTTATCCTCAACAAGTCCACCGTGCTGGACTACGAGCTTTTTGAGGAGATAGCTAAGGAGAACGACTGGGACATGGGGACCTCGGACCACGGCACGATATACTACGAGTTGATTGTTGGGGGGGATGCCGTGAGGGTTGACCTGTTGGAGAACATCCTCGACATCTACATCCCCCTTGACTTTTTCTCAGGCCTCAGGGAGGTTGACCTAGGCGGCGTGAAGACGAGGGCCGTGGGTCTTGAGGAGCTTCTGGTGCTTAAGGCAAAGATAGCGACGAAGGAAGCCGAGGAGTTCATAAACGAAGTCGCCAGGCTCGTGCTTGAGCACGACATAAGACTTGACTACAACAAGATCAAGAAGTACGCGTCTCTGTATCCAGAGGACGCGGAGGGTATTTTAAAGCGCTTAAGGAGAAACGGCATCTACGTGGAATAATATTTATAGGCAGGGCAAACTCCGCCCATGCGCGTTTTGTACATACACGCCGAGCACTTCAGCTGGGAAGTGAAAGACCCGGCGCTTGATATCAAAGACGAGCCGACTCCGGGCCGCGCCGAGAACGCCTTGGTGGTTTTCGTCACTGTCGAGAGGGGCGACGCTGCAGATGAAGATTTCGTGCGCCAGGTGGCGCGCGACGTCGTAGACGTCGCCAGGAAGGTCAAGGCGTCTTCCATAGTCATATATCCCTACGCCCACCTTTCTAACGAGCTCGCCAGGCCCTACACGGCGAGGGAGGTGGTGAACCGGCTATACGAGGTCGTGAGGTCCGAGTTCGGCGGCGATGTCCACAAGGCGCCTTTTGGGTATTACAAGGCATTTGAGCTCAGGTGTCTGGGGCACCCCCTCTCGGAGCTCAGCAGGACCTTCAAGCCGGAGCAGGCGAGGCAAGGGAGGAGGGGGGAGGAGAGGCGTGACTTCTACGTGGTGCTTACGCCTGCGGGCGAGGAGTATGACCCGGCCAAGTTCGACTACGGCGGCTACGAGGATCTGCGAATCTTGGTGGAGAAGGAGGTGTTTAAGAAGGAGCTGGGCGGAGGGGCCGAGCCTAGGTATTTGGAATACCTCAAGAAGTTCGGCTTCGAGTGGGAGCCCATGTCTGACGTGGGCCATATGCGCTACGCGCCTGAGGCCACGGTGATGATGGAGCTTGTGGAGGACTACGCGTACATGGCCGCCAAGTCCCTCGGAATACCTGTGTTCAAGATCAGGGGGACTAACATGTTTAAACTCGCCGAATCCGCCATCGAGACGCACGCAAAGCTGTTCGGCGAGAGGCTTTACGTGGTTGAGTCAGATACTGACCTGATACTCCGCTACGCGGCCTGCTTCCAACAGTTCGCAATGGCTAAGGACTGGGTGATAAGCTACCGGCACCTGCCCTTCGGCATGTTGGAGATAGCGGACTCCTACCGGCACGAACAGCCGGGCGAGACGGTGCTCCTCTTCAGGCTCCGGAGGTTCTACATGCCGGATCTCCACATATTCACGAGGGATCTCCCGGAGGCCGTCAACGTGACTTATAAGCTCCACGAAGTCATCTTCAGAGAAATAGGGAAGCTCGGCAGGACCTACGTTTCGCTGTATAACGTCACCGAGGACTTCTATAAGAGCCATAGGCAGTACCTGGTGGAGCTCGCCAGGCGGGAGGGCAAGCCCATATTGGTGAGGGTTCTGCCAGGGCAGAAGTACTACTGGGTGCTCAACGTGGAGTTCCACATAATCGATGAGTTGGGGAGACCCAGGGAGGTGGCCACGTTCCAGATAGATGTGGGCAACGCCCAGCGTTTCGGCATAAAGTACGTAGACGAGAACAACCAGACTAGGTACCCCGTCATCATACACACGGCCATTTTAGGTAGCGTCGAGAGGTACCTATACGCCGTATTCGATACGATGGCCAAAGCGGAGAAGGAGGGCAAGACTCCGCGGCTCCCCACCTGGCTCTCGCCGGTGCAGGTACGCATAATACCCATCACCAAGGACAACTTGAAATACGCTGTTGAGGTCGCCGACAAGCTAGAGGCGGAGGGCATCCGCGTGGATATAGACGACAGAGACGAGACCCTATCTAAGAGAGTTAGGGAGGCTGAAACCGCCTGGGTGCCGTATATATGCGTCGTGGGTGCCAAAGAGGCGGGCGAGGGCATGCTGTCGGTCAGAGAACGGGGAGGCGGTCAATACAAGATGACCCCAGCGGAGCTCGTTGAGAAGATTAAGGAAGAGGTGAGGGGATACCCCTCTAGGCCGCTCTACCTGCCGCGTTTCCTCAGCCAGCGCCCCTCGCGGTACTAGCCGATATATTTTTTCAGCCGATAAGTTTATATAGGGGTATCTACGGCGCGCACGAAATGCAAGCAACAACCCAGCTCAAAACCCCCGTGGTCGGCAAACACGTCTACGGCGAATTATATGGGGTGGACGAATCGCTCCTCCGAGACGAGGAAAGACTGAGGAAGATCGTGATTGAGGCTACGCATATAGCAAATATGCACCTGGTGGAGGTGAACTCCTGGAGGTTCAAGGGGGGCGACAAAGAGGGTGTGTCGGTTATCGCGTTGGTGTTGGAGAGCCACATCGCCATGCACACGTGGCCCACGTATAACTACGCGACGGTGGACGTGTATACATGTGGCGAACACTCCGACCCCGTATCTGCCTTCCGGTACATAGTGTCGCAACTAGCCCCAAAGAGGTTCACGGCTAACTACTCAGACCGCTCATATAGATAACCCCTTCCTTTTTCTCCTAATGTCAAATATCTTGCTGATACTCCTCTGGCTCAGCCAAGACAGAATAGACAGAACCATCCTCAACAAAGTCGCCTTTGTGGGCACTGTGCACTCCGCCGACTCGGTTAACTTCGTGGTGAAGGCGCTCTACGAGACCCACAACCACGTCGACACAGTCGTTGTATACGGCCCCGACCTAAACGGCGCGGGCGAGCTGATAGTGGAGGCTCTGCGAGGTGTATGTAACGATGCCCTGCGGATACCCTGTGAATATGTAAAGACGCTTAACGTAGATTTGGTCGACCTCAGGTGGCGGGGGGAGGAGGAGCTTAGAAAAGCAGTAGAGACACGTTATAGGCCGGCCAGAGAGGCGGTGCGGCCCCGGCGGGAAGTGGCACTGGAGAAACCCAACAAGAGGCTACCTTACGGAGGACTCCACATCCTCTACGACGCAGACCTGGAAGCCCTCAGGACCAAGGCTGTGGACTATATACTGACCTACGGCGTGGAGAGCCACGACGTCGTTTACAGCTACCTAGCCCTACAGCGAGACCCCGGAGGCGAGTACTTAACGACGCCTTGCGACGTGATAGAGGAGTGGCCCTGCGGTCTCGATAGGGGAGGCGTCTTGATAGCCACGCCCGCCTTTATCCAGAAGAAACAACTTGAGACGGCGGCATCCGCCGTTAGGCCAGAGGTCTATAACCGCGACGTGTACGACCCGCACGGCAACTTCGTACTTGCCGATATGCTGTACCACTACGGCCCCCGCGGCGTCTTGCTACGGCAGATAGAACTAGACGAGGTAAATGTGAGGAGGGAGGCGCAGAAGCTCCTGCCTGACCACGCCTTCTACGTCGGGCGGGAGTACGCGGCCTACAAGCTGTTGAAGGATAATTACGTGCAGGATAGATGGAAACAGTAGCGGCTTGTTGAAACAGTTGTAGAGGCGTGGAAGCAGACAAAAAGAAAAGCCGACACCCTATACAAGGCAGTTGTTGAGGACGCGTGTAAGACAAGGAGCCTGAACCGCAGTCCAGTCAAGCATGGTAACCGGAAAAGTTATTGGCGCCGGGGTCCCCCATGCCGTCTATGTGCACCTCCACGTCGTCGGTCTTCTTGAACCGCACCACCTCCTTACTTTTATAGGTCTGTGAAGTACCCCTTCGTTAAGGAAAAGAGAGGATCGCCATTAGGACGGTTCATTACGTTTAATTGGTCACAGCGCTTCATGGATAAGGTTGAAAAAATCTTGGAGAAATACAGAATCTACCTCGGCGTAAAAGACGTCAAGTTGGTGGTAAGGCCGTACAAGACTAGGACTGCCTTCACGAAGTTAAGTTCGCCGCCTACCATCCATCTATAATGAATACCTAATCGACGACGAGGAGGTTGTTGAATACCTGATCCTCCGCGAGATGATACATATAAAACTCAACATGTACCCTCCGATGAGATACACCGGCGGCTTGTCCTACGCGGAGAAGTTCGACAGCGCCCTCAACTTCTTCATACCAAAGGAGAAGATCGAGGAGATAAGGGAAAAGATCGTGAAAAACTGATAGAGGCTAACCAGAGGCTTCAATGACCTCTTTTTCCTTTTTGTGGGGTCTTCCGGCGCCGCCACCTGCTCCGCGACATCCCTCCGGAGGGATGTCGTGGGCAAAAGAAGAGGAAAAAGAGGCTTATCCGCCTGCAGGTTTTTCCTCACAGGACTTTCCTTACAGGGATAATTATCCCTGTAAGTCTATCCCTGTGAGTCTGTTCCTGCAGGTGCGGTTAGTCTCTAGGGCGTTGGTTCGATAAAATGCGGCAGGTAGAGGTAGGCATGATTAGGAGGTTGGTGGAGTGGCTGAAAAACAAAATCAAGCCGACGGAAAAGCCGGAAGAGCCGGACTGCGCCGACTGCCCCGAGTACGACGACTGCGTCAACCCGTGGATCTGCTTCGCCACCGTCGAAGAGTATCCACTGACTTGTTCTCCGCCCTAAAGGACGGGGCTTTCAATTATTTGTAGAACTCCGGAATCCCTATGGCCACGTCCCAGGACGGGTTGTCCCTGTTGCGGACCAGCTCGTTTACCATCTCCACGGCGCCTCCCAGCGGCACGAAGGTGGCGTTTACGCCGTATTTCTTGCTGAACACCTGCGCAAGCGCCTTGCCCAAGTCGCTTATGCCATGGGGCCCGACGATTACGAGCCTCTTCTCCGTGGTCTGCGGTAGGCCTGCAACGCCAAGACGGCAACAAGCACAGCGGCCACTGCGAAAACCACCGCCAATAAGGTCCTAATAGACCTATGAGCAACATGTTATCTCTTTTTAAATATTAAATACGCCTAGGTGGAGAGACTTGTGATGACACGGCCGTGACTCGACCTGTGAAGACGTGTTTCTATGCTGAAAAATTAGAACGTCTCGACGAAGTCCGTCGGCTTCGGGATCTCCTCCTTCAGCCCTTTCTTCTTCCGCAGTTGCTTCACGAGGTCTCCCAGCATAGACTCGGGGACAGGTGCCCAGCGGGAGAATTGCATGGACCAGAAGATCTTGCCGGCGGCGGCTGCGCGGAGCTCGTCGCTTATGTTAAACGACTCAAGCACAGGAAGCTCAGCCCTCAAGAAGGCCATGTATTCCTGCTGGGTCATGTCTAGAACCTTCCCCCTGTGTTTGTTTAACACGGAGGTCACCGCGCCGATATAATCAGGCGCCACCTTGATGTCCAGCTTCATCAAGGGCTCCAGCACCGTTGGCCTCGCTGAGAGCATGGCGGCGAATATGGCGTTTTTAGTGGCGGGCATTATCTGTGCTGGACCGCGGTGCGCCGGGTCCTCGTGCACAACGGCGTCTGTCAGCACCACCTTGACGCCCCTCATTGGCTCCATGGCCAAGGGGCCAGCCTCGGCGGCCCACCTAAAGCCCTGCACGATGTAGTCCCGGATCTCGCGGAGGTACTGGATGCCGGACGTCCTGTCTACAATTACGTTGAAGTACCTGTCGTCTATGGCCCAGATGTTGCGCGCCTCGTCGGCGTCCCAGCCGGCCTTCTCACGCAGGATCTTCGCCCTCTCCCTCGGGTCCTGGTCCTCCGTGACCTCCTTCAAGGCGATAAGCTCTATGGTAGTCTCGTCGAGAGGCTCCACGTAGAAGTAGAGGCGGTTGTGCTTATTCGGCGACTTGCCCTCCCACACCTGCGACCTCTCCC
>Ga0080004_1133383_pt1 | contig 13225 bp, 18 predicted proteins | sample WasSprMetagenome_FD_69207 | JGI IMG/M metagenome (GOLD analysis project Ga0080004, IMG submission 69207) | Sulfidic aquatic microbial communities from Washburn Spring, Yellowstone National Park, USA - WS (SPADES assembly) (version 2) | ecosystem: Environmental > Aquatic > Thermal springs > Hot... | reverse complement strand
AAACTATGCCTTGGGGAATGGGAGGAGGCCCTTGGTGGAGATGTTGGAGATATCCTTGGTTGCCAAGAGGTTGGTGGGCATTTCCATATCTTGAAATAACTCCTGAAGAAGAAAAGAAAATGCTAAAAGAGGATCTGGAAGCGTTAAGAGAGGAAATGAAAGCAATTGAGGAAAGGTTAAAAGAATTGGAAAAAAAGAAATGAGAATTGGAATTTCGGCAAACGGAAAAGATTTAGAAGACAAAGTAAGCGAAGTATTTGCCAGATGCCCTTATTTTATCATTGCTGAAATTGAAAATAGAAAGATAAAAAGTTTTGAGGCAATTGAAAATGAAGTAAATGGAAGAATGGGAGGGGCAGGAATTTTTGCCGCAAAATTGATGGCTGAAAGGGATGTTAAAGCAGTAATCACAAAAAATATCGGGCCAAGGGCTTTCGAAGTTTTAAGACAATTTAATATCGAGGTTTATCAAGGAGAAGGAGAAATTAAAAAGGCAATTGAAGAATTTCTTCAAGGGAAATTGGAAAAATTTGAATGAAAATAGCATTCGCTACAGATGGAAATAGTTTAAAAGATAAAATTGCTTTGCATTTTGGAAGGGCAAAGAATTTTTTGATTTTCGATACTGAAAAAGAAACCTTTGAAGTTTTTGAAAATCCAGAAATTGAAGGGAAAGAATTTCCACCAGATTTTTTAGCAAAGCAAGGAGTGAAAGCAGTTATTGCTTTTAGTTTAGGGCCGAGGGCTTTTGAAAAATTCAAAAAATACAAAATTGAAGTTTTTAAAGCAATCGGAGGCACGATTTTAGAAAACATTGAAAAATTTAAAGAAGGTAATTTGAAAAAATTATCGAAAGAGGATATCTTTTAAGGATAGAAAGGTCGAAAACAAAATTTTTAAGATTTCATGGCTTTAATTTCATCTTTAGAAAAAGATCAAGTTAGTGAAATTGCTAAAGAAGTTTATGAAAGGTTTGAAAAAGAGACTGGAAAAGTTCCAGAATGGGTAAAGGTAATGGCTCACAGGCCCGAAATTTTGAAAGAATTTGTTGAACTCTTCAAAGCAATAATGGGTCAAGGAGAGATTGAACCACTTTTGAAATGGAAAATTGCCTTGGTAGTTTCTCAAACTTTGAAATGTCCTTTTTGTGTCGATGTCTCAGAGAAAATGTTGAGAAAAATGGGATGCGACGAAGAAACATTAAAGAAAATAAAAGAATTATCTGGAGAGGAAAAAGAAATTTTAGAATTGGTCAAAGATGTTACTTTAGATGGCCATTTAGATAGACCAGAGTTGTTTGATAGATTGAAAGAAAAATTTAGCGAGGCTCAAATTGTGGAAATTATCTGCGTGATGGGCTTTTTCAACTTTATTAATCGATTCAACAATACTTTGGCAATTTTACCTGTATAAAAAGAAAGAGGAGAAAGGGCATTAGAAGAAGAATTGAAAATTTTAAAAGAAGCGATAAAAGAAATCGAAGCCAGATTAGCCGAGCTCAAAGGACAAAAATGAAAAGAATTGCTGTTTTCAGTTTCTTGTTAGCATTTTTTATTCTTCTTGGATTTTTTATTTTCATTCAAGAAAGAAAGGCAAGGCAACCCAAAGAAGAAATTTTGCAAAAAGAATTAGAGACATTTTCATCAGAAACTATGGAAAAAACAAAAATAACTCTAATTACAGTTTATGATAACTATAAAGCCAACCCTAAGTTAAAAACTGGTTGGGGTTTTTCTTGTTTGATAAAAATTGAGGGCAAAAACATTTTGTTTGACACAGGCGCAGATAGTGAAACTTTGCTTTCAAACATGGAGAAAATGGGAATTGATCCTAAAGAAATCGATTTTATTTTTATTTCTCACTTACACGGAGATCATACCGGCGGCCTTTCCGGAATTTTGAAAATAAAACCAAATTTAAAAGTTTACAAACCAGAAGATTTTTCTGGTTCAACTCAAATCATAAATGGTATTTGGACTACCGGTCCTTTCGGTACCGACATCAAAGAGCAATCTTTAATAATAGAATCAAAGCAAGGATTAATAATAATCACTGGCTGCGCCCATCCTGGAATAGTGAATATTATCAAAAAAGCAAAAGAAATGTTTCCAAATGAGAATGTATATTTAGTTTTGGGCGGTTTTCATTTGTTCGGTGCTTCAGATTCTGAATTGAAAAAGATTATCAATGATTTCAGAAATTTGGGAGTTCAAAAAGTAGCTCCTTGCCATTGTTCTGGTGACAAATGTCGAGAATTATTTCAAGAAGAATACAAGGAGAATTTTATTGAAAACGGGGTTGGAAAAATAATTGAAATTTAAAATTTTCGAATGAAAGGCATTTATCTTTTGGTAATTAAAGTAAATAAAGATTTAAAATTGAAAGTAGGTTCATTGGGGAAAATAGATTTTAAAAAAGGAATTTATATATACGTAGGGTCAGCTCAAAATAGTTTAAAAAAGAGAATTAAAAGGCACAAATTAAAAAAGAAAAAAATTTTTTGGCACATTGATTATTTGCTTGATAATAAATTTTCAAAAATTATAAAGATTTTTTACAAAAAAGCAGATAAATCTCAAGAATGCGAAGTTGCTAAAAAGTTAATTAAATATGGAATTCCAATTGACCATTTTGGCTCTTCCGATTGTAAATGCAAATCCCATTTGATTAAAATAAAAGAATTAAAGATCATCGATAAATTAAATTTCAAAAATATCTATGAAAATAGCAATTAATGGAGGAAAAGGGGGAGTGGGAAAGTCGATGGTGGCGACTTCTTTGGCGTTTGAGTTTGCAAAGAGCAAAAAAACGATTTTAGTTGATGCCGATGCGGAATGTCCAAATTGTCATTTGTTATTGTCGATAAAAAGAAAAGAATACAAAAAAGTTTTCCAGTTAATTCCAAAATTCGATTATAAAAAATGCAAAAAGTGCGGAAAGTGCGCTCAAGTTTGTAAACAAAATGCCATCGTTTTCGTTAAAGGAAAATCTCCTGTTTTTTTGAAAGATTCTTGTGTTGGTTGCGGAGCCTGCATTTTGGCTTGCCCCTTTGGGGCAATTTCAAAAGATAAAAAAGAAATTGGAAAAATTTTTGTTGGAGAAAATTACAATGTTAATTTGGTCTCAGCTGAGTTAAAAATTGGAGAATTGTCTTCAGGTGAGGTAGTTCAAGAAGTGAGAAAATGCGCTGATGAAATTTCAGAAAAAATGAAATCAGAAATTATGATTATTGACTCTGCTCCGGGAATCGGATGCCCAGTGATTGCTTCTTTAGTTGGAACAGATTATGTTGTTGCAGTAACAGAACCAACCCCTTCTGCCCTTTTCGATTTAAAGCGAGTTTTGTATTTGGCAAACCATTTTAAAATTAAACACGGAATTATCATTAACAAATTCGATTTGGCAGAAAATTTTTCAAAAGAAATAGAAAAATTTGCTAAAGAAAATAAAATTCCGATTTTAGGAAAAATCCCTTATAGAAATGAATTTCTTGAGTCGACAATAAAAATGAAACCAGTTGCCAAAATAAATCCAGAATACGAAAAACTTTTTAAAGGTATTATTGATAAATTGGGAATTCAATAAAATGGAATTTTCTCTCCTTCAAGCAAAAGAAAATGAAAAATTAGTAGTTGTTTCTATCATGGGAGGGAGGATGGCAACAAAAAGATTAGCCGATATGGGGTTGGTGCCGGGAACAAAGATTAAAGTTTTAAGAAAAGCACCATTTGGACCAATAGAAATTGAGGTTAAGGGCACAAAGTTGGCCTTGGGTCGGGGTTTGGCTACAAAAGTTTTTGTTAAATATGAAGAATAAAGTTAAAAAATTGAATGTGGTTTTGGCGGGCCAGGCCAATGTTGGAAAATCAGTTATTTTCAATTATTTAACCGGTCTTCATCAACACATTGGCAATTGGCCAGGAAAAACTGTAGAAAAAGCAGAAGGAACCTTGTGGTACAAAGGTTATCGCATTGATTTGTTAGATTTGCCCGGAATTTATTCTCTTTCCACTTATTCGATTGAAGAATTAATTTCAAGAGAACACATTGCCTTTCAAAAACCAGATTTCATTATCAATGTAGTTGATGCTACTCATTTGGAAAGGAATTTGATTTTCACTTTGCAACTTTTGGAAATGGAAAGGCCGATGGTTCTGGCTTTGAATATGATTAATTTACTTAAAGAAAAAGGATTGGAAATCAATTTTAAAAAACTTGAAGAAATTTTGGGAATTCCAGTTGTGCCAGTAGTTGCCATTCAAGGGAAAGGGTTAACAAAAGTTTTAGATAAAGGAATTGAATTGGTTGAGAAAAAAATTAAGCCAAAACCCTTAAAATATGGAAAAGAATTGGAAGAAAGAATTGAAATTTTAAGTTCGGACCTAAACAAACTTGATTTGCCTTATCCCAAAAGATGGGTGGCATTAAAACTTTTAGAAAAAGATAAAGAAATTGAGGAATTAGTAAAAAACAAAAAGCCAGAAGTTTTAGAGAAAGCAAGAGAATTATCTTTAGAACTTGAAAAAATTCATGGGGAAGATTCTTCGATTGTTGTTGCTCATGAAAGGTGTAGCTTGGTGTCTCAGATAGTAAATGAAACAGTAAAGATTACAAAACCTAAAAAACTGAGTTTTAATGAAAGATTGGACAATTTAACATCTCATAAAATTTGGGGCTATCCAATAATGTTTGCCATTTTGGCATTGATGTTTGTTTCTGTTTTTAAATTTGGAAATTTACTTTCTTCTTTACTTGAAAATTTAACTTTAAATTGGCAAAAGATTTGGCAAGCATTTTTTGGAACTTCGATTTGGTCATCTTTGGGTTGGACAATAATTGAATCAATTCTCGCTCTAATTAACCTTGCCTTGCCCTATATCATTCCTTTTTATCTTTTTTTATTTTTTCTTGAAGATTGGGGATATTTAGCCAGAGTTGCTTTTTTAACAGACAATTTGATGCACAAAATTGGAATTCATGGCAAAGGTTTCATTCCTCTCTTTTTAGGTTTTGGTTGCAACGTTCCAGCATGTCTTTCTTGTAGAATTATGGAAACTGAAAGAGAAAGATTCCTCACTGCTTTTTTAGTCACCTTTGTACCCTGTAGCGCAACTTCGGTAGTGATTATGGGACTTGTTGGACAATTTTTAGGAATTGGCTGGGCCTTACTTTTGTATTTACTTACCTTTTTGATAATTTTAGTTTTGGGTAAATTGGCTTCTAAAATTTTACCTGGAGAGCCAGTAGAACTTTTAATGGAAATGCCAGATTACAAAACTCCAAATTTAAAAACAATAATTTTACAAACTTGGTTTAGACTTAAAGAATTTATTTTCATTGCAGGCCCTCTTGTTATAATTTCAGGATTAATTATTACCGCCCTCTATCAAACAGGTTTTATATTTAAAATTGCGCAATTTTTAAGCCCAATAACTGTAAAATGGCTTGGTTTACCAGCAATTGTAGGAAATCTTTTGATTTTTGGAATTTTAAGAAAGGAACTTATTTTATTAATGCTTGCCACTCTCTTGGGAACGACAAACTTTTCTCAGGTTTTAAACCCAAATCAAATGATTGTCTTAAGTTTAGTGAGTATGCTTTATATTCCCTGCATTGCGACAATTGCTGCTTTAAAAAAAGAATTTGGCTGGAAAAAATCTTTGGGCATAACAATTTTTAAAATAGCATTTGCTATAATTGTTGGAGGAATAGCTTCAAAATTATTAAATTTATGAAAGAAAAAATTGCGAAAATTTCAATATTGGCAAATGTAATTTTGGCAGGAGGAAAAATCGCTGTCGGTGTTTTCTCAAATTCTGCTTCAGTTTTGGCAGAAGGTATTCATTCTTTAATGGATGTTTTTTCTTCTTTGATTTCGTTTTTTGGAATTAAAATTTCAAAAAAACCAGCAGATAAAGAACATCCCTACGGTCATTTCAAATTTGAAGTTTTGGCAGGATTTTTGATTACTTTGATCTTATTGGGCACAGGTTTAGGAATCATTTACGAGGCATATCAAAAATTCAAAAATCCTTCTTTAATAAAAATTCCGATTTTGGCTCTTTCTGTAATGATTTTTTCAGCGCTGGTTAATGAAATAATGTCTCGTTTGAAAATTTATTTTGGGAAAAAAGAAAATTCAGTTGCCCTAATTTCAGACGGAGTTCATTCAAGACTCGATGTTTTTGCATCTTTGGCAGTTTTTGCTGGATTGATTTTGAATAAATATTGGATTTTCACAGATTCGGTTTTGGCCTTTTTAATCGGTCTTTACATTATTAAAGAATCCTTTCCAATCGGAAAAGAGGCAATCGATTCTTTGCTCGATGTTTCAGCTCCACCTGAAGTCGAAGAAAAAATAAAAGAAATTGCAAAATCTCAGGGAATTGAAATTTCAGATTTAAAAACTCAAAAGAAAGGCTCTGTTTTTACTGCCAATTTGGAGATAAATTTGTCAAAGAATTTAAACGTTGATGAAGCAACAAAAATTTCAGAAAATTTGAGAGAAAGATTGATGAAAGAAATTAAAAATTTAGTTTATGTTGCAATTCAAATTAAAAGCCACGAAGTTGAGACCGGATTTTATAAACCAGTTCCTGGAATTTTAGGTTTTGGAAGAGGCGTTGGAAGGGGATTTGGGTGGAGAAGGAGATTTAGAGGAAGGGGACCTGGAGGTTATTGCGTGTGCCCAAAATGTGGCTACAGAGTAGAGCATCAACCTGGAGTTCCTTGTTCTAGTTTAATTTGCCCAAATTGTAAAATTCATTTGAAAAGAGAATGGTAAGGCCAATTAAACCAAGAAGAGTACAATTTGATCCAAAAGCAGTTTATTTTAAACCGAGAGCCGTTCCTCTTTCAATGTTAGATGAGGTTGAGTTATCTTTGGATGAAATTGAGGCTTTAAGGCTTTGTGATTTGGAAGGATTAGACCAACTTGAGGCAGCAAAGAGAATGAAAATTTCCCAAGCCACCCTTTGTCGAATTTTAACCTCTGCCAGAAAGAAAATTGCTGAGGCATTAATTGAGGGAAAGGCAATAAAAATCTCAAAACCTTAAATAATGGAGAAATTTTATTGTCCAAAATGCGATAAAATTTTTGAGGCAGAAGGAGAAAAGAAGGAGTGGCAAAGCTCGGTTTTTGGGTATTGCTGGAAATTAGTGGCAAAATGTCCAGATTGTGAAGCAGAATGTGAGGAATGGCGACCAAAAGGACCTTCTGGAAAAGGAGGGGGAAATTGTTTTGGTACTTGCTCAACTTGTCCAGGTTGTAGTTAAATAAATTATGGAAACAATTTTAAAAGTAGAAAAATTGAATGTGAAACTCGATGATGAGCTGATCATTTGCAATCTCTCTTTTGAAGTGAAAAGGGGAGAGGTTTTGACAATTTTGGGTCCGAATGGGGCAGGGAAGACGGTGCTACTGAAAACTTTGCTTGGAATTTTTCCTTTTGAAGGGAAAATTGAGTGGAAAAAGGGAATAAAAATTGGTTATGTTCCACAAAGAGTTCCTTTTGTTAAAAATTTTCCGATTTCAGTTGAGGAGTTTTTTAAATTGAAAACAAAAGATGAAAAAGAAATCAGGGAAGTTTTGAAGTTAGTTGGCTTTAAAGAAAGCTTTTTGAAGAAAAATTTGGGCGAGCTTTCTTCGGGTCAATATCAAAGAATTTTGGTTGCCTGGGCGCTAATTGGAAATCCTGATGTTTTATTGTTTGATGAGCCAACAAGCGGAATTGATATTTCTGGAGAAGAAACAATTTATCAACTTTTGGAAGGGTTGAAAAAAGAAAAAAATTTAACAATAATTTTGGTCACCCACGATTTGAGCGTCGTTTTCAAATTTTCAGATTATGTTATTTGTTTGAACAAATGCCCAATTTGCCAAGGAAAACCCAAAGAGGTTGTTACTCCAGAGGCATTATCAAAACTTTACGGTCAAGAAATAAAATTTTACGAACATTATCATGGTCACTAATTTCTTTGAAATTTTAATTTCTGGGATATTCGTTGGCGGAGTTGCAGGATATTTGGGTTCTTTGATGCTTTCAAGAAAAATGACAATTGTTGTTGATCCTTTGTCTCATTTAGCATTGCCAGGCGTTGCTTTAGCTTTGATTTTTGGAAAAGACATTTCTTTGGGCGCATTTTTATTTTTATTTTTTGGTGCAATTTTAATTTGGTTTTTTGAACAAAAGACAAAATTACCAACTGAAACAATCATTGCCATTTTATTTACTGTCTCTTTGGCAATAACCTTTTTATTTTTATCAGAACATGAAATTGAAGAAGCATTAGTAGGTGATATTTCAAAAATTGGAAAAGTAGAAAGCTTGATTATTGTATTGATTTCTATTTTGGTTTTCTTTTTGATCCAAAAAATTTATCCAAAATTAACTTTAATTTCTATTTCAGAGGATTTGGCTAAAGCAGAAAAAATCGGCTTGAAAAAATATCAATTTTTCTACATTCTTTCAATTTCAGCAATCGTTGCTTTGGGAGTAAAATTTGTCGGTGGATTGCTGGTTGCTGGTTTAACTGCTTTGCCAGCAGCATCTGCTAGAAATTTGAGCAAAAATTTAAAAACTTTTAGATTTCTTTCTTCTCTTTTTGGAATACTTTGTGCAATTTTTGGAATTTATCTTTTTCAATTTACAGGATATCCAGCAGGTCCCTTAATTGTCCTTTCTGGCTTTTTAATTTTTTTAGTTTCAATAATTTTTAAAAAATGATAAAATAAAAATTATGAAAAAGACAATTTTATTTTTGATGCTTTTTGGAATTTTCGCTGCTGTAGCTGGGGGTTTTTATTTTTTGAAGGGACACAACAATACTTCTTCAAATAATACTTTTTCAAATAGCACTTCTTCGACAATCGTTTTGTTTTATGGAGAGGGATGTCCTCATTGTGCAAAAGTTGAAGAATTTATAAAGGAAAATAAAATTAAAGAGAAAATTGCGTTTGAAGAGAAAGAAGTGTATTTTAATAAGGAAAACGCAAAGCAATTGGTAGAGGTTGCCAAAAAATGTGGTTTTAATGAAAATGAAATCGGGGTTCCTTTTTTGTGGGATGGAGAAAATCAAAAGTGCATTGTTGGGGATGAGCCAATTATTAATTTCTTTAAGGAAAAATTAAATTTATAACATGGCAGTTTGTCCTGTTTGCACAATTGCAGTTGCAGGAGGAGTCGGACTTTGCAGGTATTTGGGAATTGATGATTTAATTTCAGGAGTTTGGATTGGCGCCTTGCTTTTTTCTTTGTTTTTGTGGACGATTGAGTGGCTCAATAAAAAGAAAGTTAAGTTTTTATTTAGAAAGCCACTTGTTTTTATTTTTTGGTATGGGCTTACAATTTTTCCTTTAATGAAAATTGGAATTATCGGGCATCCCCAAAACAAATTTTTGGGAATTGATAAACTAATTTTTGGAATTTTTTCTGGGACTATTGTGTTTTTACTTTCAATTTTGTTTGAAAACTATTTAAGAAAGAAAAATCAAGGCAAGGCTTATTTTAAATTTCAAAAGGTCTTAATTCCAATTTTGTTTTTAATAATTTTAAGCTTAATCTTCTGGCGAATTTGCTAAATATGGAAAAAACAAAATTAAAAATTGAAGAATTGCTAAAAAAAGTCGAGGAGTCCAAAAAAGGAAAATTGGATTTGTCTTCTGATGAAGATTTATCAGTGGCGATAATGAATTTGATTTCAATTGAAGAGCACTTTTTCTTTTCTGGAGCAAAAACTGGGAAGGAAAAATATTTTGATTTGTTGAATCAAACAAGGCAAATAAGAAAAGAACTTTTGGGAAAATTGGTGAAAGGTGTAGAACCAGGTTCTGAGGTTTGGTGTTTACCACCAAATACTTATATTTTTGCAAATCCGGCACCTACTCTAATCAAAAAAATAAAGGAAGGAGAAAATGTTTTAACGGGTAATGGAGATTTTTCTAAGGTAGGGAAAGTATTCGTGAGAAATTATCAGGGAGAAATGATTCTTATTAAACCGTATTATTGCGATGAACTACTTATTACTCCTGAACATCCAGTATTGTGCGCTACCGATGTTAGAGAAAAACAGAAAACAATTTGGAGGAAAGAATTTAAAAAACCAAAAATAGTTTGGAAAATGGCCAAGGATTTAAAGGATACAGACTTTTTGCTTTTTCCTCGATACAGAAAAGTGAAAGATTTGGAAAAAATTCAATGGGAATATAAATGGAAAAATGGAAGTAAAGAATTTTCTCAAAAAATTGAAATTAAAGTTGACGAAAATCTTTTAAGGTTGATTGGTCTTTACCTTTCTGAAGGTTCGGTAAGTGAGCGCACTTACTACTCTAAAGGAGGAAAAAAACATAATTTCACACTTTATTTCTCGTTTGGGAAAAATGAAACGCAGTTGGTCAAAGAATGCCAGAAACTTTTTAAAAAAGTTTTTGGATTAAAGTGTAAAATTCAACATACTCATACTTCCATAGATCTAGTATGTTCAAAAAGAGTAATTGTTGATTTTTTTGCTCAATTTGGAAGGAGATCTTCAGAAAAACAATTACCCTTATGGATAGTCGATTTGCCCAACGAAAAATTGATGCATTTGGTTTGGGGGTTAATAAAAGGAGATGGGGGAGAAAGAAAATTTAGTATTGATTATTTCACAACGTCTGAAAAATTAGCTTTTCAATTGAGATTGATACTTTTTAAATTGGGAATTTTACATTCGCTTAAGAAAATTAAAGTGAAAGATTCTAAAATTGGAGATCGAATGATAAAAGCCAAACATCCCGGATTTTCTTTTCAAATTTCTGGAGATGCTGCCAGAATCCTTCAAGAAAAACTGGGGCTTAAATACAAAGCTAAAAGAACTTCAGGAAATTTTGGATACGTTTTAGACAAATACGTTATGATTCCTATAAAAGAAATTAAAAAGATAAATTATTCAGGTAAAGTATACAATTTGGAAGTACCTGGAAAAGAAACCTATGTAACCTCAGCAGGCATAGTTCATAATTGTATCTCAAAACATCTCTTGGCTGCTTCAATGAGATTGATTGAAGTTGGGACAAAGTACTATCAAGAAGGAAAGAAAGAGGAGGCAAAAGATCTTTTTTCAAAAGCTTATGATTTATGGAGCTTATTTTGGGGTTTGAACTTGAAATTAATTGATATTGGCGAAGTTAAAAAAATTGAAGAAAATCAATTAAATGTTCACGATAAAGAAAAAACAGGATTTTTTGGAAAATTAAAAGAAGTCGTGAAAAAAATTATAGATTGCTGTATTGAATAAAAACTAAAAACTCGGAAACTTGACCATTGTTAAAAAAAATCTAAAATAAAATTGTAAAGGTCGAATAAAATTTTAAGGGTCTGTATGAAAAAAGTTGCTATTTTTCTAATAAGTTTTGCAATTTTGAGCATTGGAACTGTTGCGCTTTCACAAACAACTAGTCCAAGATTGTTAGAAAGAATAAGAGAGAGAGCTACAATTTCCAACCAAGAATTTCAACAAAACAGGGGAGAAATACAAAGATTGATTGAGAGGAATCAACTCGAAATTAGAAATCAAATTGAGCAAAAAAGAGAAGAAATGCAAACTAAGATTGAGAAATTTAAAGAACAATTAAGAGAGAGACTGAAAGCAAGAATAAATGAAAGAAAACAGGCAATTGTTGAGAAGATTTATGAGAGAATTAACAACTTAAATACCAGGCTCACAAATCATTATTTGAATGTGTTAGAACAGTTAGAAAAAGTTTTAGAGAGAATTGAAAGTAGAGCTGCAAAGGCAAAACTTAATGGTGTTGATATTAGTAAGGTTGAAGAAGCAATCAAAAAGGCTCAAGATGCTATAGAAAAAGCAAAGCAAGCAGTAATTGATCAAGCAAAAAAAGTGTATGCCCCTCCAGAAATTAGTGGAGAAGATACTTTAAAGCAAGAAGTTGGAAAATTCCGCCAACAGTTTCATGAAGACATTAAAGCAGTTGAAAAATTGGTTAAGGAAGCAAGAGATGTTGTTAGAGAAGCAGCAGTTACTTTAGGTCAAATTCGTGGAGTTGATGGATTTGAGGTTCCTTCTGCCACTCCAACTCCTACACCAGCATTATAAATTTTAATTGATATGGAAAAAGAAATTAAAACAAAACAAGATGAATCTTTGAAAGTAATAATTGGACTTTTAATTGTTGGATTGGTCTTAATTGGAATTTCGACTTGGCTTGGGAGAGAGAGGTTTAAAACTAAAGTGAAAACAGTACCAATAACTGAAATTCAATTAAAGGAAGATTCGACCCCTGTGATTATGAAAGATATAGAGAATATTAAGTTACCTAATTTGGATGAAGAGTTTAAAGAAATAGATCAAGACCTGAATTCTTTATAGAAAAAGATTCTTTAAATTAATTGACTCAAAAAGAGAGGAATATTCAATTCCAAAGATTTAGTTTACCTTCATTTTCCAAATATGGAAGAAAAAATAAGGTTTTCATCTGTGGCAGGGCAATTCTATCCTGAGGAAAAAGGAAAATTAGAGGAGGTGATTGATAATTTTTTAAAAGGAGCAAAAATTTCTTCGATTGAAGGTGAAATTTTTGGAATTTTAGTTCCTCATGCAGGATATGTTTTCTCAGGTCCAGTGGCAGCTCATTGTTACAAAGTAATTCAAGGAAAAAATTTTGAAACTGTAGTTTTAATTGGAGATTCGCACTATGAGTATTTTGACGGAGTTTCGGTTTGGGATAGGGGAGAATGGGAAACTCCTTTGGGACGAGTGGAAGTTGATGAAATTTTGGCAAAAGAAATTTTAAGTTTTTCAAAAAGATTTCTTGTCAAAGATTCTGCTCATTTGTTTGAGCACTCTTTAGAAGTTCAAATTCCATTTTTACAAAAAGTTTTGAAAAATTTTAAGATTTTGCCCTTAATTTTTGGTTCTGAAGACAAAGATTGGAAAGATTTAGCAAAGGCAATTTTAAAATTGATGGAAAAGAAAAAAATTTTGATTGTTGCCTCTTCTGATTTATCGCACTATCCCCCCTATGAAGTTGCCGTAGAAGCTGATAAAAAGACGATCGAGGGGATTTTATCTTCTGACCCAGAAAAATTTAAAGAAAAAATTGAGAATTTAAAAAAACTTTTTCCAGATGTTGATACTTTTGCCTGCGCCCAAGATACGATAAAGACAATTTTGGAGGTTTCAAAAAATTTAAAAGGGAAAGCGAAATTGTTGAAATATCAAAATTCAG
>Ga0080004_1123655_pt1 | contig 13227 bp, 11 predicted proteins | sample WasSprMetagenome_FD_69207 | JGI IMG/M metagenome (GOLD analysis project Ga0080004, IMG submission 69207) | Sulfidic aquatic microbial communities from Washburn Spring, Yellowstone National Park, USA - WS (SPADES assembly) (version 2) | ecosystem: Environmental > Aquatic > Thermal springs > Hot... | reverse complement strand
GGAGAATTGGGGTGCACCATTCATAATTACATTCATGATCATACTAATGATATGCGCATATCTACTGGCATGTGGAAATGAGTTTGCAGCAAACATGCTTGCAGTTTACGCGTATTACTTCCTAGTTGTTGGCGTAGTTCTACAATTAATATGCTACATAAAGTATGGTGGTAAGGATTAGCGGAACATCCCATGCCATATTAGAGGGCGTGGAGCTGAGGGGCCCTTTAAATGTGGAGGGTTCTGTGGGGAGGATATCGATAGTAATGCCTGCATATAATGTTGAAGATGATATTGTTGAGGCTATAAGTGAGGTTAGGGGGGTTTTGGAGAAGATCACTGATGATTATGAGATAATAGTTGTGAATGATGGTTCAACTGATGATACTGCCAGGAGAGTTGAGGGTGTGATGGATGGTCATGTGAAGATCGTGAATCACTCTGTTAATATGGGTAAGGGTGCGGCGGTAAAGACTGGCGTAAGGTATGCGAGTGGAGATTACACGATACTATTGGATGCTGATAGGGATATAGATGTGAGGAATATGATGCAATACATTAAGGCTTTGAGGGAATATGATGTTGTGATAGGCTCTAAGAGGCATCCGAAATCGATTTATCAAGCTCCAACATTGAGGAAGATACTAAGTGTTGGATATAACATTCTGGTTAAGGCTTTACTTGGGATAAGGGTTGGAGACACGCAAACTGGATTCAAAGCATTCAAAACTAAGTACTTGAAGATGATGATGAATGTGATCGTTGTGAAGAGGTACAGTTGGGATGCAGAAGCACTTGCAATAGCCAACATGCTCAAACTCAAAATTGCAGAAGCACCCGTACACATAAGGCAGGAAAAGCTATTCAAATTAAAAGACGCAGTAAACATGCTAATAGAATTGCTTGGAATAGTGTATAGGCTGAGGGTAATAAAGTGGTATCAGAAGAACATTGAAAAATTAAACTTGCAATACAAACCACCAATGAAAATCTAGAATGCCAAGAGTATGGGGAAACTGAGGATATTGTGGTTTAATTGGAGGTGCTGGATGAATCCGGAAATGGGTGGAGCTGAAGTCTTCACCAGGGAAGTTGCAAAGAGGCTTGTGAAAAGTGGACATGAAGTCACATTATTCACATCGAAATTCAATGGATGCAAAAGCGAGGAAGTTGATGATGGAGTTAGAATAATTAGGGATGGTGGAAGATACTCAGTATACTGGAAGGCTAAGGAACACTATAGGAAGAGTTTTTCAAGGGAAGACTACGACATCATCATAGATGAGATAAACACTAGACCATTCCTCACACCGAAATTCGCAAACAATGGAGAGAAGATAGTTGCCCTAATACATCAGCTGGCAAGGGAATACTGGTTCTACGAAACACCATTCCCAATAAGCTACATAGGCTACCACATCCTCGAAAATAGATGGCTGAAGAATTACGTAAACATACCCACAGTTACAGTCTCGGAAAGCACGAGGCGAGACCTACTAAACCTCGGGTTTAAGAATGTTTCCATAGTTCCAGAAGGGTTGAATTTCACACCATTAAGTGAGATTCCTGAGAAGGAGGAATATCCAGTCATCGCTTACGCTGGACGCTTGAAGAGGGCTAAGAGGCCAGACCATGCAATTAAAGCCTTCAAAATCGTTAAAGAGAAGCTCCCAAACTCCGAACTCTGGATCATTGGAGAAGGCCCCTATAAAAGAGATTTAGAGAGGATAGCTGGGGATGGAGTTAAATTCCTCGGAGTACTATCAAATGAGGAGAGGAGGAAGCTTCTAGCTAGAGCCTGGATTCTGGTAAACCCGAGTGTAAGGGAGGGATTTGGACTAAACGTTCTGGAGGCAAATGCCCTAGGCACACCATGCATTGCATACGATGTCGCAGGATTAAGGGATTCAATCATAGATGAGAAGACGGGATTACTCGTGAAGGAAAACGGAAACGTTGAAAAGCTTGCTGAAGCAATTATGAGAGTTCTAGAAGATGAAGCGCTAAGAAGGACTCTGAGCGTAAATGCCTTAGAATATTCTAGAAACTTCAGCTGGGATAAGACAGCTCAAGAATTCATGAAGATTTTAGAGAAAACAATTAATTAAGTAAAATTCGGAAGAAAGCGATGCTTAAATATAACTCAAATTCAGAATTATTCAAATGAGGATCCTTCTTCTAGGTTCACATATGAACTATAACTTGGAACATTATGTCTACATGAACCTAGTTAAGCTTGGTCATGAAGTGAAATTTTATGGTTATAAAGATAAGTTAGGCAGGTTTGCGAATCCTATTAGGATGGCTATTACGAGGTCTAAGCTGATGAGGGACTTGGCAAATATAATCTGGTTGAATAGAATAAATTATGAGGTAAAAAGGATTGCTGAGGTATTTCATCCGGATTTAGTTCTGTCGATAAAGGGTGAGGTTATAAAGCCAAAGACTATTGAATGGATTAAAGAAGAGTTGAGGGCAAAAACAGCTCTCTGGTATCCCGATGATCCAAGGTTCTTCAATAGCCTAGTAAAGCATATAGCGCCCAGCTACGATTATGTATTCACGGCTTCCGAAAAAGCCATAGACATGTATAAGGAGATAGGATGCGAAAAAATCCATTTTTTGCCCTTCGCATGCGAGCCAACTGTTCATAGAAGATTAAGCTTATCTGATGAATGGAATACACAAAATAACTTAGATGTAGTTTTCGTTGGAACCTATACTCAGAGGAGAAGTAAATTGATTAAAGCTTTAGAGAAGGCTGGAATAAGAGTTGAAATCTATGGGCCTTATTGGAAGTATTTTAAAAGAGATATTAATGTTCACGATGGCATTTATGGGCCCGATATGGTTAAGGTGTTTAATTTGGCGAAAATAGTTCTTAATATTCATGTCGAAGATGATCTGCCCTATAAGGTCAACATGAGGGTATTTGAGGCTGCTGGATGTGGCGCACTTTTACTTAGCGATAAACCTTACAATTTGGAAAAACACTTCAACATTGGAAGCGAAATTGTAGTTTACAATAGTGAAGATGAATTGGTGAAAGCTGCTAAATATCATCTAAATAATAATGAGGAAAGGGAGGCTATCGGCTTAAGAGCGCAAATCAGAGCCTATAAGGAACACACCTATGAAAAGAGGATGAAAAGCTTACTTGATGCCATCAGTTAACTTAAGCAAAATGAGTATACTAATGATAACGCCATTTTTCAAGCCAAACATAGGAGGTGTTGAAACACATCTTGAGGACCTGTGCAAATACTTAACTCGTAGAGGATATGAGGTTTTTGTTGTAACATATCAGCCACTTTCAACAAAAGCCAGAGGCCAGATGGTTGAAAGGGAAGGTAATTTAGAAGTTAGACGAATACCTTGGTTTGGGCATAATTTGTTTAATTTACTTGAGCCGAACCCAGTAGCTGAGATATTATACTTGTTTCCCGCATTATTCCTTCACAGTCTAATTTTCATGCTCATAAACTTTAAAAAGGTAAATGTAGTGCATACACATGGAATTGTAGCATCTTTGGTGGGCAAATTTTTGAAATTGTTTTTCAAACCTAAGTTCGTTGCTACTATTCACACTACATATTACCTCGATAAAAGGCCCCTCTTAAGAAGGATCTTCACATGGGTCCTATCTTCTTGCGATAAGATTCTCTTTGTATCGCATGGAATAATGCAGGAATTTGTGAAAAGCGGCATCAACCCAGTCAAAGCTAAGGTGTTCACCTATTGGGCGGATGGAGATAGGTTTAAGCCAATGAACAAGCTGGAATGTAGGAGGATGTTAGGCTTAAACTGCGAATTCCTCGTCCTCTTCGTTGGACGTTTAATTAGAGAAAAGGGTGTTCACATCCTTACTGAAGTCGCCAGGCTCTCCAATGGAAGAATAAAGTTTGCAGTTATAACATCTGGTTCGAGGAAGGAATTTGAGAAAATGGTTGGTTCAGAACTTCCTAACAACGTGATTTATATAGGGCCCGTAGATTATTCAAAGCTACACTTATACTATAATGCAGCAGACATGCTTATTCTTCCATCACAATATAGAGAAGGCTTCTCAAGGGCAGTCTTAGAGTCAGCCCTATGTGGAACCCCAGTTGTGGCCAGCAAGGTAGGTTGTCTACCAGAAGTAGTTACGGAGGATGTTGGCGTTTTGGTCGATCCACCTACGCCACAAGCCTTCCATAAGGTAGTAGAGTATTTCTTCAATAATCGCGAGGAGTTGCAAAAATTATCTGCGAGGTGTAGCGAATATGCTCGGAGGATGTTCACAAAAGAAAATGCGAAGATAATAGAGGAAGCATACTACGTGTAGGGTGAATTAATGAGGGTTTTGGTAACTGGCGCGGCCGGCATGCTGGGAACCGCGTTATGCGAAATCTTGAGGAAGAGAGGTTATGAGGTCTATGCAACGGATATAAACACTGAAGATGAGGGAATAGAATTCCTCGATGTCAGAAGCTATAAGCAGGTTGATGAGGCCGTGAACAAGTATAAGCCTGACATGGTTATGCATTTGGCGGCGGAGACTGATGTGGATAAATGCGAGCTTGAGCCAAACCACGCATACTTAACCAACACCATTGGAACGCAAAATGTAGCGTTGGCCTGCCAGAAACGAGACATAGTAATGGTTTACATTAGCACCATAGGCGTCTTCGACGGAAACAAGCTTGAGCCATACACGGAATTCGATGAGCCAAACCCAATAAACGTTTATGGTAAGAGCAAGCTTTGGGGTGAGAGGATAGTCCAATCCCTATTAAGGAGGTACTACATTGTGCGCGCCGGTTGGATGATGGGGGGAGGCCCGAGGAAGGATAAGAAGTTCGTGGCTAAAATAATTAAGCAGATTTCGGAAGGCAAGAAGGAGCTTAAAGTGGTGAACGATAAGTTTGGAAGCCCAACATATACAGTGGACTTCTCAAAATGCCTAGTTGATTTGATAGAAACAGGATACTACGGATTATATCACTGCACCAATAAGGGTTACGCTTCAAGATATGAGATAACGAGGAAAATCGTGGAGTACCTGGGAAGAAATGATGTAAAGATAGAGCCAGTAAGTTCAGCTCACTTCCCGCTGCCAGCGCCGAGGGCGAGATCCGAAGCATGTTACAATTACAAGCTTGAACTATTGGGGATGAACAATATGAGGAGCTGGGAGGAAGCCCTCAGAGACTACATAGATCGCTACTGGAAAACTGATTCCAAGCCTTAGACTATGCCAGAAATATTTGACACTTATCACCCTATAAGCAACATAATTTTCCAGCTAATAGATGGAGGCTTAAAAGTCTTAGATGTTAGATACGGGACCGGTAGGCTAAGTGAGAAGCTTAGGTTAGAGAAGAACTGTTACGTAGTGGATGTTGAAAAAGATGAGTAAGCGGCTAATCTTGCTAAACAGAGGCTGGATGACGTTGTAGTGACTGATGTCGAGAAATTGAATGCCCTTTCATACCCAGAAAAGTATTTCTGAGATCATTATTTTTGCAGATATTTTAGAACATTTGAGATTTCCTGATAAAGTGCTAATCTTCTTTAAGGAATGCCTTAAAGATGATGGCTACATTATAATATCGATGCCAAACGTTGCGAACTGGACTATAAGACTTAAGTTATTTTTGGTAAATGGGATTATAAGGAGAAGGGATTACTTGACAAGACTCACCTAAGGTTCTTCACCCTTAAGACTGCTAAAAAAACTTATTGAAAATACTGGATTCAAGATAACTCGTTAATTTGTACTTCTGGATGGAGTTGGTTAGATTGGAAAGTTTCATTCAAAAATTCAGCAAATCTGTGGAAAAACTTATTAGCATGCAACTTTATAATCAATTACTTATTATAATGATGAGGATCTTCTTCATATTAGGAGGATTCTCGATGTCAGATGCACATTTGGCCTATTTCTTAAAAAAATTTGTGAAGACGAATTAGATAACGATATTGAAGCTTATGGAGTAGACATCTCAGAGCATGCCATTAAAGAAGCAAAGAAGTATACAAGAGCAAAACTTTGCAGGCTTGATGTTTCTAAAGATAAGTTACCTTTCGATAATGATTTCTTCGATGTCATATCAATGTTCGATGTACTGGAACATTTAAGTAATAGTGCACATGCATTATTTGGGGTTTATAGAATTTTAAAGAAAGGAGGTTTATTTTTTTGCTACGACGTGCTAAAAGAGGTGGAAATACTTTGAAGAACTTCATTTGCTCTTCACTTAACGAAAGAAAAACTATTTTAATAGATTATCTAGCAATTTTAACATTATCACTCATTCCAATCTGGCAAATGGGATTAGAAGGAATATGGGTAAGAGGAGATGCTGAGTTATATGTTGATCCCGTTGAAAATTTTCAAAATAGCGCGTATATTTGGAATAAATTGGTATCTACTGGATATGATACAAGAGTGACAGTTGACATCCCATGGCTATGGTACAAACTTTTGTGGGCAACACTTTTTCATATAGGCTTTCCGTTAACTCTTATTCAAAGGATTTTCCTTATATCTACATTTGCTTTTCTCGGCTGGGCCGGATATTATTTGATGAATGCTATTCTTTGGCGTGAGAATCCGGTCAAGAAAAGAATAGCTGCTCTGGTTACTTCACTTTTCCTAATTTTTAATCCTTATAATGTCCAAAGAGCGCTTTTCGGGATAGTAATTGAGTATTTAGTCGCCTTGGCATCTCTAGCATTTGTTTTTGCGTTCTTAATCAATGGGCTAAGATCGATTGAACATGGAAGTAAAAGATGGTATGAATACGGTATTCTCATCATCGTATTTTCCGTGCCACTATTGACAATGCACGCTGCTTTGGCTCTGTCATCACTTTTTTTGTTATCAGCTTATGTTTTCTTAAAGTTAGTAGTCTTTAGCATAAAAAGATCGTTCAAAACAGCAGCTCAATACGTTAAATTCATTTTCTTTGTATCTGCGGGCTCTATACTATTAAATTCATGGTGGCTAATGCTATATTTTAATGTTATAATGTCCATTGGTCATCCTGGTCAACCGTATGGAGGAGACCCTAATATTATATATTTAGTAGGAACAAATTTATCGGGGGCATTCGTTTCTTTTTTAAGATTGCAACTGCTTTTGTCCCCTCTTCCAGACCTTCCTTATTTATCGTTTTGGATTACATCACCTTTTTTCATGCTCACTGGCATGTTCTTAACAATGTTGGTTTTTTCAGCCGTTCTGTTTAGAAGGGAACACATAGTTCTCTTCTCTACATTAATGGCCCTGCTAACGCTGGGACTTTCAGTTGGCATAAATCTACCGTTGGGCTTCTTATACAAATTGCTATGGGATCACCTTCTGTTGTTTAGAGTGTTTTATGCCCCAGATAAGTTTCTCCATATAACGGTTCTTTGTTATGCTATTCTGCTGGGCATAACGGTTATGTCGATCTGGAATAAGCTGAAGATGAAGTTCTCCGGAAGAGGGGAGTGGATGACACTCGTGGCAATTATGAGCCTAATATTCACGAATTCAGCGCCGATATTATCTGGTAATTTCTTTGGAATTGTTACGACAACAACGGTACCTGATTATTGGCAAGATGCGACACTCTGGTTAAGGAATCAGAATGGAATATTTAGGATTTTCATAGTACCACAAAATGAGTGGATGAACACATGGGCGAAATATGTCTTCCAAGTACCCGTTATAGATGGATATTATAGGGGTGGAATGATCAATGCTCGCGGTACGGATTTCGCATGGAAGATTTATCTTTTGCTCTTGAATAATAAAACCAATAACGTTGGAAAATTGCTTGCCTTACTGAATGTTAAATATGTGCTACTCGTGAATGAAACTGTTAGTTTTAATGGCGAAAAAATGGCAGATTCTCAACTTATAGTATATTTCAAGTCAATTCTAGATAGCCAAAAAGACTTAAAGCTGATTAGAACTTTCGGCAAGCTCATTTTTTACAAAAACTTAGAGTATCAAGATATTATTATCTACGGAACTAAGACTCTACTTCAATTTGCTGATCCTACGCTATCTATGGAGATTATTAAGCAAATGGCAACCAAAGAATATGTAAAATTTACAAGGATTGCATTGACTACTTCAGATATACCTTCAGATGTCAATTATGAAATCAGAAAAATTAACTCCAAGGATTTCATAAGCTGGAAACCCCTCAGCTTCCCACCATGGATTAGTGTAACACCATTATCAGGTCTCGAAATCTTACCCAAAGAAATAAGAATCGAGAGCACAGCATATGATGAGGCTTTAATCTACTCATTGGAAGGCCCGTTTCACAGACCATTCATAATAACTTTTGACATAGTATTCCTTAAAACGCCACCATTTCCAGGAAAGCATGCTGGTTTAATGGTTAGCTTGAATAAGACATACCATCGAGCAGCGGATGCTTGTGGATATACTATCGATTGGCTGGATAGAGATTTTGCCTATCGTATTATAAGATGGGATGAGGGCAATGCTGTACCTCTCGGCATATTTAATCTCAAATCAAAAGTGGAGGAAAATAGGTGGTATCATTGGACGATCGTGCTTGATAATTCGACGATCAGTCTCTATATTGATGGACTGTTAATCGGGAAAGTTGAGGATGTAAAGTATAGGGAGAACCTTCATTTAGCCCTATGGAGTTACAGTAATCAAATAGTAGTCTTTAAGAACTTAAATGTTCTAGATATCGATGGTAAAAGTTTGTTAAAAGGTGAAGTTTTCTCGCCATTTAAAATCCCGGAATATTGGAAAGACGAAGTAAATGTCGTTGACTTGCGATTTTTTAACGCAGATAATGTGGAAAAAGAAGCATACCTCCAAATAATGAGCAACATCAAAATGGCATGTGGATTCAGCGGACTATGGTGCATGCCCATCAATTACATAAATTTATCTAATGCGCGCTTCATACGTTTCTGGTTCAAAGCAGATTCTCCACATATTTCTAGGTGTTATGTAACGATCAAAGATATTCACGGGAACTGTAATATCTATGATTTTTCTTATAAAACTCCGAATATATGGCAATTGATAACTATATCACTTGATAACCCAACGTTAGGGTGGGCAAGCGTTGTTTCTCTTGATTTCTCTAAAATTTCTGGTATACAATGGGTTATTTTCAGCCAAGTTCCTCAAAATGTAACTTGGTACTTAGGAGAGATGGAAGTCGGCAATATCCGACTTGATGCAACCATTTTGAGTAAACTACGAGACTCTATGACGAACGAACTAACGTTACAATATGATATGGTGAATCCAACTAAGTATATAGTTAGAGTAAACGCTGATAGGCCTTTTATCATGATCTTTAGTGAAAGTTTCAATGAGGAGTGGAAAATATCAGTTCAGGATTCGAATAAAGAATTTGAACATTTTATCATCAACTTTTACGCTAATGGATGGTATATTGATAAAGTTGGCAACTTTGAAATTGTTTTAGAATACGCACCTCAGAAGATCTTAAATCTAGGAATCGCTATCTCTACGGTTACTGCTATTATACTGATTGTACTTTCAGCTATCTTATGTGTTTTACATAAACGTGAGATTCGTTTATGCTTAAGTTTTAAAAAAAGTTTATTCTTTCTTGAGGAAATGAGGAAGGCGATTTGTAAGGTGGCTACTAAATGATTAGCCCAAAAGTTTCAATCATAATCCTCAACTACAATGGTTTAGAGTTCATTGAAAACTGCTTAAGTTCTGTCTTTAAAACGGATTATGCCAATTTTGAAGTAATCTTAGTGGATAATGCTTCGAGAGATGGAAGTTTGGAAGTTGCTGAAATGTTATTTGGGAAAGATCCTCGTCTCAAAATTATCAAAAATTATGAGAATTTAGGCTTTGCTGGAGGAAATAATGTTGGTGCTAGGCACGCTAGAGGTGATATTTTAGTTTTTCTTAATGAAGATACTGAAGTGGATTCTAACTGGCTTAAGGAGCTAATTAAAGTTTTTGTTAACGATCCGAGGGTAGGTGCTGTGCAATGTAAACTTCTAATGGCACATGAGAAATGTAAGATAGAATCTGTGGGTCACTATGTTGATTACTGTGGTATAGAATCTTGGGCAAGTGCTAAGGTACGTAATGAAATCGACTGTGGACAATATGATCGCATCCGTGAAATATTTTATGCCAGGGGGGCCGCCATGGCCGTTAGGCGTCATGTATTCTTTAAGGCTGGAGGTTTTGATCCAGCTTACTTCATAGATCACGAGGAGATTGACTTGTGCTGGAGGATCAGGCTCCTTGGGTATAAGATCCTTTTTGCACCAGATTCAATAGTTTACCATTATGGCGGGGCCTTTGTTGGCAGGAGAGAGGAAAACCCTCGAATCCTCCTTCACCTAAGGAAGAATCACATGATGACGCTTATGAAAAACTATGAACTTAAAAACTTAATGAAGTATCTCCCTATGTATTTGGCCTTTTTATTACTTCATGGATTTTACTCAGCATTAAGAGGTAAGCTTTATGTCCCATTAACCTATCTTAAATCTTTCTTATGGATTCTGAAAAATCTCAAGTATATTTATTCTCAAAGACTTAAGGTTCAGCGTCTCATAAGAGTTGTACCTGACTCGATCGTAATGAAGTATATGACGAAGCCCATGATACCTTGGCATCTACTTTAGGTATGTAGTTGTAAGTGCAGAACAAAATGAAAACGCTAATATGCCCCATATGCAAATCTACAAAAGTAAAACTATTCTTCAAAAGGTATGATTCTCATAAAATAAGTACAAGACAATTTTCTCTTTATAAGTGTGATGCATGCGATTTAGTGTTCCTATATCCCATCCCATGCTGGGATTTATTATCCAAATATTACTATTATTATGACAAAATTGAAGCATCACAAGTTAGAAAAAGATTACCCCCTATCCCTCTTCTTCGAAAAATCATAGAAAAGATTATGAACAGAGGTATAGTAATAATTCCTGGCTTAAAGCTTCTCGATGTAGGTTGTGGTGATGGAAGTTTTCTTCAAGAGATGAAAAAAAGAGGCTTGGAAACTTATGGTATAGAGCCTGATAAAATTAAGTGCAAGTTATGCGAAAAGAAATCTTTAAACGTTTTTTGCGGCTTTCTTGAAGAATCACATTTTGAAAGCAACTTTTTTGATATAATTACTTTTAATCACGTATTTGAACATATCTCAAACCCAAGAGAAATCCTTAAAAAAATAAGAGAGTTACTTAAAGATACGGGAATAGTAATCATTCAAGTACCCAGAGCAGACGCTTTCCTTGCAAAAGTTTTTCATAAAGATTGTCAACTATTCGCTGTACCTTACCATTTATTTACTTATAGTTTTAAGGCTTTATCAATTCTTCTTAATGAAGAAGGATTTAAAATCATTAGGCTCAGAAATATTCCTGCACCTTTTTCGTTTGTAGAAAGTTTTTCTTTAAAACTATATGGAAAAGAAGGGGAAATAAAAGGTATTAAAAGATCAATACTTGATATTATAGGTTTATTATTTGAATTTTTTGCAGGAATTTTTGGGAAAACAGGTATTTTCGAAGTTTGGGCTATGAAACAGAAAAGTAGTAATTAAAAATTAAGGAAATAATTAATATCTTTTGATTTTCAAATAAATATCAAACAATGCAATAATATATTAAAAATAAAAATAGAACTATAACAAAATTTAAAATTATTGTCAAAATTCAATAATTTAAAATTTATGGCAATAATTTATGGTAATTCATTAGCATGATAACATAATAGATCGGCAGATGATTTAATGTGGCAGTTTATATAATTGCTCCAGCAGGAGCATATACTGGAGGCCCAACAGCATTATTTCAACTTTGCTATGCTCTAAGAAAAAATGGTGTTAATGCCATTATGGCTTTTTATGGTGAAATAAATGATAATCCTGTGCATCCCAACTATGAAAGATATGAATGTCCATGGATTACTGTAAATAATATTAAAAATGGAAAAGATGTAACAGTTATAACGCCGGAGACAGCAATCAATCAAGTGAACAGCTTTACAAAAATTAAAAAAATAGTTTATTGGCTTGCTGTAGATAATTATGTATCAACTATATACAAACCAAGCAAATTAGGTTTTATTTTACATATTATTAAAAATTATATGTTTGACCCTTACGTTGCATATGCTTATGTAACTAGGAACATCCATATTTATCATAATGCATATAAGGCTAATTACATTAAATTGCTTATCGATAAGAAAAAGATTTCTGTACCTCATAATATTGATTTCCACTTAGCACAGTCTAGGTACGCTAAAGATTTCTTAAGCAGTTACGGTATTAAGGATGATAAAGTAATAATGATTCATGAACCATTAGAGAAGGAATTTTTGAGTAAAGCTACAAAGATCAAATATGATGAAAAGATAGATGCTGTCGCATGGAATGCTAGAAAGGCTTATCCCATAGCATTTAGATTAGTGAAAATGCTAAGGAAGCGTGGCCTTACGGTTTTTGATCTTAAAAATCTGGGCAAAGATCGCATGATAAAAGTATTGTCAAGAACAAAAATATTTATTGATATTGGCATACATCCGGGCAGAGATCGGCCACTCCGTGAGGCTGTCGTTCTTGACAACATTGCTATCATTAATAATCATGGCGGTTATTATCACTATGATGATTGTATGATTCCTACGGAGTTTAAGTTAAATTGTTATCTTGATTTTGATCGTAAGATTAATTATCACAAATTATGTACAAATATTGAACATTATCTTGAAAATTTTGAGTATTACATTAAGAAGTTTCATCACTTTAAACAATACATCATGCAAGAGCCATATATCTTTTTAAGTGATGTGAAACATCTCTCTAAGATTTTAATGGAGCATATGTAAGCTGAACATATATCCCGTATCGTTGTTCTCAGTTGTGGCCGTCTGGACTGTTGATTCCATTATTTATGTAGAAAATCTCTCCAGCATCTTCCTCCTGAGCTTATAAAAAGCAAATGATATGTGTTCTTCTTGAGATAAAAAAATTGGAGGGACGATTTATGAAGATCTATATTGTTATCGCATCTGTAAATGTTTTATCCAATTTTTATGATTTTGGAAAAGAGATTGCTAAGTTAAGGGATGATGTTAAGGTTGTTGTGGTGGATGAGGGGGATGAGGTTGTTAGGAGTAGAAATATGGAAATTCTGAGGGGGGTTAACTGTGAGTTTTATGGGCCTAGGGAGAGGGTTCAATGGTTT
>Ga0080004_1132607_pt1 | contig 13232 bp, 8 predicted proteins | sample WasSprMetagenome_FD_69207 | JGI IMG/M metagenome (GOLD analysis project Ga0080004, IMG submission 69207) | Sulfidic aquatic microbial communities from Washburn Spring, Yellowstone National Park, USA - WS (SPADES assembly) (version 2) | ecosystem: Environmental > Aquatic > Thermal springs > Hot... | reverse complement strand
CAACGTGACGAACCCGGGCACCACCCCCCACGCTAACTACATAATGGGCCCTGCAATAACGTTCGAGGTAGGCTGGACCTTTGTCCCTGGCTACGGGACTGGGAGGATCGTGACCGGGCCGAGGCCTCCAGTGATAATTGACGACTGGGTCGCTGGCTACCACGAGTTCTACGCCATAGGCCTCTACGCCCCCAACTATACACACATATCGCTAAGCACGTACTGGGTAGACCCGTTCTACAACGTGACGCTAAGACCAGGCGAGTCCAGGGTCTTTGTATCGTACATTATGGTGTTTAGTAAACCAGACGTGTGCAAGGTCGCTGAGCTTGTAGAGCAGCTGAGAGGCGGTGGAGTAGGCACTGTTAGAGGCTACGTGTCCAACACTAAGGGCCAGCCGCTAGAGACGGGCATAGTAGTCTTTGAGAGGGCTGATAGACCATACTGCTGGGGCGTTGTTGAGAAGGGGCGCTACGAGACTAGGGCTCCAGCACCAGCAAACTACACAGTATACGCGGTGGGGCGAGCACACGCACCAAGCACGAGGCAAAGCGTAACTCTCACACCTGGTAGTGTCTTAGACATCAACTTCACCGACGTGGTTCCACCCGGCAAGGTGATATTTGAAGTCTACAGAAACGACACTAATGCGCGCACAGACGCGGTGATCACCATATCCTCTCCATACGTCCCACTAGCTCAGTACCTAGCAGTGACTACAGCGTACACAGACCCTGTAAAGATCGGCTACGTCGAGATCGATCTAGCCCCCGGCAACTACACGATAAATGTTGGGTGGGCTCCAGGGTTCCTAAGTAGGTGGGTGACGTTAAACTTCACACTAGCAACTGATGAGGTTAAGAGGTTCAACGTGACGATTGGTGTGCTGTTCAAGCCCTGGGAGCGCGGCTGGTACATGGTTGACCTACACCACCACGCAGACTACCTTGACGGCAAGACCCCACCACCCTACGTAGCAACAGCGCAGTCGGCCTTCGGCCTAGACTACGTGGTTGTATCAGACCACGACTACGTCGGCAACTGCGAGAAGGTCAAGTACTACGCGGAGTTGAGGAACAAGACTTTCATATGCTCTGTGGAGATATCGCCAGACTGGGCGCACTTCAACGTATACCCAGTCCTCTACCCAGATAGGCTGGTGTTCAGGGGTACTATGGCCGGGATCATAAGAGCTGCCAGGGCTGCTGGAGCTCTAGTTGTGAGAGCTAACCATCCATACATAGGTGGGCTGTTCATCGCCCAAGAGCAGAACAACATACCCGGCGGCTACTACGATGACTGGGACCTAGCCGAGATCAACGGCCCGTGGGGTTCGGACGACAACGCAACGCTCACGAAGATGATGACTCTGTGGAGCCTTGGGGTGAGGAAGTACTTGACAGCTGGTAGCGATGTACACGACGTGTGGGCTACGCCGAGAAGCGGGTTCCCAAGAGTAGTCGCCTACGTACCAGAGGGTCCAACAGTCGAGGGGCTTGCGAGAGCTGAACTACAGGGCAGGACCTTCATCACGTACGGTCCGTTCGTCTTCACAGACCCGCTACCAGGCTCTACCATCAGTATCAGGAGCCTATCAGAGAACATCACGGTGAGAGTCGAGCTCTTCGCGGTCGAGGGCCTATCTAGGCTCGAGGTGTGGTCTCAAGGTAGGATCATCCACACCACGACTCTCACTGGCATGTCGCAGAGCTTGACGCTGAGCTTACCAGCTGATAGGATCGTAGACCCGTACAGGGGCTTCGGCTGGCTAATACTAATAGTCTACGATGCAAGAGGTAACAGGGCGATCACGAACCCGATATGGGTCGATACGAGGACAAGCTCTGTGACAGTGACTCTACCACCTATCACTCACACAGTCATCGAGACCAAGACGGTGGTTTACACGGAGACGCAGACTATTAGAGAGACCGTAACCCGGTTCGAAACATCAACAATCAAGATTACCGAGACTAGGGTGGTGACTGAGAGAGCTACAGAGACATATACTACTACGTATACCACTACACACCGCGAAACCGTGACCACTCCAGTAACCTACACAACTACAGCGCCAGACTACACGTTAACAGCTGGAGTAGCCGTAGTAGCGATCATCGTGGGCCTGGCTGTAGGCTTAATCCTAAGGAGAAAATAGATTTCAATCACCATCTTTTTAAGTCTATCTTACCTTTTCACCCTATCTCTACGTGCTTCTACCACTAGTCTTTAGTAGCCTATATCCCTCCCTATACACTCATGGTTACACGTAGATGTAGAGCAGTGTTAAGATGATCGCTAGGCTGGTGGCATAGATTAGCAGTCTCTTCCAACCTAATATTACTAGTAGTCTTGCGTAAGAGAGGATCTGTCTGTAGCTTAGCTTAGAAGCCCCCCTCTCTCTACCTCTAAACGTGTATGGTTCTTCGCAGACTACGCTGGGCTTGGTTTGAGCTATGATCTCTACTAGCGCCTTATACCCTCTTGGCTCTATGGGCCTCCAGTTCTCGAGCACCTCGCGCTTAGTCGCGAAGTAGCCGCTTACAGGGTCGTGGATCCTCGAGCAACCCGGGACGAGCAACCTAGTGGCGATCACAGCTAGAGCTGAGATGACCCTTCTAACTAGACTCCACGACTCGACTCTACCGCCTTTAGTATACCGCGAGGCTATGACGACATCGCAGTCTCTCAACCTCTCAACGAGTTTCGGGGCTAGCTCGGGTGGGTGTTGGAGGTCTGCGTCCATGACGACTACGTAGTCGCCTCTAGAGGCTCTGAAGCCATCGTATATGGCTGATGTCAACCCGAGCCTTGCGGGGCGCTTGATCAACCTTAGAGGGTAGCTCGTAGAAAGCGCCTCGACAACCTCTGCGGTTCCATCGGGGCTATTGTCATCAACAACGACGATCTCGTAGTCCACCCCCTTGAAGCTCTCAGCGAGCCTCTTGACAACAACCTCTATGTTACCCCTCTCGTTGTACGTCGGTATGATGATCGACACTTTACGCATAGCTTAGCTCCTCGCAACTCGAGCAAGGTACTCTAAAGCCCTCTCTCTACCGAGAAGCGCTAGTAGCGGTGCCGCCCTAGGGCCGCTACTCTTGCCGACGAGGAGGAGGTAGAAGTACTCGTAGAGCCTCTCGACCTCCTCCATGCCGAGCTTTGAGGTGACAGCTACAAGAGCGTCTTTGATGAGCTCCTCTCTCCACTCGGTTAGCGACTGGAGGTTTTCATAGATCCTCTTCAAGAGCTCCTTCATGTCAGCAGGGATCTTCTCAGCCACCCTGGACGCCTCCTCTAAACTATTAAGTGTGAACTTCAGCTCTGGGCCTCCGAACTTCTCAACCCAGTTGTAGGCTCTCGGGATGGTCTCTAGCACTCGCTTAACGCCATACTCTGTGGGCTCGTCAGGTAGGTGCCCACTATGCTTCAACCTGGTAATGGCCTCGGTGCTCCAGCGATCTCTCGGGACCACTTGAGCGAGGATTGCTAGGTGTAGATATGGAACCTGCTCCGGGGGCTCTCTTGGAGGCGCGCCGCGAGGGTAGCTCAACTCGTAGCTTCTAGCTAGGAGGACTTGCTCCTCCTCGTTTAGAGCCTTCTCGAGGCCGTAGTATATCCGCTCAGCTCTAAAGTACTGGTTGTAGTAGCTTGGCACCTCGTGTAGCCCAACAGTCATCTTCTTCATTGGCGGGGTCTTGAGCACGAGAAACCTAAACACGTGTGGGTGGGCTACCTCGAGCCACTCTCGAGGGGCGAAGCCGAGGAACTCACTACTACCCATATCCACGACCCTCCCATCAACACTCCTCATCTCTACCCACTCGTATGGAAGCCCCTCTGGCGGTTTAAGCCCGTATACGTTTACAGCTAGGTCTACACAGCTATCTCTGCTCCCCCCAGGCATCGCATGGTCTTTTCCAAACGGCTCGAAGTCTACGCCTAGAGACCACCAAACCCCGACCCACTCGATCCTCCACATCAACTTCCCATCTTGCAAGCTTGCAACGCCCCTGTAGCCGCAGTGCTCGCATATGTACTCTACGTGCTCTTCGTCGATCAGCCGCGTGGCCACCGTAGTGTCGATCCTCCCGCAGTTTCCACATATCGGCTCGAACGGGATCCAGCCTTCGGGGTACGGCTTCCTCCCCCTATACTTGTTCAAAACCCGTCTAACCTCTTCGCGCTTCTCGATCGTGATCTTCGCGAACTCGGTCAGCTTGGTCTTATACAGCTCTGTCGTAGTTACGACCTCTATCTCTCCATCAGTAAACTCGGATATGAATGGGCCGAAGTCGTTCCAGTAGTGTTCAACCCAGTTCGCGTGGCATCCCTCGGGGTCTGGCACTCTTATCAGAGGCCAGCCAGTGTACTTCGCACCTCTCTCTCTACTCCCAAACCTCAAGACCTGCGCCTCCTTCCCCTTCCAAGCGTCTTGAGTGTACAGGGTCAAGTACTGCTTGATCCTCAGCCCTCTCGCCGACAGGATCCTCCTAATGGTCTCGGTTATTATGATCTCCCCTCGAAGCCTGCCAACGTGTTGAAGTCCAGAGACCGATAGTCCACCATTAAACACGTAGAGCTCTTTACCCCTCTTCACGAGCTTCTCGTAGAGCTGGTCAGCTAGCTCATCTATCCAGTGTCTAGGCATACAAGCACCTCTTCTCAGCCCATACTTACTCTACACTTACGTTTCGTTTTATTGGATGTTAAAAAGCCTAATTGCGATATAACCCCATGTCATTAAGAGTGGAGCTAGTGGTGAGTAAATGCAGAGAAAGCAAGAGTTCTTAGAGTGGTTAAGGGGCATTGAGAGGAAGTGGCAAAAGGTCTGGAGAGAGAGAAGGGTGTTCGAGGCTGAGCCGAAGGAGGGGGCGCCAAAGTACTTCTTGACCGTCCCATACCCTTACTCTAATGGCCCGCTTCACATAGGGCATGGAAGGACGTACACTATCGGCGATATCATCGCTAGGTATAAGAGGCTGAGAGGCTATAACGTCCTCTTCCCCATGGCCTTCCACATAACCGGAACGCCGATCATAGCTTACTCCGAGATGATCTCTAGGGGGGACGAGAAGACTATAAGGATGTATAGAGAGTACATCTCTCTCTACGTGGAGGACGAGCGAGAGGTAGAGTCGATCCTCGAGTCGTTCAAAGACCCACTAAACCTAGCGACGTTCTTCGCTGAGAGGATACAGAGAGACTTCGAAGAGCTCGGCTATAGCATCGATTGGAGGCGCAAATTCCACACTGGCGAGCCTATATACAACAAGTTTGTGACTTGGCAGTACTTCAAACTCCAAGAGAAGGGCTTGATAACGAGAGGAGATCACATAGTCACCTACTGCTTACTACACAAGCAGCCAGAAGGAGAGGATGATATACAAGACGCCGATGTAAACCCCGTCGAGATAGTGGAGTACACAGCGGTGAAGTTCACAGTTCCATCGCGAGGTCTAGTGCTCTTGGCAGCCACTCTCAGACCTGAAACGCTATTTGGAGTTACAAACGTCTGGGTCCATCCCGATGGAGACTACGTAGTGGTAGAGTGGCGTGGCGAGAAGCTAGTTCTAAGCGAGCGCGCCTACGTAAAGCTAGTACACCAGTACCCAGAAGAAGAGATCAAGCTCATCGAGAGAATCAAGGGTAGAAGTTTGATCGGGGAGTTCGCCGTCTCACCATTTGGAGACAAGGTCCCCATCCTTCCAGCGGTGTTTATAGATCTAGACAACGCGACGGGCATAGTGTACTCAGAGCCTAGCGACGCGCCATACGACTACGTAGCCTTAATGGAGCTCAAGAGAAACCCAGAGAAGCTGAGAGAGTATGGTGTAGACCCGAACATCCTAGTCGGCGTCGAGCCTCGAAAGATCATAGATGTCCCAGGCGTTGTTGGGCATCACGCTGAGGAGGTGGTCAAAAAAACTGGTATCGAGAGCCAACTAGACCCTAGACTAGAAGAGCTGAGTAGAGAGGTCTACAAGGAGCAGTTCTACAGTGGAGTGATGATCGTTGATCACCCGGAGTTCAAGGGGTTGCCCGTCAAAGACGCTAGAGAGAAGGTTAAGCACATACTATACAGCGAGGGGAAGGCGTCCCCGTTCTACGAGCTGAATAGAAAGGCTTGGTGTAGAGGTGGCGGAGAAATCATAGTCGCGAAGATCAGGGGTCAGTGGTTTATAAACTACAACATCAAGTGGTTAAAGGAGGTCTCTAAGAAGCTTATAGAGAGCGACACGATCAAGATACACCCGCCTAAGTACAAAAAGGCGTTTCTAGACACCATCGACTGGCTAGATAAGAGGCCGTGCGCTAGGAAGAGGGGGATTGGTACCAAGCTCCCCTGGGACCCTGAGTGGATCATAGAGAGCCTCAGCGACTCAACCATATACATGGCATTCTACACAATAGCCCACATTATAAGAGAGTACAACATACCTGCAGACGCTCTCACACCCGAGGTGTTCGACTACGTCTTCCTAGGGGTTGGAGAGCCAGGCGAGATCTCCGCTAAGACTGGAATACCAGTCGAAGCTCTAGTTAAGATGAGGAGAGAGTTCACGTACTGGTACCCCGTAGACCATAGACACACAGGCGTCCCACACATATCGAACCACTTGACCTTCTACATACTACACCACCTCTCGATCTTCGGGGAGAAGGGGGCGCCTAGGCTGATATCTCTCAACGAAACGGTGATCAGGGAGGGCGCTAAGATGTCTAAGAGCAAGGGCAATGTAATACCACTACGTCACATAACAACTCGATACTCAGCAGACCTCTTCAGGCTGTACATATCCTGGGCTGCGAGCCTAGATAGCGTATTAGATTGGAGAGAGGTTGAGGTCGATAAGGTGGTTGGAAGCCTCGCAAAGTTTGTCAATATCGCTAGAGAGGCTGTCTCAATAGACTCCAAGACCTGTAGAGATGAGGAGAGTATCTACAACGAGTGGTTTGTAAACAAGTTCTACAGCCTCCTAACAAAGGCCACCGACCACCTCGAGAACCTCGAAGTGAGAGAGTACGTCCAGACAGCCTTCTTCGACGTGCTCTCGTTGATCGACAGGTATAGGGATATTGTTGGAGATGCGTACATCTGCGGTGTTCGAAGGATCCTCGAAGACTGGATCAAGGCGCTAAACCCAGTCATACCGCACGTAACAGAAGAGATCAACTCCTGGCTCGGCTCTACCGAGCTCTTGTCGACTTCGAAATGGCCCACGATACCGAGAGTGGATGAAGAGGTGATCGTGCTCTTCGACTCCGTCGAGTCTACGATAGACGACATTAAAGAGCTCATGTCGCTCGTTAAGAAAGAGCGAGCTCGAGTCTACATCATCATAGCGCCTCAGTGGAAGAGAGAGGTGGTTAGAATGATGGTCGCTGGAGAGCAGTTGAGAAGCATTATACACAACATGAGAGCGAAGTTCAACATGGGGGGTAGAGAGATGGAGGTTGTAGAGACCTACAACTACTACAAGAGGGTGGATAGAGAGGTGTTAGAGAGAGTTGTGAAGACACGTAGTGGTAGAGAGTACGAAGTCTACAAGGCTATGGCGGAGCACATCAAGGCGAAGGTGCCTGGGGTTGTCGAGGTCTACGTGCTCTGGGAAGATGAAGCCAGGTCTAAGGGGATACCGAAAGCTGAGAGAGCACTACCACTTAGACCAGCGATATACATCGAGTAGAGGGGTTAAACGTGATGGTGTACTACATCTCGCTCTTCATAGCGTACTTTGTCCAGCTCTTTGCAATAATGAACCCGTTCGCGGTCATACCGACCTTCTTATCGCTGATCGAGGGGCTTAGTAGAGATGAAGTTGTGAGAATAGTCAAGAGGGCGATGTTCGCAGGCCTGTTCATAGTGGTGGCCTTCGCGATCGCTGGTATATACATCTTAGAGGCGTTCAGCGTCTCTATAGCTGGCCTGAGAGTGGGAGGCGGGATTATACTGCTGACTATAGCCATTGACATGCTTGGAGAGGAGGTTAGAACTAAGAAGATGCATCCTGGAGACTTTGCAGTGGTGCCACTAGCTACGCCACTCATAATCGGCCCTGGGACGATCACCACAATCCTCCTCCTAGTCTCCTCTAGGCCTGGAGATCTTGTCAACCACGTCTTGGTCCTCATAGCCGCTATTCTCGCCTGTATAGCCTCGTTCACCATCCTGAGAGTTAGCAACGTGCTTGTAAGGGTCCTCAGAATCTCCACTGTGAGAGCTCTTGGTAGATTCATGGCGCTCATAATAGCAGGGGTTGCAGTCGAAATGATAGCTACAGGCATTAAGATGTACTACGACTCCCTATTCAAGGCTTGATGAGGGTCTCGAAGAGACCATATCTACCGTTTATCCCTAAGTGCTCATCTCCACAATCTATGTTTATTCGCTACATCTAGGAATCTTCCACCCCGCTCACACTTCACGAGCGATCGGTGCAGGGTCATGGACGGCTATCGAGCCCAACGACGCGGACATCCAGGCTTAACCCGCTCAGGCTTGGAACAATACCCCCTTCACCCGAGAGCAGGGTCACCAATGAGTATATTAAGCCCCTTGAAGCTTGCAAACGTAGCGCAACCCTAGAAAGCCAAAGACAACCATAGTTTTAACAAAAATAGCCCCCAAAGCTAAGAGTATGTGTGGGCTGTTTCAGTTTTCATAATCATTTCCAGTACTCATGTTCATTGATTTCTGAGATCTCTAAATTTATAAGCTCTCAGAGCTTATGTATTTCCCCGGTGCCTCCGGGTTCTCGAGACCCGTAGAGGCTTTGAGCCCTAGGCGACTAGTGGGAGCCGCTGCGGTGAGGGGGCTCGGGGAGACCGTTGAGAAGTAGATGGTGGAGAGCCTCGATATGAAAGGCAATGAACCACCGTCTACCGAGAAACGGTGATGAGGAACCTAGGAGTTGACCGCGTTAGGTGTGATGGGGGCCCCGCATAGCTGACTCCTCGTAGTTCAAGGTTAAATACCTCGGGCGACCTAGGAGTAGACTGGTGTAAGCATGGCGAAGTATAGAGTTAGGATAGAGCCGAGAGAGAACTGTATATCAGACATGGTGTGCGTCTCGATATGTCCTGACGTCTTCGAGCTAAACCCAGATGACAACAAGTCGCAGATAACTGAGAAGTACAGAGAGGGAGGGAACATAGCTGTAGGGATCGTCTCAGAAGACCTACTATCATGTGTACAAGACGCTGCAAACGCTTGCCCCGTCCAAATAATACACGTAGAGAAGATCGAGTGACCCCTCAAACCCTAACACCTCACTTTTTTACGAGAAGCTTTTCACCCCAACCACTTGGGTGGTTTCTTGGAGCTTAGCAAGCTCCGCGAGCTGGGGTTGCGTATTCTCGCTGAGAGCATAAAGTATAAGACAGTTCTAGGGGAGCAGTACGAGGACTTAGTGGACTTCTATAGAGAGGTCCTTTCAGAGCATGGAGTTCACGTAACTGTTCACAGAGTCCCTGACGAGTATGTGAAGAAGCATCTACCAGAGCGCTTCAATCCAGATAAGCCACGCTACATACTCCTAGCCAGGGTTGGTAGTGGGGATAGAGTTCTACAGTTTAATGGCCACTACGACGTTGTCCCTCCCGGCGAGGGCTGGGCTACAGACCCCTTCACCCCCGTTATCGCTGAGGGCAAGCTCTACGGTCGTGGGGCAACAGATATGAAGGGCGGTGTAGCAGCCTTCCTAACAGCGATGATACACTACGCGGAGAGAGAGCCAGATATCATTGTCGAGGGCGTCCTAGTCCCTGACGAAGAGATCGGCGGAGCCACTGGGACGGGCTACCTCGTCAGAGAGCTCAAAAGTAGACCAGACTGGGTCGTGATCGCAGAGCCCACGGGGCTGACTCAGCTGTACAACGGTCACAGGGGCATTGTATGGTTCATCGTCAAGGTCTATGGGAAGCAGGCGCACGGCTCAGCCCCCTGGCTTGGTGACAACGCCTTCGAGAAGATGTTGGTCTTAGCTAAGCGGTTTATAGATGAGTACAGGTCGATCCTAGAGGGGAAGGTGAGTAGCTATAGTTACGAAGACCCCAGAGCGGTCAAGCCCACGATTAACCCTGGCGGCATCCTACTATCGCCTGGAGCGTTCAACATAGTCCCCGGGGTGTCAGGGTTTAGCGTTGATCGTAGGCTGATTGTAGAGGAGAGTGTAGAGGCTGTTGTAGAGGAGGTGAAGAGGCTGGTTGAAAAGATCTCGGCAGAGATAGGGGTGAAGGCGGAGGTTGAAGTGGCTCAAACATCTAATCCAGCCTATACGCCAGAGTCTTCGCTAATAGTGAGCGCGGTGAAGAGATCTGCGCTAGAGGTCCTAGGCGTAGAGCCCAAGCCGGTGATCTGCACTGGAGGGCTAGACCTAAGGTACTACGCTGAGGAGAGAATAGAGGCTGTAGCCTACGGACCCGGGGTTATTGGGCTTGCACATCAACCAAACGAGTACATAGAGCTAGCAGAGTTCTACAAGTTCATCGACGTGTATATTAAGCTCGTAGAGGTCATCGCCAGCGCCAGGAGAGCGTAGAGAAGTAGAGAACTCCTCAACACCACCTTAAGGCGTTAAGCTTATTTTTCCTCTTTCTCTCCTCGTTATTAGTACTGGTCTGTTGGCCTCTACGTTGTAAGCGTTGTGGTCAGTGTGGTCAGATCATGGTTTTTAGAGTGCTTATAGCGACTGGTGGAGAGGTCGCGGTGAGGATCGCTAAGACCCTTCAAGAAGCTGGAATGGTGCCGCTGGGGGTCTACGTTAGTGATGATAGAGAGGCTCTCCACAGGCGGTATGTGTATGATGATGTCGAGGTGAGAAGCTACGAGGACGTCGAAGAGATCATACGTGCAGCTGAGTCTCTGGGCGCGGACGCCGTTCACCCAGGCTATGGCTTGCTAGTCGACGAGGCTAAGTTGGCAGAGCAAGTAGCTCGAAAGGGCTTAGTCTACATCGGCCCAGCACCCTCTAACCTATCGATAGCGAGAGATAAACCAGCCTTGAAGACTGTTGTCGAGAAGCTGGGATTGAAGACCCTGCCATGGGAGCTTGTAGAGAGCCCAGAGGACGTTGAAGAGTTTGGAGAGGAGCATGGATACCCGATTATACTCAAACCCGCTAGTGGAAAGTGGGGCATTGGCGTAAGAGTAGTGCGTAGTAGAGAGGAAGTGAAAGAGGCGTTTAAAGCTTCAAAGTCAGCTGCAGAGAAGGTCTTTAAAGACCTAAGGGTTTACGTAGAGCCCTTCATCGAAGACGCGAGGCACATAGAGGTGCAAGTGCTCGGAGATCTTGAGAGGGTGTTACACCTTTATGAGAGAGAGTGTGTCGTATCAAAGGTCTTTAAGAGAGTTCTCTGCGAGTCTCCATCACCAAGTCTAACCCCTGAGGCGCGGAAGAGACTACTCGACCAAGCCATAGAGTTGGTGCAAAGCATGAGGTTTAAGAGCGCTGGCGTAGTAGAGTTCCTGTACACTCCTAGCGGGGACCTATACTTCGTCGAGGTCAACCCAGGCCTCACTCCAGAGCATTCGATTACAGAGTCTTCACTAAGCCTAGACCTCATCAAGAGGCAAGTCGAGGTCGCACTTTATGGTATTGTAGGCCTTAGACAAGATGACGTGAGCGTCAAGGCTCACGCGGTGGGCGCTAACATATACGCAGAGAACCCGGAGACGGGTGAGAGGTCTACAGGTAGAGTGCAACACTACGCAGAGCCTTCAGGGTTTGGTGTTCGAGTAGACTCCGAGCTCTACACGGGAGCTCAGGTGGCTCTTAGAGACTTGGTGTTGAAGGTCGTGGCGACAGGTAGTGATAGGTCAACGGCGCTGTCTAGGCTTAGGAGGGCCATGAGCGAGGTAGTGGTGTCTGGAGTGTCGACCAACGTGGAGGTTGTCCGCGCACTCCTAGAGAGCCGGCTAGTTGAGAGCGCTTCCTACACCATAGGAGCTGTGAGCAGACTCTACGACGAGCTCGCGAAGAAGGCGGAGAGCAGGTTCCTGCTTCACGCGATAGTGGTGTCTACGCTAGTTGAGATCGGCGACGAGTTTGCCAAGAAGTTGACCAAGAAGCTGAAAACGATAGCATCTGTGTTACAAAGCGAGAAGGTATCCCGGCTGAAGAGGAGCGCGTGGTATTACTACGTAGCTCTGCGCAACATGGTTCATAGACCGCACATTAGAAGGAGGCGTGAAGAGAGGAGAGGTAGGGAGAGATAGTAGACGGTAGGAGAGATGTGGGCTCGTTCCTCGTTACGCTACCTATAGGTATCAATGTAGGTTTAATAACCCCAACTAGCGGTCGCTAGTTAGTGGAGGTGACGCAGATTTTGAGTAGTAGTAAGGAGACTAGGTTTATACTCTGGCTAGAAGAAGTTAGAAAAGAAGTAATAAAGTATGCATTAAAACTCTTCAAATAGTCATTGTCTTATTATAGAATTTTCAAGAAGTTTAGAATAATCAATTACAAAATTCAAATATAAAATAAATAATTCTCCAACTTTTGGAATAGCTAATTCTTTGTAATCAGCAATTATCCCTTCAACATTCTCTTTTTTGCTATAATTGATAAATTTTTCTATTATGTTATCGAAATATCTTGCATAATCTTTTATGTTTAAATCTTTGTTTAAGCATTTGTAAGAAATTAAACAAAAAAGTTCTATTTGCCTAATCCTTTTTAAATTCTCTTGGCAAGAAATAACGCTACTTTTTTCATTTATGAAGTCTAAAATCTCTTCTTTTGGAAGATTTTTCTCTATTAACATAGCTATTCTTTCAAAATCTTTTTCAACATATTTTGAAGATTCTGAAAGAATTATAAGAGAATTTTTAAAAGAATCTATACCATGAGTTTTAAAAACGAATTCTTCTTCTATTCTAGATAACCTTATATCTGTGTTTCGAAGCATTGTTTTTATACTTTCTCTTAAATCTTTTTCTTTTTCACTTTCCATAAAGTTTTAGCTTTAAGTATGCTTTTATTTCTTTTTTACTACTCTTAGTTAAAAAAGTGTTATCTTTGCTCTCTTGTTATGCTTTCCTTTGCTTTCATAAGAGTTTAAGATTATTTTTCCAATTTCTTTTGTACTCTTAACATGAGTTCCACCATCCATTTGCTCATCAAGTCCAACAATTTCTATTACTCTAACTTTTTCAAGTTTTTCAATTAGCTCTTTTCCAGGAATTGTTCTAATTAGATTTGGATTTTTTAACGCTTCTTCTTTTGCTA